>Ga0316221_1000758_pt1 | contig 38409 bp, 41 predicted proteins | sample TBH18007metaG_FD_206003 | JGI IMG/M metagenome (GOLD analysis project Ga0316221, IMG submission 206003) | Freshwater microbial communities from Trout Bog Lake, Wisconsin, USA - TBH18007 | ecosystem: Environmental > Aquatic > Freshwater > Lake > Hypolimnion/Profundal zone | place: USA: Wisconsin... | reverse complement strand
AACACAGTACACAAATCCATACACAATGCCGGCTGTGCAATCACCTATTGCATCACAAGGCGGTACACAAACAGTTGGTGGTGTAATACCTCAGTTTAATTCAGTTACTGGTCAAATGCCAAATTTTTCTAATCAACAACAACAACAACAGGCTACACAACAATTGATGTCACAACTTAAGATAAACGGACAGTATATGGGCATTCCCGCTCAGGGCGGTGCAATTAACACTACAGGTCAGCCCATGACAGGTATGAATGCATTTAGTGGCATGACCGGTATGGCCGCATCACCCATGGATGGTATGATGACCGCAAATGGTGGCATGATGCCACAAGCAACATTTAACATGTAAGGCACGAAATTTATGAGTATCGGAAAAAGCAACGGAGTCACTACCTCAATACCCACATTGAGTCCAGAACAAAATGCCATGTTGGCAGCACAAACTGGTTTATTCACAGGCACAGTGGGTCCAGCTTATCAACAAGCAGTGACTGGCGCAACCAATGTGTACAATCAAAGTGCAGGTGGTGTAAACAATGCAGCACAAAATGCAGCAGCCACTGCAGCACAGGCACAAAATGTTCTTGGATCAACTGGCGAATCGGCACTTAACACCGGTATTACTGGCCTAGAAAACCTATACAGTCCAGCTTATCAACAACAACAATTGCAAGCGGCCTTGCAACCAGCTGAAGCGCAATACGCACAAAACATTGCACAACAAGGTGCACAATTTGGTGGCGCAGGAGAATTGGGATCGGCTCGTCAAATTCTAGCTGGACAACAAACAGCAGCCGCAACACAGGCAGCACAACAACAAGCGGCCGCACAAGTCATGAACAATATCAGTCAGCAACAACAAGCAGCTGCTGCTAGCCTAATTGGTGCAGGACAAACTGGTCTTACTGGCGCACAAGCGGCAGCGCAAAATCAAATCTCGGCCGCAATGACTCCACAACAGTTGTATAACATGTATGCAACTACCCTGTTTGGTACGCCAAGTGCTAGTTATAATCCTAATTTTGCTGGTACGCAAGGCACTACAACAAATGAATCCAAATCTGCACTTGGTATTAACCTATAAGGACAACACATGGCATTAGCAGGACAATTACTATTTGGAGATCAGAGCGCTGGCGACACAGTCAGCAACTATTTTCAAAACAGACTAAATCAAGACTTGGGTCGTGTGGGTGCCAATGTACAACCACAATCAACCACCATCAACTACAATGGTGATGGCACTGCCGACATAACACACAAGACCACAGTGGCTCCAGTAGCACCAGAAACTGCACCACAGGCTCCACAAGCAATGCCACAAGCAATGCCACAAGCAATGCCACAGGCTGCTGCACCAGTAGCTCCACAAATGCCAGCGCAGGCACAACCACAAGTAATGCCACAAGCAATGCCACAAATGGCACCACAAGCGCAACCACAAATGGCTCCACAAGCAATGCCACAAGCAATGCCACAAGCAATGCCACAAGCAATGCCACAAATGGCACCACAAGCAATGCCACCGCAGGCACAACCACAAATGGCACCGCAGGCACAACCACAAGCAATGCCACCCATGCCAGCATTACCGCCACAACAAGTTGGTGCAATGCAACCACAAGCCAATGCAGGCTATGTTGGTCCTAAACTGGCACAACAAAGTCCAGTTAATGGAGAACTTGCGCCCAATAATCCAGAAAGTTTGATATTTGCACATCCGGAAAATCAAACCAATCCCGACATGGTGGCTCGAGTTGCTTATGCCAGCAATGCAGATCCGGCTACCAAAATGGCAGCTGCTGATCAACATGCAACTGCAATGTCCAACAAACAAAAACAAATCGAAGCTGAAAAATTAGTTAATGGTTCGGTTACTGATCCAACTGGTCGTGGTGGATTGCGCCTAGCACAAGAATTAAAACGAGATGATGAAAGTGGCAGTTATATCAAGGCCTATCTATATCATAGATTGGGACTTACAGATCTAGCCAAGAACGAACAACAAAAACTTGGTGCTGGAGACCAATGGGCTCCCAGCATGGTAGATGGCAAGCAGGCCTGGATCAAGTATAATGGTCAAGGTGCTCCAGTCAAAGGCTACACCGCCGATGGCGAATTATCATCAGATCAATTGGTAAATGCACAAACATTAAAAGGTGCACAAACACATACACAAGCCTTCAAAGATAGCAAAACTGGTCAAGTGTTTTTCAGTAGAACAACACCGCAGGGCATACAACTAGTAGATCCACAGGGTCGAATTTGGAGTGGTGACAGTGCCAATTTACATCCTTATGGCATTGGAAGTGATCTTGAAGTCAAGAATCAAGCGCAATTAAACGAATTACAAAATCGATTGGCTTATGTTGCTCCTACCGAAAGAGCCAAAGTATTGGCCGAAAGTGAAGCCAAGTATGGGCCGCTGGATCCCGCTTACAAAGAGCGTATAATGAATTTACCGGCCAATATTCCACAACAGGGACAGGTACAAGGTGCTGTCCCGGGTATGGGTACACCCATGCAAACTGCTGGTGGTGCAGCTCCTGCTCCTGTTGCGCCTACTGCACAACTCTCAGCACCTGCACAACCTGTTAATGGTCCAGTAGCGCCTGGTGCACAACCAGCACAACCAGCCGCGCCTGCAACACCTAGACCAGTGGCACCACCTGCCGCAGTTGGTGGAGTTGGTGTTTCGGGAAATACTCCAGCACAAAGAGAAGCCAATTTACAAATTGGAAAAACAGCTGCCGAAGCTGAAATAGCACGCCGAAAAGAAATGCAATTGGCTGAAGAAAAGCCAGCGGCAGAAGCCAAGGGCTCTATAGCTGCAAGAGATGTTAAAAATCAAGGCTATGCTGATTATTCATATGATTTAATTCAACCCATTGCCAATTCGATTAAACAATCTACTGGGTCTGGCATTGGTACCAAGGTGGATCAATTAGCTAGTCAATTTGGTGTAGGAACTAAAGGTGCACAAGAAGTCGCTAAACTTAATGTGTTGGGATATCAGTTAGTATCTAATGTACCAAGATTCGAAGGCTCACAAAGCGACAAGGATGTACAATTGTACAAAGATGCTGCCGGAAACCTTGCTAATTCGAAAAATTCAGTTGATGTAAGATTAGCAGCATTGCAATCAATTGTTGCATTAATGAAAAAATATGACAAAGCTGGCAATCATGATTGGAGTTTCAGTGAAGCCAATCCGGCTGCTGGTGGAATAAAAATTATCAAGCGTGAGAAAATACAATGACCGAACGAGTAACAGTTGAACAAAATGGTGAACGCTTTACACTAGATGTTCCTGATGGAACCAGTGATGCTGACATTCAAAAGTTTATTGCTTCACAATCCAGTACCGGTGCCGGATTGGCCAAAACTGCTGAACCCACAGGTCAAGAAAATGCAGCCACATATGGCACACAGGCCGCTGCCAAAACTGCACAAAACTATTTAGAATCCACCAATGGTGGCCTAATTGGTGATGCTGCACGAGTACTTGGCAAACTGTATAACAATGTTACTCCCGAAATAGCTGGAGAATTTCTAGCACATCCAGTTCGATACGCACAAGAAGGTATCAAGGCCTATGCAGCCGGTTTGCCCATGGCCAAGATGCCGTTGTCAGAAATTGCTCCAGCAGCGGCACGCTCGGTAGGCAGTAGTTTTGTTGCTCCTGAAAATGCATTTACTTTGCCATACAATTTGGCTGCTTATGAACAAGCTCGAATTCGTGCCAACCCCACTGCACCTGAATATAAAAATAATCCTTATGCCATGCAACAACGAGGTCAAGCGCCTACACAGGCAGCAGCCGGAGCAATGAATCAACGAACAGCAGTGGCTGGCATGAACACTGCCGGTAACCCTGCTCCAGGTACACCCGAATTTGCTGCATTACAACAACAGTATGCACCACCACAACCACCAACCAGTGCAAACTTTATACAAAGAATGCATCAGCTGGCCGATCAATACTTACCCTACAAACAATAAGGAACTGAAATGGAATTAACTGAATTATACATAGTGCTAGAACGAGTATGGGCCACGAACTTTGTGGCCTATCAAAAAGCACATACGGCACACATGAACATTCGTGGTCGTAATTTTTATTCGGATCACAAATTGTTAAAGCATATCTATCGTTATCTGCAAGACAACATTGACACTCTTGGTGAAGAAATACAGGCTTGTGGCGTGGGTCGTGTGCCCGAAACCATCAGCATGATCTTGGAAACCAGTGTGATCAAAGATAACATGCCAGCCATGGATGCTGACAGTTTGTTACATGATGTGCTTGATGACCTATATGCCTTAATCGATTGCTATCATGAAATGGATGAAATTGGTCGTGAAGTAAACTATCCTGATGTATCAAACATGGCAGCAGACCATATTGGCCGAATTGCTGCATTTTGTTGGAAAATTGAAGCCACACTGGATATTCCAGGACGACATAGTGATCGAGGACGCAATCGTGAGTAAAGTGGTCACACTCACAATTCCCACGCTGGAAGATCACTTAAATGAATGTGAGGAACGATACCAAGGCGTAATCGAACGCCTGGATCGTATGGATGCCAAAGTGGACCGCATAGAGCGACTGGTGCTTGACATCAGAAACACTCTAAAAGGCGCCGACTTCGATTATCAATAAAAAGTATTGTAAAATCTATAAACAGCATGGGCAAAGTCTGCCATTCTAAATGTGCCGCCTTCGATTCGATTGCCCAGTTGATCCAGCACATAAATCTCCACAGTCGCAGGATCTGACTCGTCTGTAACTATTTCATACTGTTCTATTTGCAAATCACTACCTCTAGTAGTGTCGGTGTAATCGGTGTGGTATTTCATGCCTAAACCCTCGCAAAAACATGATCTACATGCACAATATTAAGCGTTTCGCCGCCGTATTTTACCTGATTTGCTGCACCCCAGTTAATGATAAGTCTATCGCCAGTGGTGACAGTTGTGACTTCTTCACCCACCGATATCACCTGTGCCACTGTGGCCTGTGAGTTGTCGGTGTAAATAATTCCACCTGCGGTGCTTTCCTGTGGTTGTTCGCGTTGAACTACTATGTTTTTTCCTAATGCTTTCATTGGTCTCGTCCTTTGTGTTTAAGTAAAAAGTGTGTGCGTTCTGGTGTGTCACCATAAACTGTTTGGGCGAATTCTTCTATGGTCATAAATTTTCCATTCCACATCCATTTTTGTTCTTGGGGCGGGATTGAAAAAGGTGCGCCATTCCACCAACCAGTTATGGGTCCTGGACCACCGGCACCGGTTGTGGAATTTTGATATTGTGCAGCCATGGCTGTTTTGTGTTGTGTTGCTGCTTGTTGTATTTGTTGTGCCGCACCTCCGGCTTGATAGGCAGCATTGAATCCCGAATTGGCTGCGGCAATGGCTTCCTGCACTTGTTTTGCGTCGGCCCAGTCAATGGGTCGCGTGGATTCGTTGCCAAATATTTCATCCCACATTACACAATCCTCCTGTAGGCCACACTGCCTCTTATGGTAAATCCCATGCGTTCGTGCAAGCGCATGAACGCTGATTGTTCGGCTCGTATTGTGGTACTGCACAGGACCGGTATAGACAGTGTTTGGCATAGTTCAATCCAGTTTTGTAAAATGTCTTGAATCAGGCGCACTCGAGTTCGGGCGGGCAATGACAAGTCTACATGTATGAATTCAGCCACGGCCATTTCTTCATCGGCATACACTGTGTGATGATCTCGTGCCAACCAACTGCAGGCAATGACTCCTTGTGCATTGCGAGCCACTCGCACATATTCTCGATTGACGCCAAATATTTGGTCCACCACGAGTCGATACAAATGATATCGCACTCGTGAAGGACTGGGTTTGAAGATTGATTCTATTTCGTGTTGATAATGTTCGACCATGAGCGCAACAATGGCATCAATGTCGGCATGTTGTGCTGTGTGCCAGGTGTATTCCATATAATTCCTTTCCAGTTGCATTTATTTAGTATATTTTGCACGATAGCTAAATATTATAAACAAAATTACAAGGAACTGCAATGGCTGGCAAATTAAAAATCAATCTAAGAGAAAACATGAGAGATCTCGGTGACATCCTGATCAATGAAGTGAATTGGAATCAATATCTTGAACCGCAAGCTTCGGGATGCATTAATCATACTGGTGGTAGACACGCACAGGGTTATAGAATGTGTTCGGCCATACGCAAAGCCGACAACAAGAAAATCATGACTGTGGTGCATCGAGTGGCCATGCGTATGAAATTGGGTCGTGCTATCTCGAGTCGCGAGTTTGTAATGCACAGTTGTGACAACGACAGTTGTGTCAATCCCGATCATTTGGTTCTGGGTGATGCACATGTACGCAACGAGTTCATGCGCCAACGAGGAACTTTGAGAACCGGTGCCGGCAATACCGGCGGTCGCAGAGTAGATGCTGCTGGCAATCCCATTCGGCAAAATAGAACCTATAGATATACCGAAGCGGAACTGCGCTGGTTTAGAACTGTGAAGCCACGCGAAATAGCTGCACGACTTGGTATCGATCTCAAGCGAGCCGGTGCGCTACGCTATGGTGCCCGACACGGTTATAAATGGGTGAAATAAATTGCAAATAAATAATTGTGTAGTTCACAACGCAGTGTCTGGCGTTGATTCCTTTTCCCTCAGTAAACGGAACTACAGGGCCCCGTTCCGAATTGCCATTTGTTCCGGGGCCCACCTTTTTTAAAGAACAGAAATGAAATACCACTTATTAAACGGACGCAATCAAGATTTACTTAAAACCTTTCCCGACAATTACTTTGACTCAATAGTGACCGATCCACCTTACGGCATCGACTTCTTGGGCAAGAGCTGGGATGCTGACACTGGCACGCTTGAAACTTATCAAGAGTGTTTGCGAGTGCTGAAACCGGGCGGACACATGTTGGCATTCTCGGCTGCGAGAACCTATCATCGCTTGGCCATCACTATCGAACAAGCCGGCTTTGAAATACGCGATCAGATCATGTGGATCTACAGTTCGGGATTTCCAAAGTCACAGGATGTGGGTCGTAGTATACAACGCAGTTTGGGAGTAAAGAAGACTATCAAACGCAAAAAGACAGATGGTTATAATATCAACAATCAACGCGAGTTCAGTGAGACAAAGGCTGGCTATGAAGAAATGAAACCTATAGCGGTATGCACTGATCCTGCCGCTCAACAATGGGAAGATTGGGGCACTGCTTTAAAACCCGCACATGAACCCATTGTGTTGGCACGCAAACCCATCAAGACCAGCATAGCAAAGAACTGTCAGACCTGGGGCGTGGGTGCACTCAACATTGCGGCCACTAGAATACCCACAGATGAGCCATTACATGGCAGCGGCAAACGCAATCAAGATGGAACTTATACAAGACATACCGGCAAAGAATTTGGACAAGGCATGATGCCTCAAGTGGATTATGATCCCGATCAAGGTCGTTTTCCCAGCAATGTCATAGGCGAGATTGTTGACTACCAAAAGTATTTTTATTGTCCCAAGGTATCACGCCGTGAACGACATGTGGGATTTGACGATCCCGGTCCATTGTTTAGCGGACCACGCTTTGATGTGTATATGCCCACCAATGGTAAAACTGATCCTGATAAATCAATGTCGGCAGTGGAAGCTCGCGGAATCAAAACACACTGGCAAATGGCCGAAGAAATGGGCGGCAGTTTAGTTGATCATGATGGTAATCCCACACGCAGTGGTAATAAAGCACTTATACCGGGTGTGGGTGATATCTATACACATAGTCTAAGTAAGGCATATGAAGATTGGTGTAAAAAGAATAATAAAGCAACACCCAATGTGGGCAACAATCACCCCACAGTGAAACCGGTGGAACTCATGAAGTATCTCATACGCTTGGTCACACCCACAGGTGGACATGTGCTGGATCCGTTCATGGGATCGGGATCAACCGGAATGGCTGCTGTAGAACTGGGTCATGAGTTTACCGGATGCGAACTGGATCCGGCTTATGTTGCCATAGCCGATCGCCGCATACAGGCCTGGGGTAAAGATCGCAACAACTTCGACGAATTATTTGAGGAACAGAAATGATATACAAGAGTTTAGTACATCAACTGGAACATGTGGTTCTAGCCATGGAAGAGAAAGGCGAAAGCCATGAAGATATTTTTAGCACAGTGCACATGATCCTGAGGGGATTTATTCGAGACGGAGACCTTACTCCCGAATATATTGAATTGGCACAACAGGCCCGGGCGTTTAGACAAACTTTACAGGACACACCCACTGGACCACAATTGGTCAACATCAACGGCGATCCCATAAATTAGGCAGTCCGGATTTGGCCTTGTGGTAGAAACCAGAAAAATTGCTCCACTGCATCCTCCGAGGTCTGGTTAACAACTGCCCTTAATAATTATCCAAATCGCTAGGAAAAACAGGGTTTTTTGTATATAATACTAAATACAAAGCACAGGCAACAAATTCTTCTACGCAATGTAGATCTCTTAATGGGCCAGGACCAATGTTTTCCGAGTTGGGTGCGAATCGGAAATCCTAAAACAATTAAGAGAATGCTATGAGTATCGGAAACACTTACAATCAGACATCAATAGATTTAGCGGAAGCGAAATATCAAAATCGCTTCCGTGAACCATCATTGATTGAAAAGCAATCCTGGCATCAGGAGTTTTTGGAAAGCGGAGCACAGTATCGCATGAGTTTCCCTGCTTTCCAAAAATTAAAAACCCAAGAATGGGAAACGGCTCGAGAACAAAGAAATTGGCGATTCGGTGGCGGCAAGTATCATGGCGAACCAATTAGAAAAATTCTTAGAACCGATCCCGATTATATTAATTGGGTATTAGGTAACAATCCCAAAAGCAAACTCACTCGACAAATAGTCTTATTCTGTAGATACAACAATATCATTATGGCACAAATAGAGAACAACTCCAAATTAAAAAATATGCCTGAACCTCGTAGAAAGAAATAACCCAGCGACCTAAATCCCCTCTAGGCGTGGCAGAGACCAAAGCGCGGACAAGACTAAGCGCAAAGTCTGTAAAAAACACAACAAGCAGCCAATGCAGACCTCTGGGAAGGGTATATCTTTGGCTCAAGTTTTGTGCGTCCGATACCTAGTATCTCGGGTTGAACTTCCTTTCTTAAGGTTCTAAAAATCAACTGGGGGGAGGGTTAGACTTGCGTCTTCTGCTGGACAAGATCTGATTCCAATTACGACAACAACTAAGAGGTCGACACAGTCGACCTATCAGACGCCAAACAAGTGCTGACGCACTTGATTTTTGGCGTCTGATTATTCCTTCTCTTTGTTTTTATTAGCGAAGCAGTAGAGGTCAAATAGAAATCCGCGAAGCGAAACGAGCAGGGATTTCTATTTAGACAGATCTCGTAGAGATCTCTTGAATTGGACACATATGAAATTGACACATAAATATAAATACAATATAATAGAACTAGGAGTAAAAACAAATGGCAAAGTTTAAGTACCGATCAACACGAGAAATGGAACCAAGACCGGGAGCGAAATTCGCAACTACCTATTACAGACAAACCCCAGCCGAATATCGACGAGTGCAAGCACATGTGGAAGCAGTGATAGCTGACATCATAGATGGCGCAATTGCAACCAATCAAACTGACTTGCTGTCTGCGGAACTGAAAAACTTCCCAAGAACTGGTGGTAAGGCCAATTACTCAGCAGCTGATATCTTGATGGACATGCGTGATCAATTGCTGAGTGGCAAAGACATCGCAAGTGGTATTCTGGGCCGCTGGAATCGATTGCTGGCGGAGTTCCCGGCCGAATGCATTGACATGATCGAGCACGAACCCGAAACCAATAACTTTAGAGCTGTGTTTGCCGAACCTAAATACTAGCACTATGCTAGTAACTGAATATCGATATCGACAACGCCGCTGGGCCCAACACCGACAGTATTATAGATTTTATGTACCTGAAACACCACGAGAACCTGGCGAGCCATTGCCAAGATATAGTTGTCCCGGATGTGGTCGTGAAATGACTGCGGTATTTTACAATGCACATGTGTGTTCAGGTGGAGCCCGGGGCTATCCTAGATTGACTGCACGAGATGGCCGCGGTCGACACTCAAGGAAAACCGATCTGGAACAGGAGCAGCGGCCGGACACCTGAATTGGCTGCTCAACTTGTGGCACGGGGCCGTGCACCTGAACTCACAAGACTCGACACAGTGCTCAAGGCGGCTTCGAGTGATTCGACCGCAGAACAAATTGCAGCAGTATTTGCACTTATTCAAGCCGAAATCGTGCTAAAAGAATTTGACAACAAATGATCAAGATGCTATAATACACTTACATTGTTAAACATTAAGGAGGCTTACAATGCAAACAGCACACGAAGTAGAAACACTAGATACATTAAAAAACCTAGTAGAAGCAGTAAGAGATTTGGATTTGGATAGTGACTCAGGACGAACAGTTGAATTTGGAACAGAGACATACAATTTGATTAGTTGGTTAGGAGAGAGTCTAGACAGTATTGCAAAGAATCTAGAAAAGATAGCAAACAAATAAAAAGGAAGCCCGAAAGGGCTTGCCTACAAAGGAACACAAATGAACATTAGACATTTTTATATAAACTCAGTATTTGTTGGACTTGATAGCGATCCAGGCCAATTTGAAAAACAACTTGCACCAGGCACTTACATTCGGTTTGATGATGTAGAGTCAGGAGAACTTGGACAACGATTTAATTTTGATACAAGTTATTCCAGAGAACAAATTGAACTCCTGGTTCAACAACATCTTAAAACCTAAAGCCTCCAAGTTTATAGGTTTTGGCCCACTACTAGGTGGGCTTTTTCATGCGCGATTCAAGGCGCAACGGAAAGATTCATAAAGTTTCCCTAGCATAAATAACTTTATGGAAACGAAAAGCAAAATTAATGCACGCACTGGCAAACCTAAAGTGTCAAGCCGTGGTGGCGCACGACCTGGAGCCGGTAGGCCAAAGGGGTCGGTAGACAAAGTCACTATCAACAGTTTGTTGACTGCAATAGACACTGCCAGTGGTAGACCCTATGTGGAACTGCTGGCCGCGGACTTTGCACAGGCTCGAGCCACCGATGTACACCTGGCACAAAAATATCACCACTTGATCTTGAACAAGGTCAGTGCCACACTGGCACAGGTGGAAGTCTCCAGTACTGCAGATGAAGTAGAACAAAAGAAAGCGGCCTTTGCAGAAGCAATAGCCACCATAGCAGGAATAAAATAACAATGGCACAAGTCCGACCCTTAAACCAAACTGGCAAGAACATGAACCCCATGCCTGAGCAATCGCTCAATCGTCGGCCACGCGGTAGTACTATGCAGGCCAATAGTACAAGCCACAGTGCAAGAACTGAAAGTGAATCAGTTCACTACCATGCACGCCACTTTGGTGGTAGACAAAGCAGTGCCAGAATCACAGATCAACTTAATCCAGACCGCGGTGTAAGTCTAGCCAATAAGACCGGACGCAGTTTCCCAGGATTGTAATAGATATAAATAAATGAGCAGGAGAACTTATGCCGTTAATGAAATCAGCTAAGCCAAAGGCTTTCGCAAAGAATATTAAAACAGAGATGAAGGCTGGAAAGCCACAACGGCAGGCCGTGGCCATTGCGTACTCAGAAGCACGAGCAGCCAAGAAAACAGCTGCTAAGAAACGGGCAAAGAAATAATGAGTGATCGCGGCGAAAGCAACATTACTATGCGTGCCAGCAACACCAGCACGGCCAATCCCGAAACAGGTCGGGGCTATGTTCAGCAACCAATGCCGGTGCCACACAGCGCAAGAAATGCTCGACGCACCGAACACTATCATAAAGCAATTGAACCAACATATATTCGTCCCAGCTCAACCAAGATGACACGGACCGAGCACCAATTGAACAATGACGAAGACATGAGCGAAAAAGGACACGAACTATAATGACAACACAATACCAAACAGGCCAAGACTATGGATATGATCGTGCTCAGCGCGATGTTGATGCTTTACTTGAGCAACTGGTTGCCGACGAACAAATGACAAGAGCTGAAGTTGTCAAATACTGGACCACAGTCCAGGCCTGGGCCGACCACATATTAAAACAAGCAAATGAAAGTGAAACAGTATAATGACACGAGCACGAGAACTAAAAGGTGTTTACAACCTAAACCCCACAGACGCAGTAATGAAGCAAGGCAGTCAGAAAAGCCGTGAAGGCCAAAAGCCAGCACCAGAGCGCATTGGTGGCACCGGCATGCCACTAGCACATGAGACTGCTGCCGACACTGCCAACCTGGGTTCAGCCCGGAAGGCAAAAAGCTCGGCTGGTGGTGAAGCACACATCAGTGACTTTTACGGCATAGAAAACGCTGAACACTCGTCAGCACATCCAGCAATGCAGACTCGAGCAGCACATGCACGAAACAAACAACACGCAGATGGCCGTAAGCATGAAGATCATCACCACGCCGTTAGAATGGCGAAAGGAAAATAAACTATGAAAAACACAACCTTGAGCCGCAAAAGTGGCAACACCTTGAAAAAGAATTCTGGCACCAGCCATGAACCAAGACGCAGTGACCAACGGGGCGATGGCGCAGACTTTGCGTTTAATGGCCAAATGGGCGACGGTGTCAATCGCGATGAGAGTCGTGCGGGCATTTGTGCTAACCCATACTCTCGGATGGTTCGCAATCCTGACAGTATTAATGCAGGTGAGTCGGCGTCAAGTCGTAGAGGCAACACCAGCGACCAAAGTCGTGATCGTATGGAATCGGTTGGACCAAGTGCCACACGCGATGAAATGCGAATGACCATGAGCACTGCCGCACAAGGACATCCTGTTGGCGCCATGAAGGCCCCTCGGAAGTTTGCGAATCCTGACGCAATCAATGTAGGAAACTAATCATGAGTGCAAACGCTTATACACCATTACCGCAGAATGCCAGTCGAACTGTTACTGCATCAACTTCGAGTAGTCAATTCTACCTGGATGTTGGTAGTGCTAACACCATCAGTAGCGTTTTGGTAACTAATCTAGATGCCACCAACGCAGTTTATGTTAACTGGGCCAACTCAGGATTGGTAACTGCCAGCAATGTGGGCTTTCCAGTAATTCCATATTACCCCACAGTGATCAACATGAATCAGGTCAATAACTTTGATAGCAACATTACTATTGCTGTAATAGCCTCTGGTGGCACGCCCACAGTAGTATTCACACCAGTAGCTTAAGGATAACACAAATGAAAACAAGAACACTTAAAAAGGCCAGCAGTGACCAGGACATTGGGGGCGAACACTACCTGGGTCGCTTTTCAGGTAACCCACACAGTGTCACAAATGTAAATGCGCCCATGGGACCAAGAACCGGTAACGAAGGTGCACACACAGCCAAGCGTGGAAACTTCTTGGATGCCAAAGCCGAACGCGAGCCACTTGCTGAACAAGTGTTGAGCGCATTCAGCTCACGAGCACGAGAACTAGAAGCCAACCCAGGCGAGCACGAAGTGCCTGGTGCGGGCAGCATTGATTCCAACAGTCAAGTGAAAAGATTTGCCGCTAAGAAAAATCGTTATCGAGATTAAACGAATAGGTTCGGGAGTTGTCCTCAACAACTCCAATATTGAATTAACTAGAAAGGAATACAATTATGGCAACTGCCAAAAAAACCACCGCTACTGCCAATCCTTGGTCAGATACAACATCCACAACTCCCGCAATCCCCGCAACTGCCACTACCACAGTGGAAACTGAACCGCTTTATGACCTAGAAGGTTTAATGACCGACTTTCCCACAGCCAAGGAGCTGGAAAAGTTTGTGTTTGACCAAACTGGCCATGTGCTGAATCTAAAAGGTCGAAGCAATCGATTCAAGTATTCAACTGCCATGGATGTGCTTAACGGCCGAGCGCCTGAAGAGTACATGAAGGGTACCGAGAATCCGTACCTGGACAAGAACGAATTGATACCAGTTGATGAACTAAAACCCCTGCCAGCTAGACCCGCGGAAGTTGTGAATGAACAGTGTGTGAGCACTTATATTGCCAAAACATTTCCACACCCCGACCCCGAATGGGCAGCCACCGGCCAAAAGTGTGAAGTGGTGTTTAGAAAATACATCAACAATGCCATCACTTATGAAGTGCTGGGACCTATTGCACCTAGAGCAGTGGGCACTAGAGTCAACAAGTTTGGCAAGGAAGTGCCCGAAAAGTTTACCTGGGTCGATCCCAGAACCGGCGAGCAATTGGTTCGCTATCCTGATGGTCGTGTGACACCGCGAGGCTCGGTACTGCGAGCACAAATGCAAAAAACCAAGATCAACAACAAAAGCTATTGGGATGTTTGGATCGATAGAGAGTTTGCCATGGGCGATACCAGCTCAATAGACAATCCTTGGAATGTGGCCTAATGACTAGCGAAAAGATTTTGCAAGATGTTAAAATCTTGCAAAAGGTTAATCGTGTGCACCGTGAAGCTTTTGTAGAAAAGTTTCCGGGCCAGGTCGAACACTGCCTGCGTCTTGTGATGGAACGCTTGCAAGCCGGCCTGGACAAACGCGATGGAGTTGATCCCAGCCGTCCCGACACTTGGCGCATGAGCACAGTGGAAATCGCTGATCTGGCCGAAGCTGCCAATTATCTTACACAAATTAGATCCAGCTTATCATGATAGATCGAGCCTTGCTCATGCGTCGTGCCTTGAGATGGGTCTGCGAGCGAGAAAAGTTGCCGGTGGGTAATTTACATCAATTGCCCACGCTTACACGATTGCGACTTGAAGAATATGTGATATCTGTGGCCGAGGACATGCAGTACAACCAACTGCGTTACTTTAGACCATTTGCACATCAGATCGGCTTCTTTGAAACCGGACACGCTGACCGTAGAGGCATCTTGGCTGCAAATCGTATCGGTAAAACTGTTAGTACCTGTTATGAAACAGCATATCATTTAACTGGTCGATATCCTGACTGGTGGCCTGCTACAGCCAAACGGTTCACAAAGCCGGTAACTGCCATGGTAGCCGGTGAAGGCTGGAGCCAAGTGGCCCTGGTGTTGCAGAATGAATTGCTGGGCACTAACGATGTCAAGATACGCGACAGTTTAGGCACCGGAGCCATACCTCGAGATCTAATTCAATTCGACACCATGCGTAGCGACGGCGCCAACTGCATTGGTGTGGAAATTCGACATACAAGCGGAAGCAACAGTTATTTGCTGTTTGCCAACTACACACAAGAGGTTCGTCAGATGCAGGGTTTTAAACTGAACCTGGCCATATTTGATGAACAACCACCCGATGACTTCTTCAGCGAAATTGTAACTAGAACTGCCACCACACAGGGACAAGTGCTTTGCAGTTTTACACCGTTAAAAGGTCTTAATGGCCTAGTAAGTAAATTTTGGAATCATGAGGAAGGCTACGAACACATTAGGGTAAGCTGGGATGATGTGCCCGAATACGATCCCTGGCATGAACCATTCTTGTTGATGGCCACACGCTTGCAACTGGAAAGAGATTACTTGCCACACGAGCGTGATGCTAGACGCAATGGTGTTCCGGTCATGGGCAAAGGTGCAGTGTTCCAAATTAGAAACTGGCCCACATACCGGACCGGCGACTACGACTTCCGCAACACACATGGCCTACACAGGATCATTGCACTTGACCTGGGCTTGGTAAACGACAAAACAGTTATCTCGTTAATGTATTGGCATCCCACCGAGCGTGAAGCTTGGTTGCATCATCAGATAGTTGTGAAAGGCACCGAAGAAGCCAATCCCATAAACTGGATCAATCACCTCATGAGACCTGAAGTGTTTGGCACGCCCATAGTGTTACCGGCTGATGCCGGCACAGTGGGCCGATACACCATGAGCAGTTTGAGCCTGCGTCAAATGTTTGAACAGTACGAATTAAATGTGCATCCCGAAGCCATCATGAACCCACCAGATGATCAAGGGCACAGAACCAACCATAAAAGTTTTGGTATCAATGTCATGCGTCAAATGCTGGAACTGGGCACACTGCATGTAAATGAAAACTGTGTGGAATTTTTGCGTGAAGCACAAAATTACTATGTGGATGAAAAGGGCAGATTCTCAGATCCTGACGACTGCATAGACTCAGCACGCTATGCCCTGTTAGGATGTCTAAATGATCTAGCCGAACCCTGGGATGATCGCAGTCCACAAGCAAGATTTGCAGCAGCCAAACACAACATGCGAGTCATGCAAGCACAACGCAACAATCAAGCGGATCGTCCAGTCTGGAAGCGCAGTTGGAGCGCAGATGCCTGATAGTGTAGGTGGTAAATAGATAATAACCCAATTGGAATACAAAATATGTTAGATCTTCGCAATGTAGTAGTAAGCAATCTTAATGGACACACCGGTATAATGGGTCGTTTTGTCAAAATGAAGAGCTTGCTGGATCAAAAATGCGCAGCCAACTTGAGATTGTTGGCCACCAAAAACAACATCAATAGACTCAGCGATTACCATTATCTTAATTTGGCAGTTACAGACTCTACAGATCCGGTAAATGATCTAGACTACATACATCCGGTGGTAAAACCAGTTGTGGATTATGCCACCAGTGTAATCACCAAGGGCATGGCACAAAATGGCGAGATCAATTTTGAGTTTGTGGCCGACAACGAAGATGATGAAGAGGCAGCACGCCAAGCCACCAACATGGTACACAAGCTGATCAACCAAAACAACGATCCACACTTTATCCTACAACACTGGGTCATGGATGCTTGTTTGCACAAGAATGGTGAGATGTTGGTTGCTCCCATGCGCGAAAGTTTTGTGCGCTACATTACCACACAGGGCACACAAGAGCAGTTAAAAGCATTTGAACAACAGGCCTCCGAAGCTGGACTTAGTGCACTTAGAACCAGCAAAAGAAAAAAACATGTGGACCTGGCGCAGGTTCTAAAAGAAACACAACAACATGCAGCCGGCCTAACTGCCCAACAACACGAAGAAAATATCAACAAACTTCTTGAAAGCAGCCAAGCCATTGCCGGTGGCGATCTAGAAGCCACACCCGATGTAGAAAATGTGCAACTGCGTGACACCGAAGATGCCATTGGTGACAGCATCAACCGCAACACAGTGTATGAAGCCAAGTACAAACTGACCGGCTACAACCTCAACATCCGGTTCCGCCCAATTGCACAACACTATTGGATGTGCGATCCCACTGTGATCTCGATAGAAGAACAACCCTTCTGTGGATTCTACAAGCCCATGAGCATACAGGAAGCCTATGAACTGTATCCTGACATTGATCTAGAGGAGTTCAAAGTCTATGCCGAATATTCCAATGTTGGTTCATATCAAGCTGGATCACTACTTAATAACCTTGCTATCCATGCTCGGGATAGTGTTCCTATTAATGGACTTCCTGCACAAGGCTATTCCGCGCAGGAGCCTGAAGCAAGACAGGTCACTGTTCTTACTGTGTGGAATCGTTATGATATTGATAATGATGGAGAGTTGGAACTTGTGGAACTTATATACAGCGGGCAATATGTGATATCGGCTCGTGAAGTGGAATTCATTCCGGTGGCCAACATGGTTCCCAAGCCCTTGGCACAAAACTTTTACGGTATGGCCATTGCAGAATCAGTAGTGCCCATGCAAGAGTACATGACATCGGGTTATAGAGCCGAACTGTTAACCGGACTGTTACAAGCCACTCCCAGAATTGGTGTCAAACCCGATAGAGTGGACTTTGAACAAATACAAGATGGTGATGCATCAATCTTTATACTAGATAGCAAATTCAATCCCGCAACCGATGTATACGCCATGCCCATACCACAAGGCAATCCCACATTCCTAGACAACACTCTAGCCAGAATGCAACAGGATCAAATGGCCATGGTGGGCATGACTAGTCCACAAGATGTGTTCAATCCTGAAGTAATGGATCCCGGCAATAGCGGTGCCAAATTAAACCTGGCTCTAAGTCCCAATCAAGTGATTCAAGACAACACTGTCAAGAACTGTTCCGAAGGTTTAAAAGATGCCATCTGGTTGATCTGGCGTACCCTGATTGCACACGGCGACGACTACGGCGTCAAGAAGCTGGCACAACAGTTCCATCCTGAAGGCAAGGCCGAATTCTTGGACTACAAAGCATTTGATGACATGAACTTTAACGAACGCAAGACCATACACATTGATCTTGCCTTGGGCATGAAGAGTGAAGAGAACAGCCTACAACGCTTGCAAATCATCAAGCAAGCACAACAAGGACTTGCACAAGAAGTTGCACAAGGCGTGCAAATGGGTGCCTTGACTCCGGGCTCGTTCAAGAAAATGCGTCGCACCTACGAAGACATGTTGTATGTGTTGGGCGTGAAAGAAGCCGATGTTTATTTGCTGACCGAAGACGAAGTCATGGAAATGGTCAAACAGGCCAAAGCGCAAAGTGCCAACCAACAACCCAATCCCAAGGATGCGGCCGACATTGCACAGAAACAAAGCGTGGCACAACTTAATCAGGTTCGTGCTCAAGAAATTGCAGCCAACACACAAGGCACCAGTGCCAAGATGCAGTTGGATGGCTTCTCCCTAGTGGGCGAACACAAAGCCCGTGCTTTCTAAAGTATAAATAAAACTACTATTAGAATTTAGAATTGGAACTGAAATGTTAGATCAAGATGTAGTTGATGCATTCAATGCTCGTCCTCGAGTGGACCTGAACAACATCAAAACCATGAGCGCCAGCCAACAGGATCGTGTCAAGGTTTGGGGTTCACAGGCCGAGAACTTGTTGAGCAATAGAGAATTTGCCATGTTTGTGCATCAGTTTCGATTTGAAATGATAGATGTGTTGAGTGAAATTAGAACTCACACCGAAACAGATAATATCACCCGCGTGGCAATTACAAATCAGCTGGCGGGTGTAGACAGTTTTATTGCTTTGCTTAAAAGAGCAAAGTACATGAAAGATCGAGTGGTAACTCTTCAAGAGCAGAAGTTAAGCTCTAAAGAGCCCGGCTTATAAAAGGAGAATCTATGGAAAACATAGTAGCAGATCGCCCTAATCTCGTACCCGAGACGGTCCCGGTCCAAAATGTCAGTACCGGCTTGGATGCAATAGCACAAAAGATGGCCGCAATGAAAGAAAACACATTGCGTAACCAAATGAGAGCTACCGAAGCCACTGAAGCAGGTTCAACCAAGACGGCAGTCGAGGAAGCACCTGTGGCCCCCGAAGGAGTCAAAGTCAAAGATACACCAATCCGTGACGATGAGCCAGAAGTGAATGAGCCAGAAGTTGAAGCACTAGAAGCTGATGACGGTGAAGCCAACGAAGAAGTACATGCCCAGGACACACCTGTAAGCACTACGGATTCGAGTAGCGAAGACATAATCGACTTTCTTGAATTTGCAGAAGAGAACCCGAACGCCCGGTTCAAGTTCAAACGCAATGGAGAGACAATCGAGATCGACGCGAAAAAGGCAGCAGCCATTTTAGGCCAAGGAGCTGCAATAAGTGAAGATGCAAGACGGTTAAAGATTGACCGAGCCGAGTTCGATGAATACCTAGGTACCAAGCGAGCCGAGACAGAAGGTCTTTTACTGGCAATGGAGTTTACCGTAGCGCCCCAAATTCAACGGGCTTACGATGAAATCATTAAGACGCAGAGTTATCAGAACACATTTCAACAGCAATTGGCCAACACAGTTGATCCCGCAGCCCGGGCACGAATACAAGCCAATATGCAACAGAATGAGCGATACATTGCACAACAAAGTGCTATGGTCAAACAGTTGAAACCAAACCTGGATCAATTCTATCAGATTCGCAAGAATCAAGTTGCTGAAGTACTTGAGAACAATCGCAAGGCCTTCAAGGACAAAGAATTGAAAAACAGCGCCATATATGAAGAAGTTCGTGAAAAAGTTGGAAAGGGTTGGGCAGGTGCAAAAGGACAATTGGTTCCCGGCATCAACAATATTGATTTGATATCAAGTGATGAACACATTTTGAGTTTGTTGCGTGATGGATTGAGATATCGTGATCGACCTGCTACCAAGAGTGCTGGCAATAGTATTGCTGCCTTGACCACACGCAAAGGTTCTACTAGCATTCCAAGCCGTTCAGGTAATGAACTTACCGATCTTCAACAAAAAGCCAAGGCGGGCGATGTTAATGCCCAAAACAATCTACTAGTGGCCAAGATGAACGCTATGCGAGCAGGCAGGTCAGGTAGAAGATAATGCTAATATAAGGAGAATTATTATGGCAGGTTTTAATAGCACAACAGCTATCGGCAATGGTACCACTTCATATCAAACAGATATCGTTGTCAAAGATTTAGATTTAGATGTAAGCAACAGAGTTAAAGACGATACACCTGTGTTGAACATGTGTATGGCCAAAAAGCGTAAAGTAGTTAGCACACTACCATTGTGGACCAACGATGTATATCGTTTACCACAGACTCAAGCACAACAAGAAGGTGCAGCAGTTAGTTCAGCACAAGTTGAACAACAAAGCCGTGCCAACTTGGGCAACTACACACAGATTTTCTCTACAGTAGTTGGTGCAACTGGCACAGCTCGTGCAGTTGAGCAATCGGGCGGCGACCCACAGGCCTACATGGAAGTGAAACAACTCATCGAGCTCATGTTCGATGTGGAAGCACAAATCGTTCGTGCTGACCAAATCGGAACCAAGTATTCAGGACAAGCTGGTATTGCTGCTGGTATTGGTATTCCTGCAACAGTGTTCACATATCCCACAGGCGATGCGAACCCAAACAACACCAGCGCCAATGTCACAGTTGGTAGTGCTTATGGAGTTGCTGGTTACACCATTGGTGCAACAACTTACTCTAGCGCATTGGGTCGTAGAATGGGTTCATTGAATGCTTTCGCTGGAACACACAGTTTCAACCCAGCCGCAGGTTCAACATATTACACAGTGTTCAACACTGAGTTAACCGATGTTACCACACAAGGCACTGCAAACACTTGGGTTATTGGTGGTTCACTATCAAGTGGTTCACTAAGCAACACTGGTGAAGGTCTAGGTAGTTCATTCTATTCTTACACAGGTACACTACAACAGTTTGCACCTAGCTTGTACAAGCAATTGGTTACAACTGCTGAGCAAAGATTCAATGCAAAAATCCGCACAATCGTTTGCCCAACAAGTTTAAGAACTCACCTAAGTGATACAATGCCTACAAGCCGTAGTATCAACCGTGTGAACAGTGAGCGTGGTGACACAATCGCTACATACGAAGGCGACTTCAACTACACATACGAGATTTTTGATTCTTGGATCATGGATCAAGTTGGTAGTGGTAACCAGATCTACTTCTTGAATGAAGAAGTTCTACAGTGGGGTTCATTGCGTGACCTAGGACCAAACAACGAAGTGTTCTCGAACGCTGACGCAAGTTTGGATCAATTCCTATTGGAAGGAACATTGATTGTTCGTAACCCAGCAGGCGTTGCAGTATTGCATGACATCAGCTCTACAGGTGCTTATGTTGGCTTTACAGGTTCAGGTGCTACAACTATTACTGGTGCTACTCGTACCGCAAGTAATGTTGTACGCTTAAATGCTTGGGACAACAACAGTTTTTGATATTAACTAAATTATTAGTTAGTTATTAACCTAAACTAAATAAAAAGGAGTGCTAGAAATAGTGCTCCTTTTTTATTGGAGATATGAATGGAATTAAATGAATTTGAAAAGATGAAATTGTTTATGCGTAAAGTTCGTGCACGATATACACAACAATTATGTCAGGCAAGAAATAGAAAAATTGAATGGTTGTTTACATTTGATACCTGGTGGAAGATGTGGGACGAGTCAGGCAAATGGGAACAACGCGGTCGCAAGTCAAATCAATATTGCATGGCACGCCGAGGTGATGTTGGACCATACAGTCCAGACAATGTAGATATAGTTTTATGTTTTAAAAATAATTCAGATGCACATACTGGCAATACACATAGTAAAGGTCGGGCGCTTACAGAAGAGCATAAAGAAAAATTACGACAAGCTAAAATAGGACACAAACAAAGTGATGAGACAAGACTTAAAAAAAGTTTAGCCAATAAAGGTCAACCATGGAGTGAGGCAAGGCGAGCCGCACACCGACAGGCTTGGAACAAAGGTCTTACCCGAGCCACCGATAGCCGTGTTGCCGCATATGCTGACAATTATCCAGAGAATAGAAAAAGTAAAATAGATTAAACAAACAAAGCCCCTTAAACGGGGCTTTGTCACGATTGGTAAATACTGTATGATTACTAATACCAATTACAATGAATTTGAAAACTATCAGGACAAGAGTTATCTAGATGACCAAGAACCCGAATACAATGAAGGTGCACATCGACAGGATGTGGGCGGACTAGTTACTACTGATAATGGAATTGCCGATCGACTGTTAAAAAATAATGACTTATACCGTGAATTAAAAGGCGATTGGACACGCACCGACTGGAACAAAAGTCGCAATGTCAAGGTCACTACCGGCCGCGAAGATGGCAAGTTCTATATCAAGCGCGAACAGTTGAATGTGGAATACATTGCCGAAGTGTGTGCCGATTATCGCAAACGAGCCGAAGCTGGTTATGTGGATCCATTGGCGCCACTCATGCCTGATGGCAAGATCGGTTACAAATGGATGGAACTGCCCGACACCATTGCCATACAAATCAGCAATGACTACTTTGGTGGCATGAGCTGGCACACCATTAAACTGGACAAGACTCTAAAAGCACAATTCTATCGAGTTGTGGAAACTGAATATCCAGCTTTTATCTGCTACCCAGGTGGCAAACTACCGATCCCAATAGATGTGCCGTATCCAGCCCGGGTTGGACAGACTGCATTTTTTCAAGGTGCCAACTTTGCACCTGCTGTGTCAAAATAAGGAAACACAATGTCAACAATGATAGCCAATGCTGATGCTCTAGTGGCATACATAGAAGCATTTACCGGAAGCAGTAACGATACAGAAATCAAACAATGTATTTTTCTGGCTGAGATGATGATGCGTAACATCGAGTTACCAGGCCTAAGAACCAACCCCTATACCACAATTGGTGTGGCCAACACTTATGGCCAAGTGCCAATACCGCCTGACATGAACAGACCCATCCTGTTCTTTTATCAAGGATCAGGTGGTGGACCAAACGGAGCCGGTCCTTGGATAGTTTATGATCGCATTGGTGATCGAGACATTATTGAACAAAGTCTGGATCAACAATTGTACTTGAATCCCATAAATGTACCTGAAGTGTATCATGGCAGTTTCAGTGAAGTGGGTCAATACTACGAATTTATTCCACAATTGACTGCAGGTGCACAAATCAACATGTACTACTATCAGACCTGGCCCTTGTTGTTCAGTCTTGAAAGTGATGGTACCACTTTAGTTGAAAACAATGTGGTATTGCAAAGTTTTCCCGAAGGTTACATTTACGGTACCTTGCACAATTATTATCAAAAGCGTAAAATGACCGATGATGCCAATTCGTGGTTGGCCAAATTTGATCTTGCCTGGGACACAGTAGAAGATCAAAACAACAAAGGCAAATGGTCGGGAGGTCACAACAAGTTGACCAGCATATTCCAACCAAGAAGAAACAAGCGTTTCTCAACAAGATAAGGAACACACATGCCCGGTTTATATGGAATAACTGGAAATACCACAGTTTCAGTTTATAACACAACAGGTCTTTACAATGTGGGTAATGGCAATGTCATAGTTGGCAATGTGAATTCGGCCAATACCACAGGCCTGTATCAAGCATTTGGTAATCCTGTAATATTAAATTCAGCACAGACCCTATACACATTGTTGAGTGAAAGTGGCAATGTTAATTTTGCACTCACAAACAGCAACACACAAGTGTTGGCCTATTTTACTGGTGCTACCAACACTTATAGCAATGCCAATGTGGCCGCTTTCATGCCCACATACTTGCCCAGTTATTCTGGCAATGTCAATGCCACCTACTTTACAGGTAATGGTTATTATCTAACCGGTATTGTATCCAGTGGCGGTACCAACTATAGCAATGCCAATGTGGCCGCATACTTACCCATATATTCAGGCAATGTGAGTGCAGCATATGTGTTGACCAACAACATCTATTATGCCAATGGCACACCATATGTTTTTGGATCCACATACAGCAATGCCAATGTAACCGCTTACTTGCCCGCCGATCCCACAATACAGGCCATACAGGCCAATGTGACTGCTGCCAACACTGCTATTGCCGGTGTACAAGCCAACTTGACTAGTTTTGAAACTTATGCCAACACACATTTTGGTACCAGTAGCTATAGCAATGCCAATGTTACTGCATATCTAGCAGCCGGTACAGATCCAACTATACTTGGCATAGATGCCAATGTCGCAGCAGCCAATGCGGCAATAGCCACAGTTCAAACCAATCTAACCGCTTTTGAAACGGCAAGCAATGCCAATGTGGGTGCTATTTACACACATGTTAATACGCTTGATGCCAACCTAGGTGCATTTGAAATTTATGCCAATGCCACATTTGGCACTAGCAATTATGGCAATGCCAATGTGGCAACTTACTTGCCCACTTATACTGGCAATATAGGTGGCAATATCACTGTTGGCAATTATCTATTTGTTGCTGGCAATGTTCAAGGTTATGCTAACCAAGATTTACAATTAAGTTCACATGCCAATGTTAACATAATAACCGGCGATCCTTATCAATGGACTTTTGACAACACTGGTAATTTAATATTGCCGGGTGGTGCCATTGTCAGCACCACCGCAACCAATGCATTATCGGCCAATATTGGTGCTTATGAGACTTATGCCAACACACAAATTGCCAGCACTAATGCCAATGTCACTGCAGCTAATGCTGCCATTGTCACAGTGCAGTCAAATTTGACCGCATTTGAAACTGCAAGCAATGCCAACATTGGCACATTGTATCTAGGAAATATCGGCACACAAGCAAACTTAGGTGCATTCCAAACTTACAGTAATGCCAATGTGGGTGCTATTTACACACATCTTGGCACATTAGATGCCAATGTAGGCGCATACGAAACCTGGGCCAATAGTTATTTTGGCACCAGCAATTATAGCAACGCCAATGTTGCTGCTTATCTGGCTGCTGGCACAGATCCCACTATACTAGGCATAGATGCCAATGTGACGGCTGCCAATACTGCCATTGTGTCAGTTCAGGCCAACTTGACTGCTTTTGAAACTGCAAGCAATGCCAATGTGGGTGCTATTTACACACATCTTGGCACACTAGATGCCAATGTGGGCGCATTTGAAACTTATGCCAATGCCAATATTGGTTCTATTTACACTCATCTTAATACTCTAGATGCCAATGTGGGTGCATATGAAGTTTATGCCAACACACAGATATCAACCATAACAGCCAATCTTGGTACATTGTATCTAGGCAATATTTCAACTCAGGCCAATCTGGGTGCATTTGAAACTTATGCCAATGCTAGATTTACAACCGACAATGCCAACATTACAGCAGCCAATACTGCAATAGCAACATTGAATGCCAATGTTGGTGCATATGAAATTTATGCCAATGCCAATATTGGAACATTGTATCTTGGCAACATAGCCACACAGGCCAATTTGGGTGCCTTCCAAATTTACAGCAATGCCAATGTGGGTGCAATATACACACACCTTAACACGCTTGACGCCAATGTGGGTGCATTTGAAACTTATGCCAACGCCAATTTTATAAGCGGCAACATTATTAGTACTGCTCCTGTAACTATTCAAAGTAATATTGCTACTGGACCGGGTATAGTTAATATCAATGCTTATTCGGGGCAAATTACCGATTCTGGTATCATAACTCTAACAGCTCACAATATAGAATTGGCAGCTTACAATGGTGTTCAAATTGATGGCGGATCATTAATAGTTAATGCACAATCTATACAATTAAATGGTAATACCACTGTGGCTAACATTACTGCTGCTACTGGTATCACTGCCAATTACTTTTATGGTAATGGTAGTCAATTGACCGGTATTGTGAGCAATTATGGTAATACACAAGTGGCAGCATTTATTGATAATGGTTTAAATCCAGCTTGGTTTACAACTTTAAGAGCTGATGGTGCTGTTTCACTTACTAACAATGTAACTGTGGGCGGTTCAGGAACCATTGCGGCCGGCACACCCGCCTTGTGGGTCAATGCAGGCGATTTGCTGGTTCGTGGCAATACTCAATCCGGTAATTTAACTGTACAAAATACTGTCATAGCAAACAATGTGATAGCCAATGCCAATATCAAATCGGGCAATATTGCTGTCACCAGCACAGTATCCGGCGCTGCATTTACCTATGCCAATGGTGTTAACATTTTATCCAATGTACAAGGCATTTATGGTAATGCCAATGTGGCTACTTTTTTACCAGTGTGGTTAAATGGCAATGTAACAACGCTCGCAAGTCCATATAATCAAAATATTGTATTGACTGCTAATGGTAATGCTGCCACATTATCAAGCATTACTCTTGACAGTAACATAGCCGATGCCAATGGCTATATGAGTCTTTTGTCTACTAATTATATTACCCTGTTGACCGGCAATATAAATTTAGTTACTTCCGGTCAATCATACAACACAATAAATCTTCAAAACTATTTGGGTAGTACGAATCTTTACACTGCCAACATCAATGTGCGTGGTTCAGGTACTGCATCAAATGTTTTTATGTTGGCCAATGTCAACATCAACTCAGCTGCTGATGGTTCGGGCGGATATATTAAAGTGGCCAATACTGCCACAGTGGGTAATTTGATCACCACATCGGGTGTATTCTGGGCCAACGGTGTGGCTTATAGCACAGGTGGTGGCATTTATGGCAATACTCAAGTTGCTGCATATCTATTGACCAATACCGGTAACATACAGGCCAATTTGTTTACGGCCACAGATGGTTTATTTTTAACCAATAGCAATATTGGTGCATTCAGTTATGGTACACTAAGTTATGCCGATGTAGACATATTTGCCAGCTATTCAACCAGTCAAAACAATTATGCACAACTGATCATGCAAAACACCAATGCAGGTGGTTCGGCATCTACCGACTTCATTGTGTCAAACGATCGGGGCAATGCCACTGCATTTTACGGTGACTTTGGTATCAACAGTTCAGGCTTCAACACCGGCACTGGTAGTCTTGGTTTGCCCAATGCCACTTATGTGTATGGACAAAACAGTGACCTGGTATTAGGCACAACAACTGCCAATGCAATACATTTTGTAACCAATACCGGCGCAACAGATGCAGCAACTATCTATGCTAATAATGTTAGTGCATTCAGCAACATCATTACCACTAATGGCGTATATTGGGCAAATGGAGTTGCATATTCTACCGGCAATGGTGGAGGTGGATCCGGTTCTAGCATATCAAATGGAGCAAGTAATGTCAGCATTGCCAGCAGTGGTGCCAATGTGTTGATATTTGCCAATACCGGAATTATTGATGCACATTTGACCACTGGAGCATTTATATTGCCCACAGGTGGTAACAGTGCAAGACCAAGTGCCAATATTTCAGGCATGATAAGATACAATACTAGCACTGGTAATCCTGAATGGTTTAGTAGTAATGCCAATGTTTGGTATAACTTCAGCACATCATATACACCACCAGCCGGAACATATACCATGAGCTATGTGATTGTGGCCGGAGGTGCTGCAGGCGGTTTATCAGGTGGTGGCGGCGGTGGAGCAGGTGGATTCATTTCGGGCACTGCACCATTAACAGTGGGAACTACTTATACTGCTTTAGTTGGTGGAGGCGCTCCAACTCCGGCTTCAAGTCCACAGGCAGTTGGTGGCCCGGGTGCTCCAAGTAGTTTTACCGGTATATCGCCAGCAGCAGTGGGTGGCGGTGGCGGTGGTTTCAGTTCTACTGCTGGTGTTAGTGGTGGATCTGGAGGTGGTGGCCAAAACACTGGAGGTTCTGGCACTGCTGGTCAAGGTAACAATGGTGGATCTGGATATACTAGTACTCCTTATGTGGCAGGTGGCGGCGGTGGCGCCAATGCAGTGGGTGTCAACGGAATATCAAGCAAAGGCGGCAACGGTGGAGCAGGCAAAGCCAATCCAATCACAGGATCAACCATAGGACAATTATGCGGACCAACATATTATCTAGCTGGAGGCGGTGGCGGAGGCGGATATAATGGAGCTGCTGCTGGCAGTGGTGGTCTTGGTGGTGGTGGAGCAGCAGGTGGTCCTGGTGGAACTTGTGCCAATGGATATGCAGGCACAGTCAATACCGGAGGCGGAGGCGGAGCTGGTATTTACAACAACGGACACGGCGGAGCTGGTGGATCTGGAGTAGTTATTATCAGTGTGCCAACTAGTAATTATTCAGGCACTTATACCGGAGGCGCCAATGTATCGGTTACAACATCAGGTTCGAATACAATTATATCGTTTACCGGATCTGGAACTTATACAGCTTAAGGAACAACAATGAGTCATTATGCAAAAGTATTAGATGGGCGAGTGGTCAATGTAATTGTGGCCGAAGCAGATTTTTTCAACACATTTGTGGACAGTAGTCCAGGCAATTGGATTCAAACCAGTTATAACACACGCGGCAATGTTCATTATGCACCCAACAGCAATACTCCTGATGGGGGAACTCCTTTGCGTGGCAACTATGCCGGTATTGGTTGGATATATGATAGTGCAAACGATGTATTTTATGAACCACAACCACATGCCAGTTGGACCTTAAATACTTCAACATGGTTATGGGAACCTCCAGTGGCTAAACCCACAGATGGAAACGGTCCTTATATCTGGGACGAAACAACACTAACTTGGGTAGCAAAATAATATGGCCGTTAATCCAGTCAAAACACCTTTCACAAACATGAGCTTTACGCCGGATGTGCCTTCGGGCGCATTACAGGCCAACGAATACAACTCAGGTGCCAATATCGAAACCAATGTGCGCGGTATCAATTCGGTCGCTGGCGATGCTTATATCCTAAGCACGGTACCTGGCAATGTGATATTCATGACATCGGGCTTTAGAGCCAACAATGTATTTTGGTTCATATGTGCCACCAGTCAAGGACAATGGTATGCCCTAAACAGTGCTGGCATTACCAATATCACTCCGGGTGTGGGCAATTTTACCGGCTACAGCAACAACACCGTGATCACTGCCAGCTGGAATGGCAATGTGGTTTTCTTCAATGATGAAACCAATCCGCCCATGTATCTATTGCCCAGTGCAACCACATTGAGCCTGTATGACTATGCGCCCGACAACTATGTATGGAATTATGATCTAGGCACCAATGGATCGGGCAATGTGGTGCCATTATACAGCAGTCTTACTGCTGCATTTGTTAGAGTTTACAACAGTCCCAATGTGGGATCACTACTGGTGGCAGGAAACTTAACCGGCAATATCGCGGCCAATGTGGTACCCGGCGGAGGCACAGTGCAATACTTGCCCACCACAGTGCGTTGGAGTCAAAACTTTGGACTCAATTCCGGACCTACCACTTGGGCACCCACAATCAGCAATGTGGCCAACGAAGTAGAAGTACCGGTGCGAGGTCCAGTCATTGATGGATATACACTAAATGGAAATTTCTATGTTCATAGCTATTGGGATTGCGTTTTGTTTAGTCCTATTGCTTATACTAGTACCAGTGCTCCTGTTTTTGGAATTACCAAAGTTACCGATGGACGAGGACTCATAAACGAAAACTGTTGGGCCATTGTGGACCAAGTGGCCTACGGAGTTGATTCACGAGACTTTTGGAGTTTCAATGGTGGATCATTCAAGCCCATTGGAGACCAAAGGGTCAAGGACTATTTTTACAATAATCTAAACAGTGCCTACACCAATCAAATCTTCATGGTGCACAATAGCCAAAAATATCAGATCGAAGTGTATTATCCAGACTTGACCAGTACCGGCTTGTGCAATCAAATGATTTCGTATCGTTATGATCTTGATGCTTGGAATCCTCCGCGACAGGTCAGTTTGGCCACTGCCGGAACCGAAGCACCAAGAACAGTCTCTGGTGGATTCAATCTAGCCACTCGAGGAGTTGTTTACAGCAGTGGCGCTGGCAATGTGGCCCTGATACAAAAAGACACCGGCACCAGTTTCCTTGGCAATGTGATCAACAGCACATTTCGCAGAGACAACATCAGTTTTGGTCAACCCTACAGTGCCAGTGTGCAGGTGCATAGAGTCTATCCCGAAGTATATGGTACTGGCAACATCAATGTCACAGTGGGTGGCGCCGACAGTGTGGGCCAAACCGCCACATTCAAGCCAGTGGAAATCATGCCCATTGACACCAGCGATCCTTGGATACAGGTGGATCAAAACGAAGCTCGAGTTACCAGTATCATAGTTGCTGGTAATAGTGCTAGTACCAGTTGGCAAATGACTGCAGCCAATTGGCAAGTCACAGTAGTCCAGGACACCAGATAATGTCAACCAATTTTGCAATAACCACCAGCACACCTTATACCAATGTGATACAAAGTATCAATTATGCCTTGGCCAACATGACCTCGGCCAATGTGCAATTGGGCGGCAATGTGCTGACTGCAAATACTGTAACTGGTCAAATTATCGGAGGCGGTGCCGGAACTATCAGTTATCTTTATGGATACATGGATGTGCAATATGCCAACACTGCCACCGGCGGTGGATTCACCAGCAATAGCGCAAATACACAATACTATGGCATACGAAATGTTTCTACGCCCACCGAGGATACCAATCCCACCGATTATGCCTGGACACAGGTAGTGGGCGGATTTGGAACCACCAAGGGACTTTATTACAGCACCGGTGGCGGTGGCACAATCAGTTTTGTAGTGGGTACTGTGGCACCCAATCAATACTATTCTCCGGTAATAGATAATACACCAATTTTATTAGCAGAAATAACTGCTAATCTTGTGACCGGTAACAGTATACAAGGCAATACCATAACTGGTAACAATATACAAATTAGAACCATTACCGGTAACAATATTAGTGTGGGAACTTTGACTGGCAATTTAATTGCTGCCAACACCATTGTGGGCACCAACATTGTGGGCCAAACCATAACTGGCAATCTAATTGCAGCCAACACAATAACTACAGATTTAATTCAAGCCAATGCCATATTTGTAAATCAAAGTCTTCAAAGTTCAAATGCCACATTTGGTGATCCAAACAGTGTGGGTTTTTGGTTGGCATCAAATACCGGTAGTGCTAGATTTGGTGGCAATACCAGTATTGGAAATAATTTAACTGTAGGTAATAATGCTGTAATTGGTGGTAAACTCACTATTGGTAGTGATGCAGTCATTGGCGGTAATTTATTTGTGTCCGGCTTGATATCAAGCGGTAGTCTTAATGCCAATACTGTAAGTACCAACAATATAGCAGCCAACAGTATCAGTACCGGAAATGGTATTACTTCTAGTAGCAGTATCATTATTAATTCAGGATTTCCCAACACAAGTTTTTATACCTATACCAATGTGGCTGTGACTGTGAATGGTACCAGCAGTGTTTATGTAAATGGTGTATTGGATGCTTATATCAATTGTGGAACCTATACAACTGGTGCCAATTTTACATTTGGATTATATAGAAATGGTACTCTTGTTTTGTCATTGCCATTTATTACACCGCCCAATCAAAGCACTGGGCAAATAACACCAGCCCTGGTTCCTTTTGTGTATTTTGATGCAGAACCCAATCCAGGTACTTACACATATGGCATGGCCGTAAGTGCTCCTACCGGTCTTGCATCAATAACTTTAGAATCGGGATCGTTAGTAGCACAAGTGCTGAAAAAATAACAGTTAAATACTAAACAATAAAGAGAAATAATTATGAGTTTTTGGACCGATCCAGTTGGTAGTATAAGTGGTACATTAGATCAATGGGGCAACGCTATTGATTCGGCTGCAGGTAAATTGGGCAGTTGGGTTGACAGTAACATACCCGGTGGATGGGGCGGAGTCACTGCCGGTGCCTTGTTGGCTGTGGGCATATACGATCCTGAATTGCTGGGTCTAGCCGATGCTGGTGAACTAACTCCCACTGCTCTTACCAGTGCTGGAGTAGATGCTGGCACTGTACAAACTGGCTTGAGTGGATTGGTTTCAGGTGCCTCAGGAACCAGTCTTGCTAGTATAGGTACCGGCGCATTACAAGGCGGTGCACTGGGTGCGGCTATCAGTGCTGCCACCGGGCATCAAAATTTAACCAAGGGTATTTTATTAGGTGCCCTAGGCGGTGCATTAAGTCCGGTAGTTAGCGGTGCCATTGGTGGTGCTGCTCCTGGACTCACTGCTCTTGAACATGCCATTGCTACCGGTGTGGTCACTGGAGCTGCAACCAGCGCCGCAGGTGGCGGCAGTCCGTTAAAAGGTGCCTTGCTAGGTGGTGCTGGTGCTGGTATTTGGAGTATTGGTTCAGCTGCTTTTAGTTCGGCCACACCCACTCCAGCCCCAGAAAATGTACCCGATGGTGCACAAGTGGTCAACAGTGAAGGCCAAGTGGGCACTGTTCGCAATGGTGAAATACAAGTTGATGACACTGCACAGGCCATTGTCACCAGCAAGGGCCTAGTAATACAAGATGCTGGTGGACAAGATCTTGTCAACAGTACCAATGATTCTTATACCCTGCAAAACAGTGGCTACAACAACATGCAGGATTACACTGCTGGTATGTCAAATGGTTTCCAAACCGGTGCCGATTACTATGCAGGCACACAGGCAGGATTTACCAATGGTCAAGATTATGCCACAGCCACAGATCAAGGTTACACCAATGCGGCCGATTATAATGCCGGCACACAGGGTGGATTCTCAAATGCCCAACAATATCAAGCCGCAACTGATGCCGGATTCACAAATGCATCAGATTATACTGCTGCGACCACGGCCGGATTTACATCAGCTTCAGAATATCAAGCAGCACAGGCAGGTGGCTTTACTGGAGGGCCTGAATATCAAGCGGCACAGGCCGGTGGCTTTACCAATGCCAATGATTATCTATCAGCACAGAGCATGGGCATCCCGGATGCTGCCACATACAATGCAGTAACTAGTGGCAATTTCAACAACAGTTTATCAGATTATCAAACAGCTACCAATGCCGGTTACAGCAGTTGGAATGATTATGTAAACGGTACCAGCCAAGGTTATGGAAATGCCAGCGAATATTATGCAGCCAACAATGGTGGATTCAACAATCCCATTGATTATCAAGCGGCCATGCGTGAAGGTTTTACCAATGCCACCGATTATAATGCTGCAGTACGAGATGGATTTTTCAATAGCTCGCAATACAATGATTATCTAAAAAGCGGATTTACCGATCCTGGTTCGTATAGCACGGCCATGCGTGAAGGATTTACTACGCCTTCAGAATATTCCGCAGCCACACAAGCTGGCTTTAACAATGCACAAACTTATAATCAAGCCACAAGTCAAGGGTTTACCAATGCCAATGATTATGCAGCAGCTCAAGCCGGTGGCTTCAATAATGCAAAAGATTTTGTATCAGCAACCACAGCCGGATTCGCAAATAACGCAGATTATACCCAGGCCCTAAATGAAGGCTTCAGTGATGCCAAAAGCTACAACGCGGCCACACAAGGCGGATTCAACAATTCACAAACTTATACGGCTGCCACACAGGCGGGATTTTCAAATGCCACTGACTACAATCGAGCCATTGGCGAAGGATTCAATACTGCTCAACAATATCAAGCAGCCACACAAGGTGGATTTTCCAATGCTGATCAATACAACACTGCTGTCAGCAAAGGCTTTACTGATGTTAACAGTTATAATGCCGCTACCAATGCGGGATTTGCCAATGCTGGTGAATACAATAATTTTGTAAAATCCGGTGAATCACTAGCACAATACAACAATACCACAACTTCATTTGGTGAAGGTCAAACTGCTGTTAAAGCACCTGATACCAGTAACTGGCACACCAGTACCGATAGTTCGGGACAGACCATTGTGACCAATCCCACAACCGGTGACAGTTACAATGCTCAAACCGGACAGTTTGTGGGGCAGGCCGCCGCACCGCAAGCCACTCCGGGCTATCTAGATCCCACTGGCAACAATCAAGCCGGAACCTTGGTCAAATATCCAGATGGCACAGCAACTTACACAACTGCATCTGGTCAAGTGTACACTGCCCAATTGGGTGCTAATGGACAACTGCCTTTAAATAGTTCGGCTTTTGGTGGCACCAATCCTTGGACCGAAGCCACCGGAGCTGGTACCACAACACCCACCACTTCAACTGGTCCAGTGACTCCTGGTTCAACACCGGTTACTAGTGCTCCAGTTGCGCCCACTACACCCACAGAATTGCCCACCACTCCTGGTGCTGCAACAACACCCACCGACATAGCGGCGCCAACTGCACCAACACCCGCAGCACCTGCTGCACCTACGACACCCACATCAACTGCAAACACAATATGGTCAACTGGCTTTCCAGATCCCAGTGGCAACAGTCAGGACATGGGAATGTTGTCCTACAAGTCTGATGGCACTTACAGTTGGACCGACAACAACGGCCAAAATTCATATAACAGCGCAGATCAATCTACATGGTCACCAGCAGGACCTCCAGCTGGAACTGTGCCAGTTCAAGGTGCCAATGGCGAAACTTTATACACCGATGGCAAGACCTATTACAATGCAGATGGTACGATAAATCAACAGACCACAACTTCTGCTCCGGTTGCAGGACCGGGTACTCAGGTGGCTGGACCGGGAGGATATGATCAGAAATATGCTGATTTATCCAATACCTATCAACATGATCCCAGCCCGGCCAATGCAGCAGCCCTAGATGCTTACTTGCAATCAGTTGGCAGTGATTTAACACACAATGATTTTGCAACATTATCACCAACTGCACCGGCTGCTCCGGTAGTTACACAACCAGCACCCGAAGTGCCACCTGTGCCACCTGAGCCTGCCGCTCCGGTAACTCCAGTTACCACACCTGCTGCTCCAACTGAGACACCACCAGTGTCTCCAATATCAGCTGGTACTACTACTGAACCTGTAACTCCAGTATCTACACCTGTAACTGCTCCAGCAACACCTGCGGCGCCTCCCGCAACTGCTCCTGTAACCACAGTCAATCCCACAACTGGTATGACTGAAACTACCACTCCGGGCACAGGTTCAAATCCGGTAGCTGGTGTAACATTGACACCAACACCCACTCCTACTCCTGCACCAGTGGTGCCTACACCAGCACCTACGCCCACAACTACACCAACTACTACACCAACTACTACACCAACTACTACACCCGCTGAACCACCATTAAAACCAATAGAACAGGGCGGAAGTTACACAACTCCGCAAAGCCCAGTGGCGCATGTGAATGCCAGTTATATAGATTCAGCAGGCAATCCGGTAGATACTTCGGGCTGGAGCCCATGGCAAATTGCTGCCGGTATTGCTGGCGGTTTGTTATTAAGCAATATCTTGTTTGCACCCACGCCCGGTGGTGGTAGCAATTATGCTGGAGAAAGTCCTTGGTCGTGGGGCACTGCAACTCCACCTGCGAATCCTGGTATCAATCCCGGATACATTGCAGGCAGTACCACTCCGCTATACAACACCACCAGCCCGGATCAAGCACAATATGCTTGGGGTGTACATCCGGCTGTGACATCAATCAACAATGTATCAGGACAACTAAATGCCATAAATGCTCCTGCCGTACCGTTTGGTGCTGCTACCAGCGCAGTAGGCGGAACTCAAAGTCTAAATATTCCGCAAATGCTTCAACAATTGTATACTCCACAATATGCAGCTAGTGCATTTGGAGCACCGGGACAACCCTACACTAATCAGAATTACAACAATTTCTCTGCGCCCAGCAGCTATTACACAACTGCTACACAAACGATCACCAATCCCACACAGGGCACATTTGGTGGTCCACAAACGGCACCGCAAAATTATGCGCCAACTTATGTGGGCTTGCCTGTCACTACTGGTGTTCCTTATATCCCCAGTACCAACACAGCATATACTCCAGTAGTGCCAACTTAATAACGGTAAATACAACATGTTTAATTTTACTCCAAACACATTAGCCCCACAATGGGCCAATCAGAGCACAAGTTTTCAAGGCATGGCGCCTGGCTTTGCGCCACAGATGGCACAATCGCCCATGATGAATAGAAATTATTCATTTTTTAATCATCCGGCTTTTCAGCCACAAACACAACCGCAATACAGTCTTGGTATGCCGCAACCGGCGCCAAGTCCAATACACACACCACAAGTGATGCCGCAACCCACATTCAATGTGGGTGTTCCGCAAGCACAACAACAGGGACCAACACAGTACACAAATCCATACACAATGCCGGCTGTGCAATCACCTATTGCATCACAAGGCGGTACACAAACAGTTGGTGGTGTAATACCTCAGTTTAATCCAGTTACTGGTCAAATGCCAAATTTTTCTAGTCAACAACAACAACAACAGGCTACACAACAATTGATGTCACAACTTAAGATAAACGGACAGTATATGGGCATTCCCGCTCAGGGCGGTTCAATTAACACCAATGGCCAACCTCTTACCGGTATGAATGCTTTTAATAACATGACCGGTATGAGTGGAGCGCCCATGAACAGTATCATGACTTCAAATGGCATGAGTGGCATGATGCCACAAGCAACATTTAACATGTAAGGCAAGAAATTTATGAGTATCGGAAAAAGCAACGGAGTCACTACCTCAATACCCACATTGAGTCCAGAACAAAATGCCATGTTGGCAGCACAAACTGGCCTATTTACTGGCACAGTGGGTCCAGCTTATCAACAAGCAGTAACTGGCGCAACCAATGTGTACAATCAAAGTGCAGGTGGTGTAAACAATGCAGCACAAAATGCAGCGGCAACTGCCAGTCAGGCACAAAATGTTCTTGGTAGCACAGGCGAATCGGCACTTAACACCGGTATCACTGGTTTAGAAAATTTATACAGTCCTGCGTATCAGCAACAACAATTGCAGGCTGCACTACAACCAGCTGAAGCACAGTATGCACAAAATATTGCACAACAGGGCGCACAGTTTGGTGGTGCTGGTGAATTGGGATCAGCTCGACAAATACTTGCTGGACAACAAACAGCAGCCGCAACACAAGCAGCACAACAACAAGCGGCAGCACAGGTCATGCAAAACATCAGTCAGCAACAACAGGCTGCTGCCAATAGCTTGATTGGTGCAGGACAGACTGGTCTTACTGGCGCACAAGCGGCAGCACAAAATCAAATCTCGGCCGCAATGACTCCACAACAGTTGTATAACATGTACGCAACAACCCTGTTTGGAACTCCTAGCGCCAGCTATAATCCTAACTTCAGTGGCACACAAAGCACATCAACATCGACATCTGGCGGCCAAGCAGGCATTTCACTATAAGGACTCTCATGGGATTACTAGGACAAATGATATTTGGAGATCAATCAGCTGGAGACACAACCAGCAATTATTTCCAAAATAGACTAAATCAGGATTTGGGTCAAGTGGGTGCCAATGTGCAACCGCAATCAACCACTATTAATTATAATGGTGATGGTACTGCAGATATAACACATAAAACCACAGTTGCTCCAGTGGCACCAGAAACTGCGCCACAGGCACCACAAATGGCTCCACCAGCCGTTGCACCGGTAGCTCCACAGATGCCAGCGCAGGCGCAACCGCAACCACAAATGGCTCCACAAGCAATGCCACAAGCAATGCCACAAGCAATGCCACAGGCGCAACCACAAATGGCTCCACAAGCAATGCCACAAGCAATGCCACAGGCGCAACCACAAATGGCTCCACAAGCAATGCCACAAGCAATGCCGCAGGCGCAACCACAAATGCCACCGCAGGCGCAACCACAAGCAATGCCACCCATGGCAGCATTACCAACACAACAAGTTGGCGCAATGCAACCCGCTGGACCACAACCCAATACCGGTCCTCAAGCACCACAGTTGGCACAACAAAGTCCAGTAAATGGAGAACTTGCGCCCAATAATCCAGAAAGTTTGATATTTGCACATCCTGCAAATCAACAAAATCCCGACATGGTGGCTCGAGTTGCTTATGCCAGCAATGCAGATCCGGCTACCAAAATGGCAGCTGCTGATCAACATGCAACTGCAATGTCCAACAAACAAAAACAAATCGAAGCTGAAAAATTAG
>Ga0316221_1000748_pt1 | contig 38789 bp, 67 predicted proteins | sample TBH18007metaG_FD_206003 | JGI IMG/M metagenome (GOLD analysis project Ga0316221, IMG submission 206003) | Freshwater microbial communities from Trout Bog Lake, Wisconsin, USA - TBH18007 | ecosystem: Environmental > Aquatic > Freshwater > Lake > Hypolimnion/Profundal zone | place: USA: Wisconsin... | reverse complement strand
CCTGGTTCTAAGGGTGCTCCAACTGCTGAAGCATTTAAACAATCTGCAAAGACTGCCAAAAAATGACTAAAAAACATGACAAACCAATAGAGCACAAGACCACAGGAAAGGGTAAAACATACAACCCTACTGACAAAGGTGCTGGTATGACTGCCAAAGGAAGGGCAGAATACAATAAAAAGAATGGATCAAACCTAAAGCCTCCTGCTCCAAACCCCAAGACAGAGAAAGATGCTGGTAGAAAGGCATCATTTTGTGCGCGGATGGAGGGAGTTGTAGCCAAAGCTAAAGGTCCTGCTGAAAGGGCTAAAGCATCACTTAAGAACTGGAACTGTTAACATGCCACTCAAAAAATCCACATCACCCAAAGCATTTAAAGAAAATATCAAGGCTGAGGTAAAGGCAGGCAAGCCCATCAAACAGGCTGTCGCTATTGCTTACAGTGAAAAGAGAGAGGCTGAAAAAGCCAAGAAAAAGAAATGAAAGCTAGTCTAGCAGTCCATTTATTAATAGCACTTGGATTTGATGAACATTTGTTCATGAAATGGCAAGCAGGCAAAAACCCAAGCTATACCAAAAAAGGTACAGGCAGAAAACACCAACAAGGAAAGAAAAAATGATATTTGAACATGAAATACAAGATGTAAACTTAATAATTACTAGCCTTGAGCACAAAATCAGGGATATGCAAATATTGGTTCAGAAACTAATGCACAAAGCTAATGAGCAAATGCCTGTTGCACAACCAGTGCAAGAAACTACAATTGAGGCTACTGAAACTACACAAGCCTAATTATGCCAACTGTAACAAGTGCAAATAAAGCTGAATTTGATAGGCAAGAAATGCTTAGACATGGTTTGTTGAAAGAAGACAAAAGCCATGAACAAGTATTAGAAAGAATGTCAAAAGATGTACCAGAGGATGTGGAAAACGCATCTTTTGGTCATGAAGGCTATGTTTACCACACTCCACTTAGACCTATTGAAAACTCACAACAATCCATGTTGGGAACAAAAATTACCCCAATTCATGAAAGAGCCTTTGCTTCTGATAAACCAATAGATGCCAGTAAGATCAACCAAATAGAAGCAAGACCAATATCTGATAAAGCAATTCATCATTTTGCAAAAGAATTAGCTAAGTCTGAAATTAATGGGTTTATGCATAAAGACAAAAAAAGATTTTCATTTATACATGAAAGTCCCAAAGAAAAAGGTAAACAACAAGCTACTGAATATGACAATCAAGGAGCAATTAAAGATAGTCAGCATGAAGATAAAGCAACTGCAATTCATCAATTAATTAACAATGGATACACTAAAGTATTATCTGATGATAGACTTGGTGGGTTAATACAAAAAGTCATGTCCAAATAACTAAAAGTAATATAAAAATCAATAATTTACTAAAATCTACAATATGGGTGCTCCACTAGGTAATATTAACTCAGCTAAAGGCAGACTTTTCCAGGAAAAGCTGAGGATGATTCTTTCCCAAGAGCCTCATAGAGCTAGAGCAATTGCTGAAGTCCTGATTAGCAAAGCTGAGGAAGGTGAACCTTGGGCAATCAGAGAGCTAATGGATAGGATTGATGGGAAGGCAGTTCAGGCAACAACTCTTGAAGATGCAAGTGGGAATGTCATCATGCCTCATCTTCAGGTCACATTTGTAAAGCCAGATGGAGCAGAGTGAACTTAATCAAGCTATTAAAAAGGCTGAGTTTCCAGTCAAGCTCCAGTGCCTGTTCCAGCCATCCAGATATAAATGCATTTTTGGAGGTAGGGGTTCAGCAAAATCATGGTCTGTTGCTAGAGCATTGCTCATCTTGGGTGCAAAGCAAGTCCATAGGATTTTGTGTGCCAGGGAATTTCAGAACTCCATATCTCAATCAGTTCATAAGTTATTAAGTGACCAGATTGCTGAGCTGGGGTTAATTGGGTTTTATGAGATTACTCAAAACTCCATTAGGGGAGCAAATGGGACTGAGTTTGCCTTTGTGGGGCTGAAAAATAATCCACACAATATTAAATCCTACGAGGGTTGCACAATTGTCTGGGTAGAGGAGGCTCAGGCAGTTTCAGCAAGGAGCTGGGATATTCTTATTCCTACTATCAGGGCAAAAGACTCAGAAATCTGGATAACCATGAACCCAGAGCTAGAGTCTGATGCCACATACCAGAGATTTATCCTAAATAAGCCTGATAACTGCATCACCCAAAAGGTGAACTGGTCAGATAACCCTTGGTTTCCAGAAGTCTTAGACCATGAGAGGAGAACTCTACAATCTAGAGACCCAGAGGCTTACAACACAGTTTGGGAGGGATTATGCAGGCAGACTGTGGATGGAGCTGTGTTTGCTAGAGAAATGCAAATGGCAGAGCTGGAGGAAAGAATTACCAAAGTTAGATATGACCCTACCAAGCCAGTTCATGCTGTGTTTGATTTGGGCTGGGCAGATTCCACATCCATCTGGTTTGTCCAGTTCATAGCTCAAGAAATCAGATTTATTAGGTACATAGAGGATAGTCAGCAGACTATGAGTCATTACCTAGCACTGATGCAGACATTTGGCTATGTCTATGACACACTCTGGCTGCCACATGATGCACAGAATAAGACTTTGGCGGCTCAGGGCAGAACTATTGAGGAAATTGTCAGAAATGCTGGGTTCAAGACCAAAATAATTCCAAGAACTAGCATTGTGGACTCAATTAATGCCTCCAGAACCATGTTCAGGAATTGCTTTTTTGACAGGGATAATTGCTATGATGGCTTGCAATGTCTCAGGCATTACAAGTATGAGGTAGACCCAGAGACAAAGGCTTTTAGTAAAAACCCACTTCATGACCAATACAGTCATGGAGCTGATGCTTTCCGTATGGTTGCTTTAGGTGTTCAAGAGACTAGACCAAAAAGACCAAAGCAAGTAAACTATGCACCACCACAGTCGTGGATGGCGTTATAACTTATTTGGAGTAAATGTGCCTACACTAGCCGATATATTTAGCGCTGCAGATAGTTTTAAGCGTAGATTAACAGATACCGCCATAAATCCAATTGCTAGTTTTCAGCAAATGGTAGGTAATGCTAATGATCAAGCAAGAAATTATAATCAACAATTGTCTGAAGCTACACAAGAACCTGGTTTATCTGGTCCAAAAACTATGGAATTGGCTAGAAATATGGCTAATTCTTACAGTCCTATTGGAACTGTTGAATATAAAGGAAGTCATGTTGCTCCAAATGCTAAAGTTTACGGAGCCACATTAGATGATTTATCCAAAATTATGCCTGCTGAAGTTTATTCTTTAAGTGGTAAAAGAATTTATGGTATAGGAGAATATCCAATTGATTCTGAATGGCACAGGGCGGCTACAAAAGCTAAAGGTAAGCCTGAAGCTCAAATTGACGTTTACAGAGCTGTGCCTAGTGGGATTAAAGATATAAATCATGGAGATTGGGTGACAACAAGTCCAACTTACGCTAAATGGCATGGCGAAAATGTTTTAAATGGTGATTATGATATTGTCAAAAAAACTGTAAAAGCTAAAGAACTTTCATCTGAAGGTTATCCTTATGAGTTTGGTTGGCATGACGAAGAACTCAATAAATAAAGGCAAACATGGCATACGATTCAAATACGCAAGATTACGATCCAATAATTGACGAAGCTAAACAGTTTCTAAAGTTTGCCAATGATGCAGACACCATGAACCGCCAAGAGGCTTTAGAAGACCTAAAGTTTGCATCTGGCGGGGATCAATGGCCTGTAGACCTCCAGAACAGTCGTAATTTAGAGTCTAGGCCAGTATTAACCATCAATAAATTAGACGGATATTGCCGTCAAGTTACAAATCAGCAACGTCAACAACGTCCGAGAATCAAGGTACATGCGACTAATACGCAAGAAGATGCTGCGGAAGCTAAAGTCGTTCAGGGCATAATTCGTCATATTGAAGTCAATTCCAACGCTGACAATGCGTACGATAATGCGTACAACTATGCAGTTCGCATGGGCTGGGGTTACTGGCGTATTGATCACCGCTATGTGAGGGAAGATTCTTTTGACCAAGAAATCTTTATTGATCCGATTGACAACCCATTTACAGTCTATTTAGACCCAAACAGTATTGCGGTTGATGGCTCAGACCAAGAGCGTTGTTTAATTACTACAATGATGCCTAAAACCACATTCAGGAAGCTGTACCCTGACGTGGATGAAACATCATTTTTAAGCCGTGGAACTGGAGATACGCAAAGCGAATGGATTACCAAAGAAGACATAAGAGTAGCAGAGTATTGGTACACAGTCAGAGAACCCGCAACTCTATATCAACTCTCCGATGGTTCTACACGATTTGCCGAAGGTAAAGACTTCTTTGACAGAATTGAACGTGCTGGGCTATTTGTTGTTAACGAACGTAAATCTATTAAGCGCACTATTAAATGGAAAAAGCTAACAGCTACTGCGGTGCTAGAGGAGCGTGATTGGCCTGGTTATTACATCCCAATTGTTCCAGTTTACGGACGGCACGTTGTAATCGGAGATAAGCGCAAGAAGTTTGGTATGGTGCGTCATGCTAAAGATGCCCAAAGAATGTACAACTTCTGGGTTACATCTATGACTGAATCTGTGGCATTAGCTCCAAAGGCGAAATGGGTGATGGCAGAGGGACAGGATGAGGGTCATGAGTTGGACTGGGCAAGTGCCAACATCAAATCAATGGCTACTTTGAGATATAAGCAGACTGATATTGATGGCAACCCAGCTCCTCCTCCACAAAGGATGCAACCAGAGCCTCCTCCTACTGGGATATTGACAGCGGCTCAGGAAATCAATCAGGACATGGCAACGATCATTGGAATATATGATCCTAGCCAACAACTGCCAGGCAATATGTCTGGTAAGGCGCTGAATGGTCAGCAAATGCAAGTTGATTTGACTAACTTTGACTTGTACGACAATTTAACCAAATCTATTGCGTACACAGGCAAGATTATTCTAGACTTAATTCCTAAGATTTATGATACTGAGCGCATCATGCGTATTATTGGGGATGATGGTAAACCTGATCTACTTACAATTAACGAACGCACAGCAGTTGGCAAGGTCAAAAATGATGTAACTGTTGGTCAATATGACGTGGTGATGGAAACTGGCCCAGGTTACAACTCCAAGCGCCAAGAAGCGGTCGAAGCCATGATGCCATTGTTACAGGGCAACGAGCAATTGTTTAATGCTGCAGCCGATTTGGTGTTTCGCAACATGGATTTTCCTGGCGCAGATACCATTGCAGACCGTTTGGCTGCTATGAACCCGATGGCGCAGATTGACGAGCATTCAGACATACCGCCTGAAATACAAATTAAGCTCAAAGCAGCGCAAGGCCAAGTGCAACAAATGCAACAACAAATGCAAGCTATGCAATTGGCTATGAAGCAGCGTGCGGATATTGAGGGCGTTAAGCAACAGGCTGAAACACAGCGTGAATTGATGCGCCAGACAAGCAAAGCGCACAATACAGAGTCTATATTGCAGGCCAGGGTGCATGATGCCAACACCAGAGCCATTACAAGCCAGAATAGGGTAGAGATCGAAGCTATTGCAGACTTACTATTGCACAACATGGACACGGCAAGACTAGAGCGTGAGATACAGATGCGTAACCGTGAGCAATATGCAGCCATGCAAGCAGCCGATCAATCTATCATGCCAAATAATCAACAATAATTGACAGTATAATTACTTTCAGTTATATTGACTAAACCTTACCTGTGAGGTACACAGGGCAAATTCTTAGGGAAATCCTATGTCTAGTGAAAGAGAAGCAAGTAATGTACTTACTAGCGAAAATTCGGGCGAGTTTTATGCTAATAAACTTGGTTTAGCTACGGAAGCTCCTGTCGAGGCGGTTGAAACCGAGCCGACAGTTGAGGATACTCCGCAGAGTGAACCAGTTGCAGACGAACCCAAACCAGTAGAGGAAGGCGAAAAGAAGCCGAATCCGAAACTTGAAAAGCGTTTTTCTGAATTAACGAAGCAACGAGAGATGGCACGTCAGGAAGCTGAACGTGAGCGCTTAAGGGCTAGTGATTTAGAGGCACGTTTAGAGGCGCTTGAAAGGGTTTCTAAGCCTGCAAAGGTTGAGGAGCCTAATAGAGAGCCACAGCCGAGTGATTTTACCGATGCGTTTGAGTATGCAAAAGCATTGGCAGAGTTTTCGACTGCTAAAGCACTTGCAAACAGAGATAAACAGGAAGCTGAACGCAAAGCTAACGAAGAACGCCAGAAAGTTATGACCTCTTGGCAGACAAAGTTAGAGGCAGCGAAAAGCGAACTACCTGATTATGAGGATATGGTTGCGTCATCAGATGTGGTTGTATCAGATCAAGTCAGGGATGCTATTTTAGATAGCGATGTCGGACCCAAAATTCTTTACCATCTGGCTGAGAATCCCGAGATAGCAACTAAGATCAGCGGTTTACCTTTGTCGAGTGCTTTAAGAGAGATTGGAAGATTAGAGGCTAGGTTTGAAAAGACCGCAGAAGCGCCTAAGCCTGCTGTAAGAAAAAGTAACGCACCAGCGCCTATCAATCCAATCAGAGGCGGATCTAACGTAGATGTACCTATGACCGCAGATGGCGAGTTCACAGGCTCAATACATCAATGGAAAGAGCTGCGTAAGGCTGGAAAGATTAGGTAAACAATTTTTAATTTAAAGGAAATGAAATGGCCAATAATTTATTGACGATTTCCAAGATCACAAATGAAGCCTTGATGGTCCTGGAAAACGAATTAACATTCACATCAGAAGTAGACAGAAACTATGATGACCAGTTTGCGGTTGTCGGTGGCAAAATCGGTAATACCGTGAATGTCCGTAGGCCTGGCCGCTTCGTAGGTACCACAGGTCCTGCGCTTAATGTAGAGGACTTCAACGAAACTTCGGTTCCTGTTACTTTAAGTACGCAATTTCACGTTGATACCCAATTTACCACCCAGGATCTGGCCCTATCTCTTGATATGTTTAGTGACCGCGTGCTCAAACCTGCGGTGGCCGCCATAGCAAATAAGATAGACCGTGACGGACTAACAATGGCTGCACTTCAAACTGCAAACATTGTTGGTGTTGCTGGTACTCCTCCAACAGGACTAATCACCTACTTAACAGCTGGTGCTTATCTTGATGCTGAAGGCGCACCTAGAGACGGACGTCGTGCTTGTATCGTAGAACCCTTTACATCTGCAACAATCGTTGACAGTTTAAAAGGTTTGTTCATGCCCCAAGAAGCGATTGCGGAGCAATACAGGAAAGGTTTGATGGGTCGTGACTCAGCTGGTACAAACTGGAAGTTAGATCAAAACGTGGTTTCACAAACTTTTGGTTCTTACTCTGGTAATACATTGTCTGCTGACACAACTGCACAAGTTGGTTATTTGACAAGTGGTTGGTCACAGTATTCCACAATTCAGATCAAAGCATCATCATCAAGCACATTGAATGCTGGTGACGTGATCCAGATTGCTGGTTTATATGCAACCAACCCACAAAACCGCCAAGCTTATGGTTCAGGCAAACTGCGTAATTTTGTTGTTCAGGCTACTACAACTGTAGGAACTGGCGCAACAAACATTCAAGTTTCACCTGCAATCATTGTTGGTGGTCAGTTCCAAAACACAATCGTGATTGGTTCTACATCCACAACAGCAGTTGTAACTCCTTTTAACAACACAGGTACATTGTCTCCACAGAACGTGCTTTTCCACAGAAACGCATTCACTTTGGCGGTAGCGGACTTGGAGTTGCCAGAGGGCGTTCACTTTGCTGGTCGTGCATCAGACAAAGAGATTGGACTTTCCATGAGGGTTGTGAGGCAGTACACAATTAATAACGATAGTATTCCTACCCGTTTAGACGTGTTGTACGGATGGGCACCTTTGTACCCTGAGCTTGCCTGCCGTATTGCAGCCTAATTAACATTTTATAAAGGATAAACAAAATGGCTAATCCAGGACCAGCAACCACAGTAACGGCACACCCCAGTAATGTCACAACAAACCAGACTCTGCGTTTGTTGGGCGTTGCAAAAGGTGTTAACTTAAATGCCGTTGCCTTTACACCAGTACCAGTAAATAACTCTACAACGTACTTGCCACAGACTATGTTAGTTACTAACGTCAACAATGCAGGTTCTGCAGTTGCGTTGACAACTACCACAGCTATGAGCATCACAACTACAAACGTAGGATCACCAACAGGTTTGTTTCCAGCGCTGACAACGACTCAGATTGCAGCATTGGCTACAGCACCACTTGGCGTTTCATTGTCAACAGCATCAGCTAATACACCAGCTCTACAAGGTCAAACTTTGTACGTTGATGTAACTGCTGCATCTGGCGCAACTGGAACAGGTGACGTTTATGTTTATGGCTACGACTTCAGCTAATCCGAGCTGAAATTGAGAAGGGTCACCCTCAAAAGGGGTGACTTTTTCTCTTTTTAAAGTACAATTAACCTATTTCCAAAGGAAAAAACATGCCATCTACCACAATTGCCCGTGGAAATGCTTTAAGCACTTTCTACATTGCGCCATCCATTACGCCTGCGCAGGTCGCTGCAAGCACAACAGCAGTTCAGACTTTCACAGTTCCAGGCCTGTTAACAACTGATTACATCCAACCAGGCGGTTACATTGCTAACCAAACGGCTGGTATTTTCATTGCTGAAACAGATTGTTTGACCAACAACATTCTGACAATTCAGTTTGGTAACTGCAGTACATCTCCTGCAACTCCTGCAACTGGCGTGTATGAATTCCAGATTACACGTTTTGAAGGTCCAGTTCCTGTAAACGCTGCTTAATCATGGCAAATACAAGCGTATTTAGACCAGTTGGTCCATCTTACGTTGTTGCTGTTTCGACAACCGCATCAGCTGCTTTGACTGTTACGCCTGCAGGTAACGATCAGATCAACTATTGCGGTTTTCTTAACACTTCAACCAATCCAATTGCATTAACGATTGCAGAGAATAACGCTCTCAATTCGTTAACGGCTCCAGCTGCGGTATTTCCTACTGCTGGAACTCCCACAAACACAGTAATATTAGGTGTGTCAATGTCAACGCCAATGGTGATTGCAGTTCCGTCCAACGGATTCTCTGTAAGCGCCATTACTTCGACATCAACGGCTAATCTGTATATTACTCCTATGGCAGATCAATCATGACAAACCAAGTAGCTAATACAAATACACCTAATACGGTGTTACTTAGCACTTACTCTACACAACCAGTTATTTCAAGCGGTTTTGGTACTTCCCCTACGCTTAAAGGCGTGACACCAAACTGTTTTGCGGTGACTGTTGGTAGTGGTGGTGCTGCATCAGGCACTTTAACTTTACCAGCTGCGCCAAACGGTTGGATGGTTGTTGCTAATGATGTAACATCTGGTTCAAGCCTATTTTTGCAACAAACTGCTAGTAGCACCACATCAGTTACTGTAACTGGTTACGGAATTACTACAGGACTTGCAGCAAATATGTCTGCTGGTGATGTGATAGTCATGACTTGCATCCCATACTAATGAATGCCCCTGCCTCAACCGTTGATCAGAATATACTGCCAGTACAGGCATACTTCGATGTGTTCGGAAACTTTCAGACGTTTTTAGGCCAGGGGCGTCCTTTTTATGCTACTTTGAACCCAGTTCAGAGTGGTCTGACTATCACAAATAGCACAATAAATAGCTCCTCAATTGGACTAGTTACCCCATCTTCAGGTGCTTTTACCAATATAAGCACCACAACAGGCTCAATTAGTACAACTCCTGTAAATGCTACAGATATTGTTAATAAAAGTTATGTTGATGCTTATATTCAGGGATTATCATTTAAGCAACCAGCTCAAGTAGCAACCACTGCAAATATCACTTTATCTGGGCTACAGACAATTGATGGTTACACAACATTAGCTGGTGATAGAGTTTTGGTCAAAAACCAGAGTACTCAGGCTAATAATGGTATTTATATAGCATCTGCAAGTGCTTGGGTTAGATCAAGTGATGCTAATACTTATGCTGAGTTGGTGGCTGCATTTCTGTTTGTGGAAAATGGAACAAGCCAATCTGGATCAGCTTGGGTTAGCACAATTCCTCAAAATGGAACTCTTGGAACAACTCCAATAACATTTACTCAGTTCAGTAATAATGCTACATACACAGCAGGAACTGGACTAACTCTTTCAAGCTATCAATTTAGCATTACTCCAGTTGGCACAGCAGGCACTTATGGCTCTGCCTCTAGTGTTCCAGTATTTGTGACAAATTCGTCAGGCCAAGTTACATCTGTCACGAACACGTCAATTTCTATAGCGCCCAGTCAAATAAATGCAACAATTCCTAATTCTGGGTTAACCAACAGTTCAATCACAGTAAACGGATCTGCTATTTCACTTGGTGGGTCTGCAACTGTAACGGCAAACACAACAAATGCGTTGACCATTGGCACAGGATTGTCAGGCACGTCTTTTAATGGCAGTTCAGCAGTAACGGTCGCAATTGCAAATACTGCGGTGTCTGCGGGAAGTTACACATTGGGTAACTTTACGGTGAATGCTCAGGGTCAGCTCACAGCTGCTTCTAGCACGTCAACGACTGGAACTGGCAACGTAGTATTAGCAACAAGCCCAACGCTTGTAACGCCTGCTTTGGGTACGCCTAGCGCACTTGTTGGCACAAACATTACAGGTACTGCAAGCGGACTGAGCATTGGCGGTAATGCTGCAACTGCGACATCATCAACAAATATTGCTGGAGGATCTGCTTATGCCTTTCCGTATCAAACGGCTGCGAGTACGACTGCGTTCCTTTCGGCAGGCACTTCGGGCCAAATTCTACAGACTCAGGGCACAGGCTCTGCACCAACCTGGGTAAGCCAGTCTACGTTATCGGTCGGTACGGCAACTAATATTGCTGGTGGCTCGGCAGGCGCAATTGCATACAACAGCGCAGCAAGCACAACCACATTCTTAACGCTTGGCACGTCTGGTTACGTTTTAACCGCAGGCGCAAGCGCCCCACAATACGTCGCACAATCTACTTTGTCGGTCGGGACTGCAACAAACTTGGCTGGTGGTATTGCAAGTCAGATACCTTACCAAACAGGCGCAGGCGCAACATCTTTTATTGCAAACGGCACAACTGGTCAGGTTTTAACGTCAAATGGCACAAGCGCCCCATCATGGTCAACGCCTACGGCCTATGCAACGGTGACAGATGACACGACAACCGCAGGGACCAGGTACATATTGTTTGCAAACCAAACAAGTGGCAATTTAACAACTGAATACACAAGTTCTACAAAACTAACTTATTGGCCTGCAACTGGCGCATTGACGAGTGGTTTAAATGGAGGTACTTTTTAATGGAAATTACTTGGAAAATATTAGAAATTTCTGCTGAAAATGAGTTGATTACTCACGCAAAATACTTTGTAACAGCAACAGAGGATGATAAAAAAGTGGAAACAGAAGGAAATTGGTGGTTTAAAAACCCAGTTATGACTGTACCTTTTGCGCAAGTGACTGAAGATATGGTCGCTAAATGGGTAGAGAGCGACACCTACAAGGACGGTGTAAATTTAATTACATCTAGACTGATAGAACAGTTAAAATCCTTATCTAAGCAAACCGTTGTTCCGCCCTGGAAACCCCAAGTTTTTACACCTAATATTTAAAAATGGCGCAAACAAACTATACCCCAATTTATCTATATAACAGCGGAACGGCTACTAACACGCCTCTCGCTGCTAATTTGGGTGCGGGTGAATTGGCTATTAATTACACAGATGGCAAACTGTTTTATAAAGATAACAACGCTGCAATACAAGTAATTGGCTGGAAAACAACGCCCACAACCGCAGGCGGTACAGGTTTAACCAGTTACACAGCTGGTGATCTACCATATTACGCTTCTGGTTCAGCCTTATCCAAATTAGGAATAGGAACGGCAAATTACGTTCTAACATCTAGCGGTACTGCGCCCCAATATGTAGCGCAATCTACCTTATCTGTTGGATCTGCAACAAATGCAACAAATACCGCAATAACTGACAATACAAGCTCAATTGCTACTTGGTATCCAACCATAGTTAGCGCAACAACAGGAAATTTACCACAAACCACAAGTTCAACTAAATTAAGTTTTGTACCTAATACTGGTGTTTTAAGCATAACTGGCGTTAATCTTAGTGGTTTAACTGCATCAAGTGCTGTAGCAACAGATGCAAGTAAAAATCTTGTAAGTGTTACAAATACAGGAACAGGAAATAATGTATTAGCAACATCACCTACTTTGGTGACTCCAATTTTAGGTGTTGCTAATGCAACTAGTATTCAATTTGGTTCTAGCACAATTTTAAATGATTATGAAGAAGGTACATGGTCACCAGGAGTAGGTAATTTAACTGTTGTTGGCACTTTTTCTTCTAGTGGTACATACACAAAAATTGGCAGATTTGTTACAGTTACAGCCACATTAAGTGCTACTACTAGTGTAACTGGAAATGCAGGTAACTTTTTTACTGGATTACCATTTACACCGGCTAGACCAACATCAGGTTCTGCAATTTGGGCTAATAGAGGAAGTGGTGGATTTACTGAGGCATATACCAATGGTAATGTTTACACTTCAGGATTTGGTACATATTCAACTATATATGTAACCATAACTTTTGAAACAACTTAATTTTGGGGAAATAAATGACTATATCAACAACAAGTGTAATTGATAAAGTTGAAGTATTACAATTTGGGCAACTTCAAGTTAGGCAAGCTGAAATAATTAAAAAAGATAATGTAGAGATTGCAAGAACATACAACAGATGGATTTGTGTGCCTGGTGATAATGTAAGTACACAAGACCCTAAAGTACAAGCTATTGCTAATGCACTTTGGACTTCTGATGTTATTTCTGCATATCAAGCATCTATAAATCAACCAGCATAAAAAGGTAAAACATGACATCAGTTAATCTTTCATATTTTGCTGGAGCAGGGGCACAATTTTTTGATAATAATGGTGTTCCCTTAGCTGGTGGATTGTTATATACATATGCTGCAGGAACAACTACACCACAAGCTACTTATACATCTAATTTAGGTTCAATTGCTAATTCAAATCCTATTGTTTTAGATGCTAGTGGCAGGGTTTCTAATGAAATTTGGTTAATAAGTGGTTCTACTTACAAATTTGTATTGCAAACAGCTGCAGCTGTACAAATTGGTTCTTATGACAATATTCCTGGCATAAATGATTTATCAACACTTTATGCTTCAACAGGATCATCTTTAATTGGATATACATTAGGAGCAACTGGTGCAAGCACAACAAATGTGCAAGCCAAATTGCAACAATTTATTACTCTTAAAGACTTTGGAGCTGTAGGAAATGGCTCAACTGATGATACTACTGCTGTAACAAATGCAATAAATTACATTAACTCAAATGCTTGTGTGTTAATGGGTAATGATTTAAATTATTTGGTTCAATACAATGGTTTGCCATCTGTTACAAAAGCTAATTCTGTTTTAGCTAATATAAATTTTACAGGTAAAGTTGGAACTTCTACCACTAGTGCTTTATTGGTAATTGCCGCCAACAACTGCACCCTTAGAGACATAACAATCAATGGAAATATGTCTGCAATGACAGGAAGCAGTCAAGGTGGTGATTTGCTTCATTTAACAGCAAATAACACAACCCTTGACAATGTTAATTGTTTATATGGCAATGGTGTTGGACTTGGTATATATAACTCAGTTTATGTAAATACTGTTAATTGCAGTTTTAGCAATAATTCTTCACTTGGCATACAAACTTATCAGGCTTCATATTTAAACTTTGTAAATTGTCAGGTAAATGCAAATGGATATGGCTATCAAAACACAAGACCTTATCCAATAAATACATCAAGCTCTAACCAACTTGGATTTGGCGCTGCAATACGTTGTACCTCCCATCATTTGACTTTCACAAGTTGCCAATTTAATGATAATGGTAGAGATGGAATTTCAGTTGGACAAGGAAGTTTTGAGGCTAAATTTACATCTTGCCAAGCATTAAGAAATGGTGACGGTGGATTTACAGCTAATGCTGATAATACAGGTACTGGATTGCCTGGTGAGGGATTGCCTCCATTTGATCTTTGGTATGACAATTGTGAAGCCTGTGATAACTACACAAGTGGAATATCTTTGTATTGTTCAGTTGGTGGAGTTCAAGTACTTGGTGGAAGTTATTACAACAACCATAGATTAGCAGGAGATCAAACAGAAACAGCATCATTTTTTAATGGAATATATTGTGCCGCTGGTTCTACTGATGTTGTTATCAGGGGTGCTAGAGCTTATGACAATAGAAATTTCACAAGTATTCCATCTGGAGCAACTGCAACAGGAAGTGGACCATACACAATAAATGTAAATAATTGGGCAGTAGGAACAATGAACTACTATCCAAAATTGGCTTTTTATAATCCATCAGGTATATTTTTTGGATATGGTCAATTAACAGCAGAAACCACTACAAGTGTAACTTTTAATGTTACTGCTTATAATCCAGTAACCCCAAGCAATTTGGGTGGTGGTTGGTTTGTAACTCAAAGAGTACAACACAATGGTGTATTTTTAGATAACAACTGTAATGGTTCAGTTGATGCTGTTTGTAGTGGTCATTTCCAAGGTCCAAGTAATGTTGTTGCATATACTGGATTTGACATTGTTTCAGGTGGCTATTCAAATGGTCAAAATGTCAATTTAGCTAGATTAGTTGTAGATAATACTGAACTTTTATTAAACCCAACATTTGATTCAAATACTTCAAATTGGACAGGAAATTATCCAGGAGGAAGTTTTGCAGTAGATACATCAATTACTAGATCACCAGGTTCTGCAAAATTAGTAGGTGGTAGTTCTAATGTGGCTACTGCTGATGCTACTTTAGCAACTAATGCAATAAATTATGTACAAGGTAGCTGGGTAAGATTTACTGCTTGGGTTTATACAACCACATTCAATGGTGCAGGAATTACTTTGTTTTGGGGTTCTGGTTATCAAACAAGTGCAATCAATTCACAAGGTGAAGGTGTTTGGGAATTACTTGAAATTACTGCATTTATACCATTTGGCTCATCTCAAATATCTGCAAGGATAAATGTTTCTGCTGGAGTAACTGCCTATTTTGATAATCTATCTTTAAGAAGTGTTGCTCCCCCAAGAGGAGGTAATAACCTTGGAGTTGTTTGGAATGGTCAACCATATTAAGGATAAAAATGACTACACCTAATGACATTATTAGTAGAGCATTAAAAGATATTGGTGCGCTTGAGGCTGGTGAAACTCCAACTGCTGAGGCTTCCCAGGATGCTTTTGATATGCTTCAAGATATGTTAGATCAATGGTCTAACGAGGACATGATGGTGTTTTATAAGAATGAAATAATATTTCCAATTACACCTGGTCAAACGCAATACACAATTGGACCTGGCGGACAAATTGGGGCAATATTTACAGGTAGTATTACTGGTAACATTCTTACTATTACGTCAATACAATCTGGTGGAATATCTATAGGACAAACATTGTCTGGGACTGGTATTACAAGTGGCACAACAATAACGCAAATGTTGACTGGTGCTGGTGGCAATGTCAATGAGGCAGGCACTTATTTACTTAATAAGACTTATACAAGTCCTATAACAAGTGAAACCATCAATTCATATTATCAAAGACCACTTAGACTTAATTCATGTTTTGTCAGAATTAATACTTATTCTAATGGGCAACCAATTACAAACGGTGGCCTTGATTACCCAGTTTCAGTATTGAATATTGAGCAATACGAAATGATTGGTTTAAAAACATTGAATGGTCCTTGGCCTAAAGCAATTTATTATGAACCAACAGAAACATTAGGTAATATATACGTTTGGCCTAATCCAAGCCAAGGCGAAATGCACATATTTGTAGATCAATTGTTCCAAAGATTTACAACGCAGTTTGACAACATCAATCTGCCCCAAGGCTACAACATGTGTCTGCGGTGGAATTTAGCAGAGCGCCTTATGCCTATGTATGGCAAGGCAAGCCCTACGCAGATACAGATGATTATGAAGTTTGCTGCGCAATCTAAATCTACTGTTAAACGCACAAATATGAACCCAGCAATTGTATCTACTTATGCAGATTCATTATTAGTTGGTAGACAAAAAGATGCTGGTTGGATTTTATCTGGTGGATTCTTCAGATGAGCGATTTTGGCTTTGTTGGCCCATCTTACGAAGCTGCATCCATTTATCAGGAAGCGCAAGAGTGCATTAATTTCTATCCTGAGATTGATCCACTCAAGCCGCCTGGTAGCAGAGGGGTAGTTGCTCTTTATCCAACGCCAGGACTTACATCTATTTTGTCCTTAAATCCAGCTCCAATAAGAGGGATGAGGACACTTTCTGGTGGCAAATATTTGATTGTTGTTGCTGGTGCAATTGTTTATTCAGTTACCTATTCATCTGCATTGGGCTATCAATCAACACAAATTGGTGCATTAACTACCACAACTGGTCAAGTATCTATTACTGATAATGTGACCACAAATTTAGGATTAGTTGCTTATATTGTTGATGGAACAAATAGATATTATTGGCAAACAGGGCAAGCATCATTGGTGATGTTGCCCAATACAGATGGGCCGTGGCAAGGGGCAACCATTTGTGATGTTGTAGATAATTATATTATTTACAATCAGCCAAATACACAGCTCTGGGCGGCAACAGACCTGGGGTTAGTCACATCCAATAATGCCTATTATGGCTCTAAAGATGGTGCTCCTGATCCACTTGTTTCACTTATAGTAGATCATAGGCAAGTGTTTTTGCTTGGTGAATTTACAGCTGAAATGTGGACAGATGTAGGAAATGTAATTCCTGGCATTATTAGTTTTCCGTTTCAGCGTGTAAGTGGAACATCTGTACAGCATGGTATAGCTGCGCCTTTTAGCGTGGCTAGATTTGGTGAACAGTTTGCATTTGTATCTCAAGATACAAGGGGTCAAAACATCATTGGTGTAATGCAAGGTTACTCATTTAAAAGAATAAGTACCCATGCAGTAGAGCAAACCCTAATGAACCAATATATTGCGGATGCTGTGGCGTATACATACCAGCTCGATGGACATGAGTTTTATGTGGTTACATTTCCAACTATTAATATTACTTGGGTATTTGATTTAGCATCTGAAATGTGGCATAAATGGTTATCTTGGGATGGTCAGCAGTTTAATCGTCACAGATCCAATTGCGGTGCTTTTTTTAACAATGTTTATTTGGTTGGAGATTACCAAAATGGTCAAATCTATCAATTAGATAATGCTGTTTATACTGATGCAGGCAATACTATTAGAAGGCTTAGGAGAGCACCACATTTGGTAACTGATTTGCAAAGACAATATTTTGCTGAATTACAGATACAGTTTCAGCCTGGTGTGGGGTTGGAAAATGGTCAAGGACAGAATCCACAAGCTATGCTTAGATGGTCAAATGACGGTGGTTCAACGTACTCTAACGAACATTGGTGTACGATTGGCGCAGTTGGCAAGTATAAAAACCGTGCTATTTGGCGCAGATTGGGCCAAGCCAGGGACCGTATTTATGAGGTCAGCATAAGCGATCCAGTAAAGGCGGTAATAGTAAGCGCTAACCTGAAGGCTGAAGGTGCTGAAAATTAATGGCAACCACAAATTCTAGTTCTAGTGGCAATATTATTTGGCCTAGAGTGCCATTTATTGACCCTACTTCTGGTCAGCCTGCTTTGCCTTGGTTATTGTGGCTACAAAGCCCTAATTTTGTAAGCATGAAAACTGGACAACAGACAATTCAAGGTAGTCAAGAAATTACTGGTAACTCAATAATTGATGGAAATGAGATAGTAAAAGGCACTTTGACGGCCTTGGGCGGTATTTCAGGGGGTACATTTTGAATGATGTTAATATTTTCATTACAAAAAAATTGTTTATTGATAAAATATGGTATATAACTACCAATCAAAGGAATTAATATGAGTTTCTGGTCAGATATTGGTTCTGCCGTGGATAAAATACCTGGCGGTTGGGGTACTGTAGCTGCTTTAGCTGCGGGTGGTGCTTATGGAGCTGGAGCATTTGATGCTACGGGAGCAGCTGCAGGAGCAGGTGCAGGAACAAGTGCGGCAGCAGGTGCAGGAGCAGCCGCTGGGGCAGGCGCAGCAACAGGAGCAGGTATGGGATTAGGATCTGGATTAGCAATTTCTGGTGGTTTAGGTTTAGCTGGTGCATTAATACAATCTAATGCAGCACAAAATGCAGCAAATACCCAAGCTAACGCTTCTCTTGCTGGGCAACAATTATTGCAAGCAAATTATCGAGAATTAGCTCCTCAATTTAATCCATATTTACAAGCAGGCAATCAAGGACTTGCTCAATTACAGCAACAATTACCAAGCCTAACTCAAACATTTGGGCCAGATCAATTAAAGTCTAATCTTGCACCAAATTATCAATTTATGCTTGAGCAAGGTTTGGGTGCTCAAAATCAAGGATTAAATGCAAGTGGTGGTGGTTCTAATATTGGAATTGCTGGAACTAAGTTTGCTGAAGATTATGCCTCTAACGCATACCAAAATGCTTTTAACAATTACCAAACACAGCAATCAAATATATACAATAAATTATCTAATATTGCAGGACTGGGTCAACAAAGTTTGCAAAATCTTTCTAATTTAGCAACTGGTAATGCAACAAATATCAGCAATCTTGGAGTTGGCGCTGCAAATGCTCAAGCAACTGGACAAGTTGGATCAGCAAATGCAATAGCAACTGGAGCAAACACTATTGGAAATAATTACTTTTTAGCATCACTTCTTAACCCTGCCAAACAAAGTGGCGGTTAAACAAATTAATGCTAAAAATAATCCAAGATAAAGGAATAATATGGCAATACAATCGTTTCCAATAGTTACACCAACACCTGTACAGACTAACCCTGTGCAAGGTACACCTATATCTTCATTGATGAATACTGCGCAAGGTATTCAACAATATCAACAAGCACAACAACTTAATCCATTAGCAGTTGAAAGAGCTAAAGCAGATTTAACAACTTCACAAGTTGCAGCTCAAAAAGCGCAGGCAACATTAGATCCTGAAATTGAAAGAATTAAAGCTGAATCTACTAGAGCAGCTATTAATTTAAATTCAGATCAATTAAAAAATACAAGAGAACATTTGGCAGCATCTTCTAGAGATTTATTAAGTTTATTAAATAAACCTGAAGTCACAGCAAAAGATATACAAGATCATGTTAAAACTCACTTAGAAATTGCTGGGGCCACACCTCAACAAATTAAATATGCAATGTTGGATCTTCCAACGCAAGGTAGCACTCTAGAAAATAAAGCATTTATTGCTAAACATGCAACTAAATCATTGGCTGCAGAAGCAGCATTAGACAAATTATTACCCCCATCTACTATGATTTCAGAAGGTGGTCAAATAACACCTAGACAATTAGGTAATCAAATGTTAACAGGAACTGTGCCAGGCACAGCTACTGGACCATCTATTGCAGTAACGCCAAACCCAATGCAACCAGGTGTCACAACTGTTAACGGTATCATTGGACAGTATGATGCAACTGGTAAATTTGTACCATTCAACGTACAACCTGGTCAACAACCTGGTAATCCTCCTGCGCCTGGCATGGCGCCAACGCCTGCACCATCTGCAGCTGGGCAAAACAAAATGCCATCAATTGTAAAAATTGACAATTTTTCTGCGCTTGGTCAACAAAATACACAAGAAGTTGCTAGATACAATGCAGGCCAAGCTGATTTTAATGCTGCTAATGAACGTGCGACACTTGCGCAAGATAGCGCTTTAACTGCGCAAAATATTAAAAAGAATTTATCTGCTGCAGCTGGTAGTGCACCAGGCAGGGTTTTACGATCAATTGGTCAAACTGTAATTGGTGATCCACAATTAGATATTTTAGTTAAGAGTTTGGCAGATCAACAATTAAGACAATCTCAGTTAATGGGGTTGAAAAATCAAGCTGCAGAGGCTGATCAAAGAACTGCAGGCGGTAGTTCTGAAATAACTGCAGAAGCGTTGGCGCACATTGTTGAAAGAGCTGAAGCAACAAACTTAGCGGCTTCTAAATACAATCAAGCATTAACAAAAATGCAAGAAAAATATGGCAAAGAAAGAACATATTTAAACAACGATAATTTTAAAAATGCTTGGGCCAATTCTTACAACCCAATAGCTTTTATTATTCAAAATACCAATCGTCAAAATATTCCACAAAAAGACAAAGACAAAATTATTGATTACTACACACATGATATGAGTAGAGATCAATTAGATACGTTAGCTAATAACATGAAGAATTTAAAACGCTTAGAGCGTGGAGATTTCTAATGGCAAATGATGCGTACGAATTAGATCCAGATGTTGCAGTCATTCGCAGAAGAATGCCTGTCAATATGCCAAAAAGTGCAATGTATGGCAAAAACCCAGAATTGCAACCTGATGCGGAATATAGTTACGAAACAGATCCTGATATAACTTCAATATCTAACAGAAAAGTTACGCCTGCAGAAAAACCAGAGCCAGGTGGTTATCTGCCTCTTTTCTTAAAAGGCGCTGGAGAAGCTGCATTACATTCAATTGCTGGTATTGTTTCTGCGCCTGTTAGTGCTGCTGCGGGTATATATGGTACTTTAACAAGTGGTAAATACGGTACGCCTGAAGGTATAAAAGCAGGGCAAGAAACTGCTAAAAGAGTTCAGCAAGCAATGCTTAATGCTGGTACACAACCTGAAACCGAAGAAGGTAAATCTTATTTAGAAAGTTTACAAAAAGCATTTGAAGCATCAAAAATACCGCCTGTTGTTCCTGAAATTGGTGGATTAACTGCTGAAACACAAATGGCAGGCAAGGGTGTACAAACCGCAAAGCAAGCATTGAATGCGCAATTTCAAAAGATTAGACCAAAAGTTACAATTGAAACTGTGCCAGGCTTAAGAAGCGCAGGTGCTGCAGCAACTGAAACGCCTGAGATGATTCAAGGCAATATCAATGCTGCTATAGCAAATGCTTCTCCTGAACTACAAACGCATATCAATGCGCAAGAGCCAACTAATGTTAATGTGCCTGCTTTAGAAACTAGAGTTTTAGAAGAAAAGCATGGTGTTGATTTATTAAAAAGTCAAAGAACTAACAATCTTTCAGATTACGTTCAGTCATGGAATCAAAGAGAAGCTAACGGTTTATCATCTGATTTTGCACAACAACCTAAGCAATTATCTCAAGCATTTGAACAATCTAAACAACGTCATGCTCCAAGAATACACTCTGATGCTGATGCTTCTGAGCTTGGCCAACATGAAATAAATGGTTTAGTTGAAAAAGATAAATCTAGACTTCAAAATATTCAAAATAAATATTCAAATTTAAAAAATGCCTATAACGAAATAAAGAAAAATCTAGGTTTAGAAGAATCAAATGATCTACCATTAGACGGAAAATTATTTGTTGAAAATTCTAAGAAAACTTTAAATTCTGAAATGTTTACTGAAGATGCAAGAAAAAGTATTGATGAATTATTAAATAAAATAGATGATAAAAATGGTGTAATGACTTTTCAAGAATTTACAACATTAGACAAAAGGTTAAGTGAATTAAGTAAATTTGGTAAAGGAAGTGAAAAAGAAGCAGCTAGATTAACTAGAGAGCATCTTAATAATATGGAATTAACAGAAGATGCTGCACTTTTATATCCATTACTTAAAGATGCAAAAGCAACAGCAAAAGAAAGATTTGATGTAATTGATTCTAATCCAGCCTATGCTAAAGCAATAGGAGAAGGTAAAGATCTAGAAGGTGGTACATCACAAGGTGAAAGTTTAAATGCAGGAAAATTTCATAGACAATATGTTTCTACTGCTACACCTGAAGCAATTAGACGTTTAAAAGCTGAATTACCAGAAGATCATATTGGGCATGAAGCAATTATTTATGGAGAATTAGATAGAGCTAAAAAAGCAATAATAAATGCAAATGAATCAAGAGTTAAATCAGATCAATTTGGCGATTTTTTAAGAAACAATAAACCTATTTTAAAAGAAGCGTTGTCGCCAGGCGCTATGCAAGATGTAACTGAAATAGGTTTTTTAAATAGCAAAATTGGTAAACCTGATGCTGGTACATTTAGCCATTCAAATACTTACAGCGCTATGTTGGGTGATTTAGCAAAAAATGGTTTATTAACTTTAGGCGAAACAGCATTGTCTGCAAAAACTGGTGGTTTATCTGCATATCCAGTATCAATGGCTAAAAAATTAAAAGAAAAATTTGATAAAAATTCTTTTGCAAATGAACAAAGAAATAAATTAGGCGGACTAACTAAGGAACAACCATGAGTACCGATTCACCAATTGACATGTTTAAGTACGGCCAATTGGTCGCAACCGTTGAAACTCTTGAAAAGAAAATCGACAAACTTGAGGCATCTGTTTGCCAATTGGTCGAGCTTGCCAACAGGTCCAAAGGTGGGTTTTGGGTTGGCATGATGGTGGTATCTGGTGTTAGTTCGTTGGTTGGATTTTTAACGCATTACCTTACGGTGAAGTAAAATTGATCCTTTCACATTAGCAATGATGGCATTCTCTGCTGTAAAAAGCGGAGTTGCAGCCTATAAAGAAATTAAAGCTACTGGTGGCGAAGTAGTCAACATTGTTAATGAGTTGGGTGGGGCGCTTGGATCATTCTTTGATCACCAGGAACAGGCGCACAAACATGCTGAAGCGCAAAAATCAAATCCGCCAAAGGGCAAGTCAATACAATCTATTGCTTTAGAAAATGTACTGCGTAAGAAACAATTAGAACAGGCTGAGTACGATCTAAGGCAGATGTTGGTATATCAGTCACCGCCTGAGCTTGGAGCAGTCTGGACAGAGTTTATAGCTGAGAGAACAAAGCTAGAAAACCAACAGAAACTGCTAGATGAAAAGTTAAAAAAAAAGACGAAGCTAACCAAAGAAGAAAACGTGAAAGTCTGGAGAGATGGAATTTTAGAATTGCAATCTGTATTGCGGTCTTCGTGGTTTTTTTTACAATTGCAGCGTTGATGTATCAGATTAATCTTGATTACAAAAGCAAGAAAAGCGGACAAGAGTGGCACATCATGTTCTTAAAACATTACTATGAAGACTCGACAAATGTAGAATGTGAGCATATTTTTCGTCAAACAGGCTATTGGCCTAAGTATTGTAAGGAATGATATGGACTGGTTAAAAAGTATAGCGCCCACAATTTTTACTGCCATTGGTGGACCGCTTGGTGGTTTAGCGTATGAGGCGGTGTCTAAAGTCTTAGGTGTGTCGCAAGATGATGCCAAGACTATGCTTGAATCTAATAAGTTAACCGCGGATCAGATCGCTGCGGTGCAACAAGCTGAGATTGCACTGAAAGCTAAGGCGCAAGAGCTTAACTTAGACTTTGAACAATTGGCTACGGCAGACAGAGCATCAGCTCGAGCGCTGCAAACGGCTACACACAGCTGGATACCCCCATTCTTGGCCTGCGGAATTACAATTGGTTTCTTTGGTATTTTGTATGCGCTGATGACAGACAAGGTAACAAAGTCTGATGAGTTGATGATTATGCTCGGGTCGCTATCAACTGCTTGGACTGGCGTGATTGCGTTTTATTTTGGTAGTTCATCTGGTAGTCAAAAGAAAGACGAGATGCTACATAATTCTTTAATGGCAAAATGATTAATTCTAGAAATTTAGATGATTTACTTCCTAATGTTAAAACAAGAGTTGAGAATTTTATCAAGGCTTGCCAGGTTGCAGGCATTGATATTTTGGTCACTTCTACATACAGGGATAACGCTAGTCAGGATGCACTTTATGCGCAAGGGCGCACGACTGAGGGCAAGATTGTCACAAACGCCAGAGGAGGTGATTCTTTTCATAATCATCGGTGCGCTGTGGATATTGTGCCTTTGGTTAATGGCAAGCCAGACTGGGATGGTTCACATCCAGTTTGGGCCGAAGTAGGCAGGATTGGACAAGAAAACGGATTAGAGTGGGCTGGTGCTTGGAAGACGTTTAAAGAATTAGCGCACTTTCAATATACTGGCGGTTTAACAATAGCACAACTCAAGGAAGGCAACGCAATAGCATGAACAATTTTAAAATTGAAGGTAAAGAATATAAATCACCCAAGTCGCATTATGTGGTTTTGCGTGAACACGAAAAGAAAACTGAGCACGAGTTGCACAGGCTAGAAGACAAACTAAAGAAGCACGAGCATTTGCCAATGGAAAAAGCGCATCCAGAGGCTAAATAAGGCTTTTACGGTAGGCTTTATAGGTGTCTGGTACTGGCACATTCTCAGGCCACAAATTCGCCTCATGGAGCCTATAAATCGTTTTTAAGTGTGCTCTTTCCCAGTAGCGTTCTTTTTCTTTTTTGCTATAGATTGAGCCTTGGTCCAGATCTGAATGGCAGATATAGCAAAGCGCAGCAATCATATTGTCATCCGCCTTAATTGCTTTGCCTTTACCATGTGCGCCTTGGTTACTGTGCGCTGCCACAATAGTTCCATCATCTGCGCCACACATTTGGCAATGCAAATACCTGCAATTATCTAACAGTTTACGACTGCGGACATATTCACGTTTGGGGTTTGGTGTCATCTAATTCAATACCATTTGTTGCGCACCAACAATATAACCACTCGACAAATTGCGATGCCTGTTGCTGAGTAAATTTACGAGACTGTATACCTAATTGAACAATTCGCTGACTATCTAGGCTCGGCACGACTTTACCGCCTGCAAGCCCTGTTTCTGAGGCAAATTGGTCTATTAAAAACCGTTTCCAACTCTCCTCATCCCATTGTGCGCCCAAATGCTTTGCCTGCTTTGCAATCTCTGCAATTATTGCGTGATATAGTTTATTTTGATCGTTAGAGCGAACTGCATCAATAATTTCTATTGTTAATTCTTTACCGCTGTTAAGCGCCTCTAGCACTTTAGGCCAAATGCGGACCATTAACGCTCTGGCCTGCGGTTCTGAATTTAATTTAAATTTCATGCAAAAATGTATACAAACTTAGGACAACATAAGGTTCAGCATTCTTAATGCGCTATCTGGCGAATCAACCAGGCAAAACGGTCCTCCTTTCCAGTTTTCAGCAAAATGTTGTTGATTTTCGTTAAAGCCCTTTTTACCGTAGGCGCTATTAGGGTTTTTTACTTCCATTAGCATGGTCTTATTGTTGTATCCAATCAACAGATCGCAGGGATCGTCCAAGTAATAGACCGTTGCGCCTCTGGCTCTGAGCGCCTCAACTATATCTTTTTCGCCTACGTCCCTACGTGCTGCTTTGCGCATTTTTTTGTTCCTGTATCTTATTTTTTACGTCTTCCGCTAACCTTGTAAATAATACGTTACTCTGCATCTTTTGCTTGACTTGATCTCGAATAAACTCAACCCAGCCAGGCTGCTGCGCTAGGTGCGCATACAGTTCTACAGTATCATCGTACATTTCGTCAAACTGGTCCATCTCTGACAATCCATTTGCGCATTGCATTGGTATTTCTATAGCCAAGCGCCTTGTAAAGCCTGGGCATTTCGTGTTTTAAAGATTCTTTTACTTTAGGCAAGCGCTCTTTAATACCGTATTTTGCTTCTAAAAGCTCTGCATTTTTAGGCCAGGGCGGTACTGGCTGCCATATTGTTTTAATTTCCACGACCAATCCCCTTAATTTTTTCTCTGATGTGCTCAGGCATGGGCATAAAGTTCTTGCGTTCCTCATCCAATTTAACCAAGTAAGGATCACGTTCTTGGACCATTACGCTTGTTTCAGGTATCTCAGCGCCATCCCAGCGCTGCTGGTTAAGGTAAACAAGGGGCGCTGGTATAAAGGAGCCATTGTCTTTGCGCCAATCATTCGTAGTCTTCATCCATTCCACATGTTTGATTATTTGGTCAGAACATGTGTCACAGTAGTATTTCTGCCATTTTTTTAAACATTCTGACTTACCGCCCTTGCGAGTTGACTTGGGCCAGGCTTTCCAAAAATCTTCAAATGTCATTTCCAAATTCCTTGTAAAGTTTTTGTATCGTATTCAGGTTCGTTATTTCCAGGTATTACAAATAAACCTTTACCTTTAATAACTCTGCCCCAATCATCAAATCTTTTAATGTTTACTAGCCATCCTTTTTTTACTGAATTGTAAATTTGATCTTTAGTTAACCCCATTTTTTTTGCTTCATCTAAAGAAATGGGCTTTTTAAAATAAGACTGTAGTTCATCTTTAGTCATATCGTTTGTCCATAGGTTCTACTAGGGTGGATAGTACCATTCCCTCTCCAGCTATATTGTTATTCATCATGATTAATCTTAAGTTATCTACACAAAAAGCCCAAGTGCGCTTGACGGGTTTATTCGCTTATACAACTGGCCTAGTTTTCCACCTGAGCTACCAATTGCTTTACCGATACCTAAACCAAGTTCGGTCACGTTTTGCTCTGGGGTGTATCAGAGTGCGGTGTTTTGTCCCAAGCCGTCCATTCAAACGCTCTGCTCCGTGTGGGGTACGGATGCCATTTAAAAAACAAAAAAGCCACTTAAGGCTAATCTCTGGTGCAAACTCTATCCAATACGTTCCCACGTCTATTGGATAAAGCAGAAATTAGCTCTAAGTGGCCTCAACTTGTTGTTTTGCACGACAACGGTTTGGATTGTATCCTAATTTATAACGTCAAACCATTCAGGCCGCAAAACTCTTAGTTGAAATATTCGCAATGAAGGTATTTGTTGCCAATTATTAACAGCTTGACGTGTTACACCAAGCAACCTGGCTAACTTAGAAGGTGTGCCTGCTTTTTCTATAAAGTATTGTTTGTCCATGTTGTTTATTGTACACATTTATTTACAGAATTAATTATTTTAATTATTTTTGATGTTTATTAACACTATGCCGTAAATTTGTGTTTACAATAACAATTATCAGCACACAACTGATATCAAGTAAGTTTAGATAAATTAAGGAAAATTATGAATGATAGAAATTATTTTGACCCCAGCATACAAGACGAAATTGATGCACTACAAGCTGCAGTCAACTTTCAAACTCTTAGGTACAACCTCTTACGTCACAACCCAGACTGTCGTGACCCTGATCACCCAGGATGTGAACTTTGTGAGGAGTCAGATTATGAATGACACAACTCGCAAGTTTCCTCGCACTTTAGCAGAGGCATTCCCAGATTCCCCACAACCTAATTTTGAGACCACTATGGACAAAGAAGACAAGATCGTTATTACAGCTGCAGCAATCATCACGGTTGTTATTATTATTCTTGGCTACTTGGGGGTTCTATGAACGTCAATGACCTGCTTAAACTTAACGTAAACGATCACACAGAGCGCAAAGGTAACCTTACATACCTGAGTTGGGCTTGGGCATGGGCAAAGGCGTTAGAGGCCGATCCTGCTGCAACCTGGGATATACAAATGTTTAACAGCAAATGTTACATGGAAATAAACAATACTGCTATGGTGTTTGTGACTACGCAGCTATTTGGCAAACAAATGACTTGCCAACTTCCAGTTATGGACCACCGCAACAAGGCTATTCTCAACCCAGATGCGTTCCAGATCAATACTGCCATCATGCGCTGCATGACTAAATCATTGGCCTTGCATGGTATTGGTTTATACATTTACGCTGGTGAAGATGTACCTCAAGGCGAGGAGCCAGAATCTACGGTTAACGAATCTGAGTTATTGGATTACATGGCGCTGTTTGAGGAGTGCGTGACCATTGAGGCATTACAAAAAGCATTTGTGCAAGCTATTGCTGCAACAGATGGGGATAAAGAGTGGCAAAAGAAACTTATTGTTAAAAAAGACGAAATCAAAAAGAAACTTGGGAGTAAAAAATGAGAGAAAACATTTTCAGACTTGATTTAAGAGACTATTTTGCAAGCCAAGCGCTTATCGGTATTATCTTTGGTCGCAAGACAGTTAACAAAGATGTTATTGAATTGTCCTACAAAGTTGCAGATGCAATGCTTGTAGAGCGTGAGTTTAAAAAGATTGAGCCAAGAGGCATAAATGGGGGGGTTGATGAGTGATATTGAGCAAGGAACAGACGAATGGTTTGCTATTCGCTGCGGAAAAGTAACTGCATCCAGGGTTGCGGACGTAATTGCTACGACAAAGTCAGGTTACTCTGCCAGTCGTGCCAATTATGAGGCGCAACTTATTTGCGAGATTTTGACTGGCAAACCTGCGGAATCTTACTCAAACGCTGCAATGCAATGGGGCACAGAGACAGAACCATTAGCCAGGGCGCAGTACGAGCTAAAGACTGGCGAAATGGTTAACCAGGTTGGGTTTGTTGTGCATCCAATGATTGAACAAGCTGGTGCAAGCCCAGACGGTTTGGTTGGGAGTGAAGGTCTCATAGAAATCAAATGCCCAAACACCAGTACGCATTTGGATACATTATTGGCGCAAAAAGTACCATCTAAGTACATTGTTCAGATGACCTGGCAAATGGTTTGCACTGGTCGCAAATGGTGTGATTTTGTGAGCTATGATCCAAGACTGCCAGAAAACTTGCAGCTCTTTGTGCAGCGCATCGAGTTAGATGAAGATTACGCAAAGAAACTGCAGAATGAAGTAGTCATGTTTTTAGTAGAAGTAAACGAAAAAGTAGAAAAATTAAGGAAAATAAATGTCTAAAGTTACGTCAGAAATTACGGCAATAGTGGGTAAATACAAAGACCAAAACGGTCAAGAAAAGAACCGCTATCAGCGAATCGGGTCCATTATTGAGACAAAGAACGGTCCAATGCTCAAGATTGACACCATTCCTGTGTGTGAGCCTGCTTGGTCTGGCTGGGCATACTTGAATGAGCCAAGAGAGAAAAAACCTGTAGATGATATTGGGTTTTAAGTTTTAGGGCGGTAATGAGGGTTAGCGCCTCATGTTAAATAACTACTTCGTCAGTTGTTGGAAAATGGAAAACGCTGCTTTATGCGAACCGCCCATTTTTTTAAATTAAGATAAATAAAGGTAAATTATGAAAACATTTAATATATTTGCAGAATTGAGTGAAATGGTTAGCCGTGGATTTGCTAGGGCAACAGACCCTGACACATCAAAAGAGGCTGCCTTAAGCATTGACGTGACCAACATGGAAAAAGTCGTTCTAGATGCTATTAAAGCGTTTCCTGATGGGTGTATTTTGGAGGAGATAGAAAAGCATTTGCCTGATGTAAGGCCAAGCTCAATATCTCCTCGGCTCAGACCGCTTATGCGCAAAGGCTTGGTAATTGATACATTCAAAAAGCGCCCAGGATCTAGTGGCAGAAATCAACGTATATTAAAGGCGGTCATATGAAATATTTAATTCCAATACTTTTATTAGCTGGGTGCGCAACTCAAGCGCCAAGATTAGATGCGCCAGTACAGCCTACTTACACAAACCCTCCGATTGTGCCTATACGAGTAGACCCACAAGCGCAGCAGATGAGCCGTAATGAAGTTATACAAGCATCAATGGAATGCGAAGCTGGAGGTATGCGCCCAGTTCCAGTCATGAGCAAACGCATGATCTCAGGCATGATGTCGGACATTATTATTGATGTTCAATGTATGCCTAAGCGACAAGCAATGTTTTAAGGGGACAAGAATGATTAAAGATACAGCGGTACAGATACTTTTAGAACACTTTAGTGAGGGTATGGTACGCACTATTGTTGATGCTATTGCTGAAGACGAACGTGAGGAATGTGCAAAATTGTGTGATTATGTTTACAACAACATAGTTACTGATGAGCATATAAAAAATATGGCGTTCAAAATTAGAGCAAGGGGACAAGAATGAAGATTAGGGTATGGCGCAGACAGATGACCAGAAGGGACACAGGTTTTGTAAAGTCAGTAAATAGATTGATGGATTTAATGGCATATCACTCAAATAAACTTTCAAAGCAATTACAAGACATTTATACAAATTCTTTACAAGCAAGCGAACAAGAATGACTAAAAATGCGCCAAAGCAAGAGCAGGGTGAGCCTAAAGAATGGGTAGGGTTAACTAATGAGCAAATTGTTGATTTGGTAATTAAAAACGCAGGTTTTCCAACTAAATTAGCAAAAGCAATAGAAGCTAAATTAAAGGAAAAGAATGGATACTAAGCAAGATTTGAAGGGCTTGGATGGAGCCATTGCTTGGCATTTAATTGAACGTCAGGCAGAAAACTGGAATGAAGTTGGTGAGATGATGAATGAATGGTTAAAGGCTAATACACCAACTAAAGAATGGGTAAGTCTGACAGATGAGGAAATAGAAAAAGAATGGTTCAAAACTTTTAGTCCTGAACCTGGTATTGGAAAAAATGTAACTAATGGTATATATGAATTTGCTAATGCAATATTAAGAAAGGCACAAAGTAAATGAAACATAAAAACTATGACGTAATAGTAGCATGGGCAAACGGTGAAAAGATTGAGTATTTCAGTCCAAAAAATGGTTGGATAGAAGTGTATGGCGCTTGCCCAAACTTTAATGGGTCCGTGCAATTTAGAATTAAGACAGAACCGCAGGACTTTGCTATATCAGCCAATGTCATTTTTAATCAAAAAACTACTGGGGAATACTTAGAGTTTTCTAAATACGGCAAACAAAATGTTGAATTTATCTTTGATGGTGTAACTCAAAAGTTAAAAGAGGTTAAATGCTTAATATCCTGACAATTGTGTCAATACTACTATTGGGTGCATTTGCATTCTTTATAACTCTTTTGTTGTACTTATACTTTGAAATATTTGTAATTAAAGATAATGAAACTTTCACAAAACCCGATTAAGATTTACTAGCAATTTTGCAAATGAATATGGGGAATGTAAATGGATCACAATCTTGTTATTGAAGGCGAAGATTTCAAGTTAGAAGTTGAGTCAGCAGACTTTGAGTTTATTGCTGCAATTCAGGCTTTTGTAGCTGAGATGGTTGCTGAGTCTGAGGCAGAATACGAAATCGTTTGGGATGACGAGGAAGAAGAAGAAGACGAGGAGTAAAGATTAACCTGGTAATTTAATATTTAGAATATCTCATTGATAAAGGGAAGGTCGGGGTGAGAATCCCCGCTGGGTTATCTAGTATTGCTTGACGTTAATAACTTCGCCTCTAAACTGAATGGTGTCCTGTGTATGTACCATTACAAGCTCAGGCATCAATAAAACGCCATTTACAAACGTCAGTATTGCAAAGCCAGAGCGCCAGTTAACAGGATTTTGCTCTAAATAATTCTCAAACTGTGGTCCGTAAATGTCCGCTAAAGTGCCTGTATCTACACCATATCGAACGCCATTGTAATCAACGTAAGGTGTGACTTTAAGACTGTGTAAATGGCCTGTAACCATTGTTACACCCGATTGGGCTGTATTGTTATGCGTTGCATGTACTCCGCCTTTATTGCGGTGTTTAACTATTACTTGATCATTCAACCAAACGGACCAGCATTTTTTCCATTTCTGAAAATGATCCGACAACTTAAACCCTGTGGTGTGCTCAAATTGGGGCGCATTGGCAGCTAAATATGTCTCAAATCGTGCATCATGGTTGCCCAAAGGCCAGAGCAGGCGCACATTATGTCTGGTTGCTTTGGCTACTTCCTCAATTTCTGACATGCAAGCTTGGCAAGCCTTAAGTTCTTCAATTACGCTGGGTGACTTATCCCAGCCAATCCTGGCATGTCTTGAAATGGAAGCGCCATCAAATATGTCACCGTTGGCTATCACAGCTGTGGGAGCGTATGTACCAATGGCATAGAGCAGGCCTTTAAATGCAGTTGACCTTATGCCAGGCCAAAAGTGTGCATCGGAAAACACTATAACTGTGCCGTTCTTAATGCCTAAATCAATTTTGCGTTCAATTGCATGTGCATCAAAATGTTTTTTTGCTACAAATACAAAACCTGCGTTTTCCATTCTTACACGCCTACGTCGTAGTGATCTTATATCTAAAGATAAATACTCAGCAACCTTTTCGTGGCTGCCAAGTCTCATATAAGCATCTAAAATTTCCTGGTCAGATACCTTCGTTGTGCCTACCATAAATTACCTTTTCGAGTACATTAATAACTGCGTGTTCAGCTGCATCCAAGTCTTCATCAGATCCTCGGTTTTGCGCTGTGCGGATAAGGTCGTGTAAAAGGACGTGTAAGCATTCGTGCAGAGCTGTGAGGGATAAGCTCTCTTTGTCTATGGAGCAACCGCCAAAATTGCCTATGCGGTAAACGGCAAGTTTAGAACCGTGGTCTATTTGTACGTCAGCCATTGCTGAGGACATCTTTGGATTACGTTCCAAACGCCAACAATTTAGTCCTAAAATGACTTGCCAATAGCAAATTTGTTTGTCAAAATATGTTATGTGATCGGCATTTGGAAGATTTTTCATATCCAGTTTATAACATTTTATTGTGACAATTGATATGACTTGACAAAACTCGATATAATGAGAGAATAACAATTCCAATTTTTAAACTTGCAAGGAACAAAAATGGGTTATTACAAAATGGAAAAAGAACCAAAGGGAGCTAAATCTAGCGACACTACTGGCGAAAAGAAACTGGGTCCAACATCATTTAACAAAATGACTGGCGTAAACAGCATGAAGGGCACTAAAGGCATGTCTGGCGAGAAATTGCCAAAAGGCGCTGATTCTGCCGATACATCTGGAGAGCGCAAAATGCCTTTAGTTGGAGGAGTTGCGCTTGGAAAGGCCGATGGCATCGGAATGCGTGAAGCAAGCCACATAGGTAAGCAAGACGGCATGGTCGGTGAGTGCAAGGGCCACATGGGTGAGTCTTGCGTTTATGACCACAAGCGTGTAGAGCACGTTCAAGATAGTATGTAAAAAAGCGAAACCCCATTGATCGGTAAATCTTTGGGGTTTCTAGCCAAATTAAGTAAGGAGACTTAAAGTGGATAGTGTTTATTGTAACGACTGTAGATATTTTGATCTACAAAATAATAGTTTTCAGCTTGGTATCTGTAAAAGGTATCCAGCGTACCAAAACCGATCCCCAAAGGAATGGTGCGGAGAATTTGCAGTTGCCTTAAAAGCAACTTTGGCCTTGGTGGAACCCGCCAAGGTCTTTTCTGATTTGCCTGATACGATTGATAATCTAGTTGCAATGGCTGAAGAAACAGAGAAACGCAAGCCAGGCAGACCTAAGCTCAGTCGGAGGCAAATACCATGAAACCATTAAACGACAGAATCATTGTCAAACCAATTCCAAGACTTGTATCCACATTGTATATACAGACGGCAGAGGTTGATACAATAGGGCATATTGTTGCGGTGAGTGACGAATCCGCTGAGATGGGCCTTGCAGTAGGTGACAAAATATATTTTGGTACACTTGCAAAAGAATACAAAGACGAGTATCTTAAATACCAAGAATTTAAAGATAATGACGAGCGTCTATTAATTATGTCTTGGAAAGACGTTTTATTTGTGGAGGAACCAGATGGCGAGTAAACCAGGGCTATATGCCAACATCCATGCTAAACAAGAGCGCATTAAGGAAGAAAAAGCCAAGGGCGAGAAGGTAGAACACATGCGCAAACCTGGCAGTAAAGGGGCGCCAACTGCTGCAGCGTTTAAGCAATCTGCCAAAACTGCCAAAAAGAAATGAGCAATTACATCAAGAAACAGCTAGAAATAAGTGAGCAAATGTTTCTTTTGATGAAGCAGGATCATGAGGAGCGCACCAAACAAAACTTTGCGTGGGTTGAGCTAAGTAACAGTTTGATGCAAAAACTCAAAGACCGTGACGAGGAAATAGTTAAATTAAAAGCCATTATTGCGGGGTTTCAATGAAAAAACACGACAAACCTATAGAGCACAAGACAACTGGCAAAAATAAAACGTACAACCCTACAGAAAAGGGCGCTGGGATGACCGCTAAGGGTCGTGCTGAGTACAACGCAAAGAACAACGCAAACTTAAAACCGCCTGCACCAAACCCTAAAACAAAGAAAGACGAAGGCCGTAAGGCATCTTTCTGTGCAAGAATGGAAGGTGTTGTAAAGAACGCTAAAGGCCCAGCGGAACGGGCTAAAGCATCACTAAAGAACTGGAACTGCTAATGCCACTTATTAAATCAACCAAACCAGAAGCGTTTAAAAAGAATATCAAGGCCGAAATCAAGGCTGGTAAACCTGTAAAGCAGGCAGTTGCAATTGCGTACTCTGAGAAACGTGAGGCTGAAAAGGCCAAGAAAAAGAAATGAAGGCCAGTTTAGCTGTACATCTATTGATTGCTATGGGCATAGACGAGCATTTGTTCATGAAATGGCAAGCAGGCAAGAACTTCAAGTCAACCAAAAAAGGCCCAGGTCGAAAGCATAAACAGGGTAATAAATAATTAAACAGGGTAACAAATGAACTTTGATCACGAAATACAAGACGTAAACTTAATCATTACTGCGCTTGAGCACAAAATTAGGGATATGCAATTGCTAGTGCAAAAGATGATAGCTAAAACCCAAGAGCAAATGCCTGCGGTAAAGGCTGAGATAGAAGCACAGACACAAGCAGAGTCTAATAACTAAAAGTAATATAGAACAATTATTTAAGGGTCGAAACGAATATGACACCAGGCGGACAATTAGGAAACAAGAATGCAAGTAAATCTCGCATGTTTTCCGATCGCCTGCGAGTTGTATTAACGACTGAGCCACATCGATTGAGAGCTATTGCCGAGCAGTTGGTGTCGAAGGCAGAGGAAGGCGAACCTTGGGCGATTAAAGAGCTAATGGACCGTCTTGAGGGTAAAGCAATACAAGCTACGAGCATAGAAAACGCAGACGGTTCGCCAATCATACAAAGCATACAAGTATCTTTTGTAGCGCCAAATGGATCAGAGTGAACTTAATGCAGCGATCACCAAGGCAGAGTTCCCTGTTAAGCTGCAGTGCCTTTTTGAGAAATCCAGATACAAATGTATCTACGGAGGCCGAGGATCATCAAAGAGCTGGTCTGTCGCAAGAGCGCTGCTTATCTTGGGTGCAAAGCAGGTCCACAGGGTTTTGTGCGCCAGGGAATTCCAGAACTCCATATCTCAATCAGTTCATAAGTTATTAAGTGACCAGATCGTTGCGCTTGGCCTGACTGCGTTCTACGAGATTACAGAGCGCACAATTAGGGGCGCAAACGGCACAGAATTTAGTTTTGTTGGCCTAAAAAACAATCCGCACAACATAAAATCGTTTGAAGGGTGTACTGTTGTCTGGGTTGAGGAAGCGCAGGCCGTAAGCGCACGTTCTTGGGATATTCTTATTCCTACGATTCGTGCAAAGGATTCTGAGATCTGGATCACCATGAACCCAGAGCTGGAGTCAGATGCAACTTACCAGCGCTTTGTGTTACATCCACCAGAGAATTGCATCAGTAAAAAGGTCAACTGGTCAGATAATCCCTGGTTTCCTGAAGTGCTCGATCATGAGCGCAGGACATTGCAGGCCAGAGATCCAGAGGCGTACAACACAGTTTGGGAAGGATTGTGCAGGCAGACTGTGGACGGTGCGGTGTTTGCCAGAGAGATGCAAAGCGCAGAGTTGGAGGAGCGCATCACCAAGGTGCGTTACGATCCTACTAAGCCAGTTATTGCAGTCTTTGACCTTGGCTGGGCAGACAGTACGTCTATTTGGTTTGTCCAATTCATTGCGCAAGAGATTAGGCTAATTCGTTACATTGAAGACAATCAGCAGACAATCAGCCATTATTTGTCGCTTATGCAGACTTACGGTTACGTTTATGATACTTTATGGTTGCCACATGATGCACAAAACCGAACCATCGGATCAAACGGACGGTCCATTGAGGAAATTGTTAGAGCTGCAGGGTTTAAAACAAAAATCATCCCTAGAACGCCTATCGCAGATTCTATTAATGCAGCAAGAACTATATTCAGAAACTGTTACTTTGACCGAGATAATTGCTATGATGGCCTCCAATGCCTCAGACATTACAAGTACGAGGTAGATCCAGACACCAAGCAATTTAGCAAAAACCCTTTGCACGACCAATATTCGCATGGTGCTGATGCGTTCAGGTACATTGGTCTTGGAGTACAGGAAACTAGACCAAAACGAGCAAAACAAGTAAACTATGCACCACCACAGAGCTGGATGGCGTTGTAAAGGAAACACATGGCCTACGATTCAAATACGCAAGATTACGATCCAATAATTGACGAAGCTAAACAGTTTCTAAAGTTTGCCAATGATGCGGACACAATGAACCGCCAGGAAGCGCTTGAGGATCTAAAGTTTGCATCTGGCGGGGATCAATGGCCTGTAGACCTTCAGAACAGCCGTAATTTAGAGTCTAGGCCAGTTCTTACCATTAATAAGCTCGATGGTTACTGCCGCCAAGTTACTAATCAGCAACGTCAACAGCGCCCCAGGATCAAGGTCCATGCGACTAATACGACTGAGGATGCTGCAGAGGCCAAGGTTATTCAAGGCATAATTCGCCACATTGAAGTCAATTCCAACGCTGACAATGCGTACGATAATGCGTACAACTATGCTGTGCGCATGGGTTGGGGCTACTGGCGTGTCGATCACCGCTATGTGCGGGAAGATTCGTTTGACCAGGAAATCTTCATTGATCCGATTGACAACCCATTTACAGTCTATTTAGACCCGAATAGCATTGCGGTCGATGGCTCAGACCAAGAGCGTTGTTTAATAACTACAATGATGCCTAAGACCACATTTAGGGAGTTGTACCCTGACGTGGATGAAACATCATTTTTAAGCCGTGGAACTGGAGATACGCAAAGCGAATGGATTACCAAAGAAGACATAAGAGTAGCAGAGTATTGGTACACAGTAAGAGAACCCGCAACGCTATATCAGCTCTCAGATGGTTCCGTACGGTTTGCAGACGATAAAAACTTTTTTAAAAGAATAGAAACTGCGGGTCTATTTGTTGTCAACGAGCGTAAATCTATTAAGCGCACGATTAAGTGGAAAAAAATAACTGCGGTATCGGTGCTGGAGGAGCGTGATTGGCCTGGCTATTACATACCAATCGTGCCAGTTTACGGTCGGCATGTCGTAATTGGTGACAAACGCAAAAAGTTTGGTATGGTGCGCCACGCTAAAGATGCCCAGCGCATGTATAACTTTTGGGTCACGTCACTCACCGAGTCTGTAGCGCTTGCACCAAAGGCCAAGTGGATCATGGCTGAAGGCCAGGACGAAGGGCGTGAGTTGGATTGGGCTGCAGCGAACATTAAATCTATGGCTACTCTGCGGTACAAACAGACTGACATTGATGGCAACCCAGCGCCTCCGCCACAGAGATTGCAACCTGAACCGCCTCCAGCTGGTGTAATGGCTGCAGCGCAAGAAATTAATTCAGACATGGCAACGATCATTGGAATATATGATCCATCACAGCAATTGCCAGGCAACATGTCTGGTAAAGCGCTAAATGGTCAGCAAATGCAGGTTGATCTGACCAATTTTGACCTGTACGACAATTTAACCAAGTCAATTGCGTACACAGGCAAGGTAATATTAGACCTAATTCCTAAGATTTATGATACTGAGCGCATCATGCGTATCATTGGAGATGACGGGAAGCCCGATCTAATATCAATTAACGAGCGCACAGCAGTTGGCAAAGTTAAAAATGACGTGACTGTAGGCCAATACGATGTGGTTATGGAAACAGGGCCAGGTTACAACTCCAAGCGCCAGGAAGCGGTTGAAGCCATGATGCCATTGCTACAGGGCAACGAGCAATTGTTTAACGCTGCAGCCGACTTGGTGTTCCGCAACATGGACTTTCCTGGCGCAGAGACCATTGCAGATCGTTTGGCAGCGCTTAATCCGATGGCTCAGATTGACGAGCATTCAGACATACCTCCTGAAATACAAATTAAGCTCAAAGCAGCGCAAGGCCAAGTGCAACAAATGCAACAACAAATGCAAGCTATGCAATTGGCTATGAAGCAACGTGCTGACATTGAGGGCGTGAAGCAACAAGCTGAAACACAACGTGAATTGATGCGCCAAACAAGCAAAGCGCACAATACAGAATCTATATTGCAGGCCAGGGTGCATGATGCCAACACCAGAGCCATTACAAGCCAAAATCGGGTAGAGATCGAAGCTATTGCAGACTTACTATTGCACAACATGGACACGGCACGATTAGAACGTGAGATACAGATGCGCAACCGTGAGCAATACGCAGCCATGCAAGCAGCCGATCAATCTATCATGCCAAATAATCAACAATAATTGACAGTATAATTACTTTCAGTTATATTGACTAAACCTTACCTGTGAGGTACACAGGGCAAATTCTTAGGGAAAACCTATGTCTAGTGAAAGAGAAGCATCGTCTGTATTGACGAGCGAAAATTCGGGTGAGTTTTATGCTAATAAACTTGGTTTAGCTACGGAAGCTCCTACTGAGGCGGTCGAAACCGAGCCAGTAGTTGAGGATATACCGCAGAGTGAACCAGTTGCAGACGAACCCAAACCAGTAGAGGAAGGCGAAAAGAAGCCGAATCCGAAACTTGAAAAGCGTTTTTCTGAATTAACGAAGCAACGAGAGATGGCACGTCAGGAAGCTG
>Ga0316221_1000742_pt1 | contig 38921 bp, 72 predicted proteins | sample TBH18007metaG_FD_206003 | JGI IMG/M metagenome (GOLD analysis project Ga0316221, IMG submission 206003) | Freshwater microbial communities from Trout Bog Lake, Wisconsin, USA - TBH18007 | ecosystem: Environmental > Aquatic > Freshwater > Lake > Hypolimnion/Profundal zone | place: USA: Wisconsin... | reverse complement strand
AATTATGTAGCAGACATCAAAGAACACACTGGTAAAAGAGTTTTATTTATCTGTGGTGAAATGTCAAAACGTATGATGCTCAAATATAAGAAAAGATTCTCAAAGTTTGGTATCATAGATACAATGTTTCCAAGTGATTTTGAAGGACAAGACTTGAAACAAGTGTATGAAAAGCTATTTGATAATGGTTATGACTTAGTTCTAATTGACTCTGTTAAAGAAATGTTATCACACATTCGTCAAGAAACTAAAATGACAGAAGCTGCTGCTGATACTTGGTTAGCTGATTTGTGTGTAAAACATAACTACGGTAATAACAAGTTGAAGAAATACACTTCTTTTATGCTTATTCAACAAGTGACTAAAGCAGGTGTAATGGTAGGTAAGAATGTTCTTAAACATATCACCGATGGTCACCTTTCATTAGAAATGAGAAAAGCAAAAGATGGTGGTGGATTTTATATGATTTGGGAAAAGAATAGAAATGGTATAGCTGGTGTAGAGTTTAGTTATGCAATTGAAGAATCAAGAGTTGTTTATTATGGAACAGATGAAAACTTCATAGTTGATGAAGATGAATCTGATTTAATCACAGATGAAGATTAAAAATATGAGTACAAGAAAATACACAAAAACAGAAATAGATAAAAGAGGTAGAATATATAATGTATTGCGAGATGGTGTTAAGAAAGTTAACATCGGTAATGATGTATGGACTATCGGTAGAAGAACCGCCGTAGATAACATAGCACATTGTGTTATCTACGGTCCAGATAATAAACAATATCATGTATGGGGTACTGATGCTCATTTATTATATGGTTCTTTCATTAATAAACAAGGTAATACTGCAATAGAAAAATATTTGAAAATCTATATTCTAACTTCTATATTAGATGATAGAGATAATTGGGTATTTAATCTTAAAAATATACCTCCTGTTGGAAAGTTAAAAGTAATTTTAGAAAATGGTACTGTTAAGAATATAGATTTTAATGGTCAATTTAATCCACAAGAAATAGTGTCTAAAAGATTCACGCAAGAATATCGTAAAACTATATGGAGTGAAGAATATCCTATTACTTATAGGCATTTTGAAAAAATAGTAGGGTATAGAAAACCAAAGATATGATTACTTAACTAAAACTTGTTAGAAAAATTAACAATAAAATATTATATTTTAATATATAGATTATGTTAAGATCTATTAAAGTGAGATTATATCCAAATAAAGACCAAGAAGTTTATATTAATAAATTATTAGGTTCTTCAAGATTTGTATATAACTAATGTCTTTATCTTAAAAAATCTAAATATGATTTAGAAAAAATTAGCCTTTCTCAAGGAGATTTACAAAAGTTTTTCCATAATGATTTAACTAAAAATCCTGACTTTATATGGCTTCAAGAACATAACACAAAAGTCCTCAAATCTTCAATAGTTAATTTAATTGATGCTTGGGGAACTTGTCAGTATCCTTGTAATGGAGATTGTTAATAAAAATAGAGACATCGCATAGTTGGTCAGTGCTAATCTTCGGAGGTTCGAGTCCTCCTGTCTCTGCAAAAATCTGAATTGAATTTTTTTAATTCAGATTTTTTTCGTATATTTGATTAAATAAAAAAGGAAAAAATATGAAACATATACCAATGGGTTCAATCGGGTTATTTCAACATGTAATTAGACAAGTTAGAACAGAACACGATTTTAAGGGATTTGATAAAGATGGGAATGCTATTTACTTACATGATAGTCCTTATAAAACAATAAGGATGGTCGGGTATGAAAAACTTCATGGAACAAACGCATCTATTGTCTTCCATAAAGATGGAACAAAAACTTACCAAAGTAAAGAAAGAGTTCTTTCAATAGAAAGTGATAACGCACGTTTCATGTTATTAATGAGTAGTAAAAATACTGATTTCTTAATTGAAGGTATTGATTTCAAAGAAAATGTATCTGTTTTTGGGGAATGGGTTGGGGGGTCTATTCAAAAGACCGTAGCACTTAACCAATTACCTAACCTTTTCGTTGTATTTGGTATTAAGGTTGATGGTGAATGGATTGATAAGTCTATTGAAAATAGACCTGAATTAGGAATATACGATATTCGTAATTTCAAGAAATGGGAAGTTGATATTGATTTCAATGATCCTCAACAAGTTCAAAACCAATTAGTAGATTGGACACTTGAAGTAGAAGCAAAAAGCCCTTTTGCTATTGCTATTGGTATAGATGAAAGTAAAGGAAGCATTGGAGAAGGTATCGTATTCTCTACTCCTGATAAGAAATATACTTTTAAAAGTAAGGGAGAATTGCACGCAAATGGTAGTAAAGTTCATAAGATAGCTCAAATTGATTTGGAAATTGTTAATTCAGCAAATGAGTTTGTTGAATATGCGTTGACTGCTTCAAGACTTGAACAAGGTATCTCTTATTTAAGAGAGAACAACCATGAGTTGAGCAAGAAATCTACTCCAATATATCTTGATTGGATTAAAAGAGATATAATCAAAGAAGAAACTGATACTTTAACCCAAAATGGTTTAGATATAAACACTGTTATATCTAAACTTACAGCAAAAGCAAGAGAGTTTTACTTCAATGCTTTAAATGAAATTTGGTTAGAAAAAACGATCCATTAGTAATGGAGAAATATGTTAAAAGGGTTTATATTGGACACTATCACCATATTTATGAATATGGTGAGATAATTGAATTTGTCTCCAATGATGGATGTTTTTATTATAAAACATATGGGGATTTCATTTTTATGAATAATGGAGTTCGAGTAAAAGATTGTATTCCATTAGAAGAATGGAGAGAATTAAGAATAAATTATATATTAAATATATGAAAGTAGTTTATATTGGAGAAAACTATACATTTAAGTATGGAAATATATATGATGTAAAGTTTGAAACCGAATATATGTATCATATCTCTTTAGAAAAAGATACTATAAAAACTAGAACAATGGCTAAAAAGCACTTTCTTCCATTAGAAGAATGGAGAGAATTAAGAATAAACATTTTATTAAATGAATAAATACGGATTTTTATTAAAGATAGATTCAATACTAAGTAAATTAGGATTGAATCTATCTTTGTTTATAGAACACTCTATCAAAATAACACATAATCATTTTAATACAGATAGAGTTAATTTTAAGATACCAAGTGAAGAATTAACTTATGATATATTACTTAATATAGTTAATGAATTAGATTTTAATCAAAAGGTATATGATTTTATAGATTATGTATATAAAAACTATGAGAAGGATATTAAATATATCTTTTTTGGGTTTAGTGAAGGTAATTATGAAATCTATTTTGAAAAATGGATTAAACAAGATAAGTTATATCCAAATATGACTAATGCTATATCATATGATAATGTAGAAGATATTATTTATGAATATTCTCCATTTGATATTACTATTGATATTAGTAAAAATTATTTAATAAACAATTTAATTAATTATTGTAAAAATTATGAAGTTGATTTATCAAATAATTTTACTCCATTTGGATATGTAAAAGATACTGGCTATTGTCATATAGGTTATTTCCAATCTAATCATGAGTTCTTATTTAAGTTAAAAAATGTGTGTAATTGTATTAATGATGATTCACAAATAACAAATTGGTTTTATGGGCATCAAAATGCGTTCATAACATTAGTTGGATATGTTATAGTAGATGATAAATTAACTCTAAGCATTTATTACAAATAATTTTTTATTTGAAAAATTTTTCGTATATTTGATATACAAAGGGAGAAAATGAAAACGATTAGATTAAAAAATCACACTATATACGCACAAGAATTAGGTAAGGTAGTTTGTAAGAAAAACTTAGGTAAAAAAGAGTTTGAAGTAGATAAAAAATATGAATTGTACCAATATGGTACGTTTAAGGTTGTTGTTTCAGAAAGTGGTGAATTTGCGTACTTTTTGAGTGGATTAAAAAATGAAACATTAGAATTTAAATAATTATGAGAGAGAAGAAGATTTTGTATGTAGATATGGATGGGGTTATTGCTAATTTTGAAGCAGCCATTCATAGAATAAACCCAAATATAGTATTTGGTGTTGATGCTCCCGATAAAGATGAAGTGGATCAGATAGTGATAAATAATCCAAGAATGTTTACTTCATTACCTGCTATTGAAGGTGGTATAGAAGCAGTTAAGAGATTAGCAGAGCATTATGAGATTTATTTCTTATCATCTCCTATGTGGGAAGTTCCTCAATCATTTATGGATAAGAGGTTATGGATTATGGGAAGATTTGGTGCGTGGACTAAGAAAAGATTGATTTTAACACATCAAAAGGATTTGAATATTGGAGATTATTTGGTGGATGATAGAACTGCAAATGGTGCTGGTAATTTTACAGGTAAGCATTTGTTATTTGGGTCAGAAGAATTTCCAAATTGGGTTGTTGTAGAACAGTATTTAATGAATGAATTAAAAAAATAAATATATGGTAGCACCAGGAGATATAATAACTAAAGTTATTATCATGAAGGATGATAATATAAATGACGAGGGTATTGATGGATATGAAGTTGAAATACATACCTATTCTAATAAAAAAATTGGTTATATATTAGATATAATTGAGGAACTTGAAGATAGTCCACGTGGTATATATGACTACGATGGTAAACATTATAAAATAATTGAAAATTGGGATTAATGAAAAATAAAGATTTAATAAAGAAATTACAGGAATTAGATCCTGAAGCAGATGTAGTATTGAATGCCTGGGAAGAATATAACTTTTTATCTACCGTAAATATAAATCTAATTGGTAGTTGTGTTGGTAGAGGGGATTCGTTGGTAGATATCTCTGGTATATCAGAAGATGTAAAAATAATCTTATTATCAGATGGATATTAATAAAACACCAATACAACAATTATTAGATTTAATCCCTGATGCAGATGAAATCATAACTTATATGTTTGAGTATCAGCCTGATACAAAAATGTTAGACAATTGGTTATATGAAAGAATATATAAAGGTCGAGATTGGATTAATATAGAAAAAGATTATTTTAAACCAAAAGAATAGTTATGAATGATAAAAAAGTTATATCAGAAGGAATGATTGTTAAAATAGATAATGCCTTAGAAGCATTAAGAGCTGGGGTTAAAAGAGTTGTTATTTGTAGTGCAGAAGATTTATTGGATGTTATTGCTCATAAAGAAGGAGTTGGAACAGTGATAATTCTTGAATAAATAGAATAGTTATGATTATAGGTGGTATAGAAAGAGATTTTGTGGTTCATGATAATGACAATGTTAAAGGTTTCTTTGAGGAATACAGGTGGCTCAGCAACTTTCACAAAGCACCTGTATATTTTGAGGGTATTTTATATCCATCAACTGAGAATGCTTATCAAGCAGCTAAGACGGAAGATTATGATACTAGATTTAGGTTCTCTATTATAGAGCCTAGTAAATCAAAAAGATTATCTAAAGAATTAATTGAACCTGATGATTGGCTTAGTCGTAAATATGATATAATGTTTATGTTATGTTATCAAAAGTTTTATCGTCATAAAGATTTACGAGAACTTCTATTACAAACCGAAGGTAAGTATTTAGAAGAAACAAATTGGTGGTCTGACACATATTATGGAGTTTGTAATGGAGTTGGTGAAAATAATTTAGGTAAAATCTTAATGGATATACGAAAATTGATAAGAAGAAATCCTGCTTATAAAGGATTTATTATATAAATAATATGAAAAAAGTAAATGGATATTAAAGAATTAAAAAAAGAAGAAATACAAGAAATAATTGATTTCTATTATCATATCCAAGATTTTGGACACATATTTTATGATGATCCAAAAGTTTTAGATAACCCATTTTCTAAAATAATGGAAGGTATTGATGAAATCAAAAAGATAATAGATGACAATTATTATATCTAAAAAATCACTATAAGGGATTTTTTTATTTGAAAAATTTTTCGTATATTTGATATATCAAAAAAAGAAAAATAATGAAAATATATTTTAACGCAATAGAAAAAAGAGCAATAGATAAAATGAAAAGTGAAAACTGGAGACATTATCATTCATTTTCACATCATATTGAATCTATGATTCAAAAAATCATATCAGATGATACATTATCACAATCTGATAGATACATACTTAGATTAGCAGCAATCTATCACGATGTAGTTTATGACCCATTAAGAAAAGATAATGAGGAATTAAGTAATGAATACTTTTTAAATAGTTATATTCCAACATCATCAGAAGATGATACTATAGCTAAAAAAGTATCGGAAATAATCTTAGCAACCAAAAGCCATAAAAGCTCAGATCCTTTAGTTAGAAAGTTTTTGAAATTAGATATATCTAATTTTGAAGGTGATTTTTCTACAGTGATTAAAAATCAAATGCTTATTCGTAAAGAATATCAAGTCTATGAATTAAATGAATTTAAAGCAGGTTCAACTGCTGTGTTAAAATCATTTTTAGATTCTGATTTGTTATCAGATAACGCAAAAGATAATTTAAGAAATCTAATAGAATTTCTTAAAACTTGGATTCCTAACATTTATCTTTTTGCCGGAAGTTTCAATCCAATGCATGTAGGGCATATGGATATAATTAAAAAAGCAGAGCAATTAGCAGATGAAGTCATTATAGTATTTGCTAAAAATTTTTCAAAAAATAGAAAAGAGGTAGTAATACCTGAATGTTTAAAATATCATAGATGTATTAAGTTTGAAGGTGCTATTAACGATTTAATTACATCACATGATTATCCAATTACTATGGTAAGAGGTCTCAGAAATACTTCAGATTTTCAGGCAGAGATGAACTACCAAACTTGGTTAAAGAAAATAAATCCTAATCTAAATATAGTAAATTTATTCGCAAGTCCTGAATTAATTCATGTGTCATCAACTGCTGTGTTGGATATGATTGAAACATATGGTATTGACCACCCCTTAGTAAAAGAATCTTTAATTTACTAAATTTAAAAATTAAGTAAGTTTTCCCCTCTACAAGTAGGACATTTTAATATATACTATTAAAAAATAATAGTTATGTATATAAAAGAAAATGAATTATTTAAAGTTATTTTAACTGATAAAAGACAAATAAAATTATGGGAAAATAAATATGATATAAGTATAATTTCTAACAAAGAATTTGAAATACATTGGAAGTTTTTAAAAACTAAAGCAGGGTTTAGGAAAAAATCAATTATATTAAAATGTGATGATTGTAAAGAAGAGTTTAGTAAAATGATTCAAAATTTAGATGAAAATATAGATTATCATTTGTGTAAAAGTTGTACCCACAAAGGGGAAAGAAGTCATATGTATGGTAAAGTAGGAGATAAGCATCCAAATTATGGTAAAAAAATTGAAAGTATCACAGGAGATAAAAATCCTGCTAAAAGACAAGAAGTAAGAGAAAAAATATCTAATACAAATAAAGGTAAAGTTTTTAGATTTAATTATAACCACACAGAAGAAACAAAAGAAAAAATTAGAAAATCTAATCTTGGTAGGGTAGTAAGTCAAGAAACAAAAGACTTATTAAGAAATCTAAACATTAATAAAAAACATACACAAGAAACAAAAGATAAAATTAGAATAGCTACTTTTGGAAAGAAAAAGCCAAGAAAAAATCAATCTGTGTATATAGATTTAAGAAAAAATCATTTATATAGACAATGGAGAAAAAAAATTATTGAAAGAGATTCATATACATGTCAATTTTGTAATGATAAAAATAGTAAATTAGAAGTTCATCATATACTTGGGGTTAGTACAAATAAAGATTTAGTTTGTGAAGATACTAACGGTATCACTTTATGTAAAAGCTGTCATAAAGCATTCCATAGTATTCATGGAAAAAAAGATTTTATTAATATACTATTAATAATGGATAAAAATGTAATAACAATTTAAAATAAATTAATATGAAAGCAAAAGAATTAGCAAAAATTTTATTAGAAAATCCAGAAGCAGAAGTAGTTCATTATCAATATATGGGTGGTTATACCCCCTTAGTAAGTATACATAAAGCTGTTTTTGAAGAAAAAGGAAAAAGAACAGAATCTCGGCATGGTGGAGATTTTATTAAAGCAGGTTTCACTGAATGTGATTTAGTTATATTGAAATTTAATTGGAATTAATGTTAATAGAAAAAATCAAAAAGACATTTAAGAGAGTAGATGAAGGGGAATGTTTGGAAAAATGTGATAAGAAAATTATCAAAGATCCAAAAAATCCCGAAGCATTTGTTGTTATATGTAATGGGTGTAAACGAGTAATTTTTGAAAAAAAGCAGTTATGATTAAGACAAATAAAAGAATAGGAGATAAAGTTAAAATATGGAAAAGTTGGTTTAGGTACTATCCTAACTCAACAAGCATATGCTCAGTTGATTACGAAGAATTAAAAGGTACTGTCATTAAAATTAATGTCAAAGTATCTAAAACTGATTCAGATATTGAATATGTTATTCTTACTGATAAAGGTCTTTTCACAAGAGTAGAAAATTCTGTTTTCTTAGTAGATAAAAGAGATAGACATTTTTATAAAGCAAATAAATCATTAGATGAAAAGAAGAAAGTTAGTAGAAAACATATTTGATAGTTATAGAGTAATAGTAGCTACTATTTTTCTGATTATACTTTCTAGTCTATTAATTAGTGCCTTAGTAATAATCATTTTTGAATTTTTTATTAATTTAATATGAATATAGAATTTTTTTGGAATCGTGGTATCGCAGGAACTAATCATTCTATGACAATAGATGGTAAAGAGTTTTTCTTAGGTAGTTGTTTATCAACTGAGAAATAAGCAAAAGAAGATGCAGTTTCTTTTCTTAAAGAAGCATATGATGTTGATATAAATCCCGATGATATAGTATTCAAATGGGGTGGTAGACTTTAATAATTTAAAATAATTTAATATGGGAAGTATAATATCAAAAATAGATGATGATATGGATATGTATGACTATCTATGTAAGAAATATAATGAAAAAGAACAAAAATTATATAGTGTTCATTATAATTATTTAATAGATAAAGAATTTAAAAAAATATCTATATCTTTTGAAGAATATAAATTATCTAAAATGGGAATGAATTTTTAATGTTTTTATATTTTATGCGAAAAATTTTCTAAAGGCTTTGGATGAAAATAAAATAGAATATAGGATTTCTAATATAGTCAGAACTATTTGGAGTTAAACTTTTTTCATAATTTTTTGTATAAAAATTATGAAAAAACTAACAAGGCAACAACTATTAGATTACTATTTTAGCGGATTAGATATAGAATTTGATGATTCATTATTCAATCTTCAAAGATATTCTGTATCTATTTCTGTTAATATGGAGCAGCTTAATGATTTTAATAAAATTAATAAAATTCATCAGTTAGATCCCGAGCAGATTTATACAAAGGCTCTATATGAGGAAATGGCGTCTGGTATTTCTAAATCTATTAGAAAAGAATTTACTCAAATTGGCAAAATTGTAGATTTAAGTAGTAAAAGTAAATTTATTGTAAAAGAATTAGGTAATTTTATGAAATCTCTTAATGAAAAAAATTATATTACTTGCCATGAAATTGCTACTACATTAGAGGATTTAGAAAATTTTTCCCCTCTATCCATTAGTTCTTATATAAATGTATATCCTATAGGAAAATTAGATGATAAAAAAATATCAATTGATTCTTATATGAAATATAATGATTGTGCCTTATTATCTTATGATAAGGTAAAGGTTAATCTTATTATAGATGAACCTCAACAAGTTATAGACCCAATTACTTGTAATACAAGAACTATTCTTTCTTATAGAATTGATTTCAGTGTAGTAAATCCTAAAATTAATTATGTTATTTTAGAAGATTCTTCTGTTGAAATAAAAGAAAAAGTAAAGGGGGAATTAATTAGATTAAATCGTGATAAAGTATTAAATATATTATTAAATGATTGATAAGTATCAGCAATTAGCATTAAGAGATAGAATTTTATATAATAAAACTATATTCCGTAAAGGGGATATAGTTATTTTAATTAGGAAAAAATCTAATGGTTATCCTAAAAATCTTGACTTTGATAAAGAATATGTTATTAAACATATTAACGGAGAACAATTATGTATTGAGAATACATCGGGGTTTAGAGATTTTTATATAAACAAAACTTTCTTTACAAAGAAAGGTGATTTGCGAGATAGCAATTTAGAAAAAATATTAAAGAATATATGAAGTGTGAAGAATGTAGATTAGATGTTTCATTATGTGATTGTAATAAATCTTTATTAAGATTATTAGGGGAAATTGTATTAATTCCTTTAATTGTATTAGGTTTGAGTGCTATCGTTATAGGAATTTTATTTTTAAAAATGAGATAACTTTTTTATTAAAAAATATAAACAAATTATGGAAAAAATAGAAGTAGAAGAAGTTGTAATTGATGAATTACAAGAACAAAAGAATAAGTATTTATTATTAGCCGCAGACTTTGATAATTATAGAAAAAGAACTGCGAAAGATTACCAAGACTTACAAAAATCTGCTGGTAAAGACATCTTAGTTAGTTTGTTAGATGTATTAGATGATTGTGATAGAGCAGAAAAATCAATAGATAATGATGGTATATCACTTATCTTTAATAAGTTAAGAACTACATTAGGAACAAAAGGTTTAACACCATTTGATAGTATCGGAGAAGTATTTGATGTAGATAAGCATGAAGCTATATCGGAATTAAATGCTGGAGCAGAAATGCGTGGTAAAGTAATTGATGAAGTTATGAAAGGATATTATCTAAATGATAAAATCGTTAGATATGCGAAAGTAGTTGTAGGTGTTTAAATAATAAAATATGAGTGATATAGAAATCTTAAATCTTCCTGACTTTAAAAAAGACTTAGAAAAAATTTTAAATTATAATACAACAAATAACTAAATTTTTATTATATAAAAAAAAACAAAACAAACAAAATGAAGAAAATTTTATTAATTTTGGCACTTACAGCATTAGTGTCGTGTGAAACAGGTGGAACATCAGGGTCAACAAAAACAGATTCAACTACTATTACAGTAGATTCAACAAAAGTAGATACAGCTAAAGCAGCAGTAGATTCTTCTAAAAACTAATTAAATGAGAAATTTTATTGTAATTATTCTAATCATGACTATATTAAGTTGTAGTTGGGGTCGTAAAATAGATACTTTTTTAAACAAGAATATTCATGATAGTGTATCAGTGAAAACTGATACACTTAAAGAATATAAAAGTATTGATTTAACAAAAACTCAAGATTCTTTATCAAAAATATTAAGTAATAAAATTCATTAATTATGAATAATATATCAACTCAAATTCAATCTAAAAGAAGATTGAAATTACATAATAATAAAAGACATCCAATATGTCAGTTAAAAAATATAATTTTTGATTTTTTTGAGGGATTTGAAAAGTTTGATAACTTAGATGAAGTAGTTTCTTTAAAAGAAAATTTTGATGATCTTTTGATACCAAAAGATCATCCTGCACGTTCTGAAAATGATACATATTATGTAGATAATAATCATGTTTTAAGAACCCATACATCTGCTCACCAAAATAACTTAATGAAAAAAGGTTATACTAAGTTTTTAGTAGTTGGTGATGTGTATCGTAAAGATACTATAGATAAAACTCATTATCCTATATTTCATCAAATAGAAGGTGTATCTATTTTAGATAAAGAAGTAAATGCTTTAGATAATCTAAAAGAAACTCTATCAAAAATGATAGAGTTTTTATACCCTAATATAGAATATAGGTATTTAGAAGATTCGTTTCCATTTACAATAAACTCTATTCAAGCAGAGATAAAAAATTCAAATGGGGATTGGGTTGAAATTTTGGGAGCTGGAGTTATCCATCCTAAAATATTAGAAAATTGTGGTTTATCTGATAAAACTGGATGGGCATTTGGATTTGGATTAGATAGATTAGTTTTGAACTTTTGTGATATTTCGGATATTCGCCAATTATGGGTGGAGGATGAAAGATTCTTAAATCAATTTGAAAATGGTTTAACAAAGTTTATTCCATATAGTCATCATCCAACTATATCAAGAGATATATCTTTTTGGGTATATGATTATGTAGAAAATGATGAGTTATTATGGGAATTACATAACAACTTTTGTGAAATTGTTAGGAACTTAGGAAATGATTTAATTCAAGAAATTAAGCTACTTGATAAATATTCAAGAAATGGTAGAACATCTCTAATGTATAGAATAGTGTATCAATCATATAGCAGAAGTTTAACAAATGATGAAATAAATGTTATACATAATAACATCAGAAGTTTTTCTGAGAAAAATTTCAAAATAGAATTAAGATAATTTTTATTTTATGAAAATTATTTCTTATATTTGTATAAATAAAAGATATGACAAGAAAAATTAAAGTTACAAGTGAACAATTAGAAGAAATGTACGAACAATCCCAAGAAAAAGAATACCTTTCTGTAAAAGGATTTGAAGGTTGGTCTTTTTATCTTGATGAAGAGGATTGTGAATATGATAGAGAACATGGTGCACAAGTTGACTTTCTAATGACTTTAACATCACCTGATGATACAGAATATGTAGCAAGAGAAGGTTATGAAAATGAGTGTGTAAGTATGTGTTTTAATCATGATGTTCACTTTGAAGAAGTAAGTAAAACAATTCCTATTAAAAATAAGAAAATTAGATTTAGTGTTAATCTTTCATTAGACTTTACCTTAGATGAAAGTGTTGAAGATACTGAAATAAATAAAACTGCGGTAGAATCAATGTTTAACGCATATCTTCAACATAACTTGAAAGAGGTTAAGGTATTTAGATCTAATTATGAGTTTTAATAATTGGAGATGTAGTTTAATCGGAGAATTGCGAAAAAGCACAGAATTACCTCTTTAGTGAGGTAGATGTAGGTTCGAATCCTGCCGTTTCCACTTCTTAAAACCAATTCGGGTTTGTCAGTTAAGAGAGATCCTGCGACTATGGCTTCTATGAAGTAATTAGACAAAATGACTTTAAATAACTCTCCATATTAGGTGGTATAGGTGACCTTAGTGAGGCTAAACATTGATCCTTTGTAATATATGTGATTATATTACATAAAGATAATAACTTTGAATTGACAAAGTGAGGTAGCTACGAGAATATCGTGGCAGGACACTCCTTCCGTACAGGGAGATTACAGAACTTGGAGAAATCCTATATAGAGTACCACCTTGAGAAAGTGAAGTTAAACAATAGACCTACTCTAAATGAGTTCTCAGCAAGTATTAATACTCCATCTGACTGCTTGAAAAAGTAAAAGATTGAAATTGAATCAGAAGTCTATAGAAATATAGCAAGTTCATGGTTGAATTAATACGTGACCTTAACTTCTAAAGAAGAAAGGTGCTAATAAATAATAAATTCCAATGAAAAAAATCATAACATTAATTTTACTATTAATAACTATTAATAGTTTTTCACAAAAGTATATTTCATTTACACCTTCATTATATACAAATGCTGGTTCTTTTGATGATAGATTTAGCCCAACATTTGAAGTCGGGAAACAATGGAAATCTTTTAGTCTTGGATTAGATTTGGGTAAACTTAATACTACTCCACAAAAATGTAAAGATACCACATTTTATCTTGAATTAAGACCTAATTTAAATGTTTTTCAACAAGATAATTTTACAAATACTCTTACTATTGGTTTAGGATATGTAATTAACTCAACCCAACCATTAATGAATGAATTAACTACTGGTATAGAATACACTCCATCTAAGAGATATTCTTACAATATATATATCGGAACTTACTATTTTAGTGGTAGAAACTCAGCCTCTAATAGTAATTTTTTCGGAGCTTCTATAATGTATTATTTATATTAAAATGAAAGTAACTTTTTTTATCCATTTACTATTGTTAATTATGTTGTTTGCTGTGCCCGTTAAGGCACAGCAAACTTCCTTATGTAAGAAAACAATTACATGGGATTATGGTGGATATAAGTTTAGTAATGATTTTGAACTTAGTTTAGATGAATATAATTACTATAAAAGTAAATCCAAAAGACAACCTTACGAAGTTTTTGCTACCGAAGAACAAGGACACGAATACTTTCTTTATTTAGCAAAAGTCTTATATAAAGATGCTAAAGACTTAAAATACAATGACTACCAATTAACAGCATATCTAACAGCATTTGTTCAAGCAATTCCATATAAAGACGATCCATATAATGGAGGTTATGATTATCCAAAATATCCTATTGAAACTCTTGTAGAAGGAGGTGGAGATTGTGAAGATAAGGCAGCTCTTTTAGCAGCTTTGTTAAAAACATTTGGTATAGGAGTAGTTATGGTTGAATTAACAGATCATATGGCGGTTGGTGTAGCATGTGAAGATTGTGGAGATTATTACACATATAAGGGTAGAAAATATTCATTTATAGAAACTACAAGTAAAGGATGGAAAGTAGGGGAATCCCCTTATAGCGAAGCAGATGCTCATATATTAGAAATTGCACAAGGCGAAGTGTTTAATAGAGATGATACTTATGTATCAAATACAGATTCTACAAATAATCCACAATTACCGAATATATCATCTATTACAGATAGTCCGTTTTATATGGAACATAAAGTAGCAATATGGTGTGTGATTATATTCTTATTGATATTTATATTTATGTAATTTTTTTATTTGAAAATTTATATGTATATTTGTATATAAATAAAAAGATATAAAATATGCGTTTAGAAAAAACAATACCTTTCACTTGGAAAGGATGGGATGATCAAGACACTTTAGTTAATAGTTATTATGACGTTGAGTTTGTAGAAGACTTTGGTATTATCAAAAAAGGTGATAAGTTTTCTTGTATAACTGTTGATTATGGACAAGGATTTATAGAAGTCTATAATGAGGAAGGAGAAGTAATACTTTTAAAACAAAATTTTAAAGCAATCCCAATTAATTAAATATGAATAGAGATAAATTAGTTTTTGACCTGATAAATCAGGAATTAGAACGCCAACGCAATGGAATAGAATTGATTGCAAGCGAGAACTTCACATCATTACAAGTAATCCAAGCAATGGGTAGTATAATGACAAATAAATATGCAGAAGGTTATCCAGGTCGCAGATACTATGCAGGTTGTGAAATCGTAGATCAAACAGAACAATTAGCAATTGATAGATTAAAACAAATATTTAATGTAGAGTATGCTAATGTACAACCCCATAGTGGGGCGCAAGCAAATGCAGCAATCGCTTTAGCGGTTTTACAACCTGGTGATACTACATTAGGTTTAGATTTAAGTATGGGAGGTCACCTTACACATGGTAGTTCAGTAAATTATAGTGGTAAGCTATACAATGCCCATTTTTATGGAGTAGTTAAAGAAACTGGTTTGATTGATTATGATATGCTTGAAAGTCAAGCACGTACTTTAAGACCAAAATTGATTATATGTGGTGCAAGTGCTTATAGTAGAGATTGGGATTATGCTAGAATTAGAGCAGTAGCTGATGAAGTTGGGGCTTTAGTTTGGGCAGATATTGCACATCCTGCTGGTTTAATTGCCAAAGGATTATTAAATAGTCCATTTGGTTATTGTCATATTGTGAGTTCTACTACACATAAGACACTTCGCGGACCAAGAGGGGGTGTTATTATGCTTGGAAAAGATTTTGAAAATCCTTTTGGGCAAAAAGATGCTAAAGGAAATATACGCATGATGAGTAGTCTTTTAGATTTAGCTGTATTCCCTGGTACTCAAGGAGGACCATTAGAACACGTTATAGCTGCAAAAGCAGTTGCTTTTGGTGAGATATTAACTGATGAATTTTTAATTTATCAGCAACAAGTTCAAAAAAATGCACAAGCAATGGCTAAGGCATTTATGGAAAAAGATTATAACTTAATAAGTGGGGGTACTGATAACCATTTGATGCTTATTGATTTGCGTAATAAAAATATTAGCGGTAAAAAAGCAGAACAAGCATTAGTAAAAGCAGATATTACAGCCAATAAGAACATGGTTCCTTTTGATGATAAAAGTGCTTTTATTACAAGTGGTATTCGTTTTGGTGTACCTGCTATTACAACAAGAGGTTTATTAGAAAAAGATATGTATTTTATAGTGGATGCTATTGATAGAGTATTAATGAATATTGAAAATGAATCTGAAATATCACTTGTGAAGAAAAAAGTAAATGAGTTCATGTCACAATATAAATTGTATCCCGAACTTTAATTTTTTTATTAGCAAAAATAATTTTAGGTAATTTGATATATTTTTCGTATATTTGATTTAATAAAATTAAAAGATATGACTTGTAAATGTGGAAATAATATCCCTGATTTAAGGGTTAAAAAAGGATATAAAACTTGTGTTAGTTGTTCTACTGAAAGTAAGTGGAGTGGGGTTCAAGTAGTTCATCACAAAACAGGAAATGAAACACAAATTATTAAAGACCCCGAAGTAGCTGCTGATTTTATTGCTAAAAGTGCAAGAAGTGGCTACGGAACTTTGAAAGGAGTTACGGGTTCGCAAAAAAAAGCAAGAACTTATACAAGGGAAGCTAAAAAGATTGAACCTGTATCAAGACCTGTGGATAGAGTTATTGCTCGTAAAAAAGTAGAAACTAATTACAATGATGATGAAATCGCAGCATCTGTTTTTGCTTTAATAGATAAACAAGAATTTGATTTAGCAAAAAACTTGATTGAAACAAAATTTCAATCATTAAACCTTTCTCCTTTAGGTAGAAAGCAATTATTATTTCTTTTAAAATGAAAAAACTTTTCTAAAAAACATAATATATAAGTTATGTTTAACATAGAAAATTTAGGTCAAATATTTACTCCAATTGATGTAGTGTCAAGAATGATTACTCTTATCCAAAATGGTAATCGAATACTAGAACCTAGTAGCGGATTAGGGGCTTTTTATGATGAATTGGCTAAAAATTATACTAATATTGTAAGTATTGAATTAGATGAAAAAATATGTAGAAGTAGTTTTCTAAATATAGATTTTTTTGAGTATTCTATAAATGAAAAATTTGACACAATTATAGGTAATCCTCCATATGTTATGGGTAAAAATATAAAAGCTCAAACAAAAACACTATTAAATAGTGAATTAATTACACACCAAAAATCAAATCTATTTCTCTATTTTATAGAGAAATGTATACATCACTTAACAGATAATGGAGAAATAATTTTTATTTCTCCAAGGGAATGGATAAAGAGTACATCAGCAATTAACCTAAATAAGTATATATATACATTAGGAACTATAACACATTGGTTTGAAATAGGAGATGTTAAAATATTTAAGGAATGTTCTCCAAATGTTGCTATTTGGAGATTTCAAAAAAATAATTTTACTCAAAAAACAATTACTAATTATGGATTGAAAAATTTTATAATTAGTGATGGTCAATTATTTTTTTTAGATAATGACCTTTTAGGAAATAAAATAGGGGATTTGTTTACAGTTAAAGTCGGAGGTGTAAGTGGATTAGATGAAGTATTTACACATACAGATGGTAATTTAGATTTTGTTTGCTCTTATACAAATAAAACAGGTAAACTAAAAAGGATGTTCTATGATGTAGAACATCAACATTTATTAAATAATAAAGAAAGATTACTTAATAGAAAAATTAAGAAGTTTAATGATGATAATTATTGGTTATGGGGCAGAGATTTTTATAAATCTGAAAAAAATAGAATTTATGTTAATTTAAAAACAAGGCAAAAAAATCCTTTTTTTATAAATTCTTGTAAAAACTATGATGGTTCAGTAATGGCTTTAATTCCAAAAAATTTAGAAATAGAAAATAACTTATCTAAATATTTATCTATATTGAACAATATAAATTGGGAAGAATTAGGATTTAAGATAGGAGGTAGGTTTATATTTACCCAAAGAACTTTAGAAAATACAATTATAAAAATATGAAAAAAATTATATTAATTACTTTGTTATTATGTTTAATAACAAGTTGTATAGATGTTTATTATCCAAGTAGATACTATATAAATAGTGACTATTATAAATACTATAATAGTCACTATTTTAGATATCACTCCTATCATAGGTATTATAGATTTTAATTAAAATTTATAAATTTAGTAATAATATTTTCTTTATACAAAATATCTTTCTTAGGAAGTTCATTTTCAGTAGGAACTTTCATACCATCTTCAACTTCTTCAGCTGCGAAAGATATATTTTGATCATCATCCCCTTCATTAGGAAGAGTATGGTGTTTATTTTCTGGAGTTGTATTTGCTTTGATTTCAATATCATCTGAAACATTTTGGTGATCATCACCTTCATTAGGACGAGTGTGGTGTTTATTTTCAGGTGAAGTTGTCTCTTTTTGATCAATATCATTTGCTAAATCTTCAGGAGAAAATTCAAATGTATTTTCATTAAACTTTTTAAGATATTTCATATTTGTTTATTTTTTATAATTGTATATATTATTTTTTTATATCAAAAAAATAACTTATATTTGTTTAAATAAATTTTATGATTAAAAACGCTTATATAATTGATTTTTCTGAATTTAGTGAAAAATTTGTGGAAGCAATAGAAAAACACTTTGAAGAAGATAGGATAAATTCTTATCAACGTATTTATATAGAAGATAATTTATCAGAAGATGAATACTTTGATTGGTTTTTTTTAATTCAAAAAGAATTAAAAGAAAAAGGTTATAAATCAAAAGATATTATATTAGTAGATAACACATGGTAAAATAAAACATTATGGGGGCTTCTGGAAGTTTAATAAAAATTGACATCAAAGAACATTCTTTTGAAAAAATCAAAGAAACTTTCCTTTCTAATCTATTAGAAAGGTCTTCTGAATGGGAAGATACAAATTGTGTCAATACTGAATATTATTTTCTTGTAGCACAAACAAGTTCATTAAAAGAACTTATGGATTTGTTTCAAACAGAAGTTTGTTCATATTGTCCAAATGATAGTGGAATTTATATCAATGGAAAATTCTACAATAATTGGGCTGATTCACAGCTTCCTATGATTATAAATAACTATTTGATTTGTTATGAAACAGATCAACAAATGACATATCAAAACTTACCTTTTGAATGTCTATCCGAATTATATGGTCATGCCATATAGATTTGGAGTTAAAAATAAATTTAAAAATTAGAAAATTTTTTCTTATATTTGTATAAATAAAATAACAAACAAACAAAAATATTATGAAGTCATTAAATACAACAGGTTTATCGCTTTCTCAAGCAAATTCAATTTCAAATTTAATTAATCAAAGAGCAATAGACATCAAGTCTACTCTTGATTCAGTAAATAACTTTTCCAAAACTATTAAGATTAGTGGTGAAGACCATAATCTTATTAACCCAAAACCAATTCCAACTAACTTAGTTGAGTTAATTGACGAGTTAGGAAAAATTCACGCTACCCAAGCGTTTCTTATGGAGAACATAAAAGCCAAAGACACCCTTATTAAAACCGAAAGAACTAAAAGGTTCACAACTGACTTAGTTGCTCCAAAAATGCCTTCTTACGAAGGGTTTAACAACAAACCCGAAGTTGATGAAGCTTGGGGTTGGAATCAACTATCCGAAGCTGAATACAACGAGTATTTAGATGTGACTGCGGTAGCATCACATATCGGACAATTTATCCATAAGAACTCAACTTTGGATAGATTGAGAAAGGAGTTGCCTGGCATTCCTGCTATTGAGTTCTTTGAACTTAAAAAGGATGAAAAAATTCCTGTAAAAATCAGTGTGCACCACACACAAGAACAATTGTTAACCATTCATAACGAAATGGCTGCTAAACATCGTGAGGCAGAAATGCGTGTGAATTATTTCAAAGCTAAGGTTAAAAACTTAGTTACGACTGAAAATGCTCGTATAGCAAACGAAAATGCTAACGGACAAAACGAGGTTAACAAAACAAACAAGTTGCTACAAGATGTGTATTCAGCAGAAGTGCGTGAATATCAAAGTCAGTTGTTAACCCAACAACAAGAGTTTGAAGCAAAAAGAAACGAAGAAATCAAACGCTTAGCGGCACTTAGAATTAAGGTAGACCCAAGATTCCAAGACACGATTGATTTGTTTTTAGATAAAGCAGCATCTAAGTAGTATCTCAAGGAAGGTACTAAGTACCTTCCTTTTTTATTTTAATTAACTCAAATAAATATAATGGAATTAGAAATTGTTAAAAAAGCAAAAATAGAGAGAAGAACAACTCCTCACTACATACTAAAAATTGACTTCATGGAAGGTGATGCAGATGATTATCATCATGAAGAAGTTGTTATTGAACCCGAAGAATTAGATAATTTTAAAAGTCTTATACTAGCTGTTGAATGTTGTAATGCAGCTTACCAAAATGGTAGAGGTGGATATGATGAATACTATGGTTTATTAGAATATGATGCTTTTTTCAGTGATGATGGAATAAATTTGGAAAATTATGACCCAGAAGATTTTGATTTAGATGAAGATATTTCTGATGAAGATTTCCAAACATTTTTAGAAAATAAAATTCATGAAATGAATCCAATGGAAATAATTATAACACATCCTTGTGAATGTAATTCTGGAATTCATGATTCTTTTGATGGATATGAATTATTTTATTATGATGAAAATGGGGATTCATTCCCTGTTAAAGTTACTCTTTCTGATGAAGAAAAAGAAAGAGTAAATTATGCTATGACAAGATTTTCATAAAAATATTATACTCTTGTATGATAAGTTGGCACAAGCTGACAAAACCATGCATTAACCACCTAAAAATGGGTTTTTCTAAATAAGCAAATATGAGTTGCCCCTGGCAACACTTTCTTTTTTATAGAAAATACATAAATCCCTAATAGGAAAAAAATATCGTTCTGTAGTCAAATAAAAAACTGAGGTAGAACTCTCGTTAAACAGGTTACTAACCTTAATATTATTAATGATAACTTAATACGAAATCATTTATGGTAATAAGGAATAATTAGAGAATTGGTTAACAAATACTAACTTAGATTTTGTCTTTGCCTTTGAGACTATAGAAGTCTTTGATTTTATCTGTGACTTAGATTTTTTCTACATAACTCATTTTTAGGTGGAGTAAATTTTTAAACTTAATAAATAATTTTCTATATAAAAAGAAAATTATAGAATATGACTAAAGTACTAATTAGTACAGCAAAAGGTGATATGGTAGCTGAGTTATATGATAACGAAACTCCAATCACAGTAAATAATTTCTTATCTTTAATTGGTAAGGGATTTTATGATGGGTTAAACTTTCATAGAGTAATTAACTGCTAAATAATTTATTAAAAATTATTTTAAAAAATGTATAAAAGGAAGATAGTATTTTTACTATATAATTTTAGAAATGCACAAAGGTCTAAGATAATTAATGATACCAATCACAAAAGTTCTTTAAAACGTTAAAGGATGTTAAAAAATGTTGTGGGGAAACACAATCGTTAATTGGAGATAACTAAATAAGTGCTTATAAAAAATGTGTTAAAAAGTAGTTCTAAATGAGAAATCAAATAAAATAGAGACCTAGCTGTTAGGTCATGAAGAGTAATATCTTCTAAATAATAAAAGTCTTAAACACTTTTATTGAAGCAGTTTAGAAATATTAAATAAACTTGAAGAATACTTTGATGAAAAATTATTATCATCAAGATTAGATGGTAGAGGACAAGTTATATGTATAACTTTACCAAGACATATTCCTATGAATATGTTTCATTTACAAGCTCTAGCACCTAAATATACAGCAGTTGGTTGGAGAAATGTTGAGTGGGTTAACGACCAACGTGATGGAGATTTTATAAAATTCACTTATTAAAAAAATAGAAATGGATATTAAATGGTTAGAAGAATGTGAACCTCATACATTCTTAGCAGCAGTAGATTACTTAGAGTTAGTTGTAGAACCTGCTTTAGCAGAAGAAATAGTTAATGATATTAAAAATGCACCTATAGTTTTTAAGAAAGCTAAGGACATTTTTAGAGCTAGTAAACTAAAGTGTTTAGATGATGATAATGAAAGAGTCAAGTCTAATTTAGAAAAAGTTCATAAAGGTAAAGAATTATCACCTGTTCTATTAGTAGTATTAAATAATAAATTAATTATTGCTGATGGATTTCACCGGGCGAGTAGTTCATTTTTGCTAGGAGAAAATACTTTAATAGCATGTAAAATTGCTTATAGATAAAATAAATAAAATATGCCAAGTAAAGATATAAAACAAGTTATAGTTGTTCGTAAGGACTTGAATATGCGAAAAGGGAAGCAAATTTCGCAAGGAAGTCACGCCAGTTTAGCATTCCTTACACGTTTTTCACAAATAGAAGAAGATACATTATCTGTTAAGTTAAAAAATCCCGAAGAAGTTCAACAATGGTTGAACGAAGGATTTACTAAAATATGTGTATCAGTTGATTCTGAATCTGAATTAGATGCTGTATATGATGCGGCATTTGAAGCAGGTCTGAATGTTCATATGATAGTGGATAGTGGTTTAACTGAGTTTCATGGTGTTAAAACCAAAACTTGTTTGGCAATCGGTCCGAATAAGAAAGAAGATATAGATAAAATTACAGGACAATTAAAATTATTGTAATGACTATTAAAGAAGCAGCACATAGTATATCACATATAGTTGATTTATCTGAATATGTCCAAGATGGAAAAACATTAATGATGTGTAAAGATTATGATTCAATAAGATTTATATATGAAGATCATACTATTCCAAGATATGAGGAAAAAAACTCATTAGTTATTGAGAATGGTAATTATTCAGTTAAAAAAGAAATTATAACTAACGAAACAAAAAAAGCAATATCAAATCAATTACCTTTCTATTATAGAAATGTTCCTGATAGGATGGTTGCTGAAACATGTGGATTTTTTTATACAGGTGATTATACTTTTGTTAAAGGTGGTCAAGAAAGAATAATTGACTATTCTAAAATAGAAGATCTAATAAAAGAAGCGATTAAAGAGTTTACAAATAAATAATTAAAAAATGGAATTTCAAAAAGTAGAAGTATATGTTGGTATAGCAGGTGATTATTCAGCATTTCATGAAATGTCTTTTAGTGTTGAGTATGACTTAACTAATAACATTAAATTAGGTTATCTAACTTTAGACGAGTTAGAAGATTTTGATTTTGATAATAGTGGTCATTATTCTGATTATGAGATAAGAGACGCTATTTTAGATAAATCAAGTAATAGGTATTACGTTGAATGGTAATAACAAAGTATTTTTAAACAATTAAATATAAAAAAATGAGTATTTTAGACGAGTTAGAAGATTATGTTCCGGGTGCAGATCCTGTTGAAAAAGTTATGGTAACAAACGATAAGAAATATATCTTACGTGAAGGTGATAAAATTGACAACCTTGAAGGTTTTGATTTAGGTGAGCTTTTTGAAGATGCTGATGAAGATTCTAAAGGTCTTTATATTGAATTCAATTATCCACATAAGTATGGTAAAGTAACTGCTTACGAAAGTAATTATGGTATTTTATTAGTTCATGAGGATGGTCGAAAAGCAATTATCAGTGTGTATGAATTACATGGACATTTTGGATTTAAAGATATGATTATTGTTCATGGACATGAAACAATTCATATTTTAGACACTAATGATTTTACAATTCACAGAGAATATACTAGATAATGAGTATGATTTATGACGCTTACCATCTTAAAAATGGTAAGCGTATTGATAAGGTATCTTTATTATTTATTGATGGAGAAGATAGACTTTGTGATTGTTGTGATGAAAAAGCAAAATGTGCTTCTATTAAGATGATAGTTAGTGGAGTAATGGTAATATGTAAATCTTGTTTAGATAAAATATCATTTCAGTTTTATTCTGAATCAGAGAAAAGAAATATAATAATTGATAAAATATTGAATAGTGAGTAAAGTTCTTTGTATAAAAAGTGATTGCTTAAATATTAAACCTGGAACACCGGGAGCATTAAATAATGTAAAAGAAGGTAATTATTATTACATTGATTTAGATAGTTCGGAAGATCCTTATTCCGATTATATACAACCTATGTCATATCTAATGTGTAGAGTTTATTCTTTAGATAAAGATTATATTGGTAATTTCTATAAAAAGGATTTTATAGAAACTAATACTGCGAAATGCCGAGATTATATATTAACAAATTTACTAAAATGAATAAAAAAGATACTATGGATAGAGCAGAAATGAAGGATATGTTAGGCATCACTAACATATCTACAATTACTTCAACAGGATTATATACAAATATAACATTTTTATATAAAACAGGTGAAGATGTTATTATAACAATAAAAGATGATATAGATTATATAGGTCATAAAGATATGCTTGAGGAAGCTATAAACAACTATCTTTATACAGAATTGGTTAAATTAAGAGAGCTAAAAATCAATATTTTATTAAATGACTAACCAACAATTAATGGATATTTTTGGGTTTTTATCTGTATCAAAAGTATATGACTATCCTACAACAGAGAATTGTAAAATACGATTTACACACAAAGATGGAACTTATGAAGATATTCTAAATGTAAGTATGGAACAACTATATAATGATAAAATAGATATAGTTAATGTTAAGACTTACTATTAACTCAAAATTTTTTTGAGGTAGTTATATTAAATCCGATTTTTTTTGTCTCTATGAGGTGCTAGTGATTAAATAAAGGTATTTTTATTTAATTTTGAAGTCAAAAATTTTTTAAGGATAAAAAAAGACTTAATAGTATTTATTGCTATTAAGTCTTTTTATTTATTTAGGTTCTTCTGTTATATTTTGAGGGGTTTTATTATTAGGTCTTTGATTTGGATTAACATCAGCTCCTTTTTTAGTTTGTTGAAATCCGAATTTCATTCTATAATACCAATCACCATCAGTATCAAAACTAAATCCTAAACCAGGATATTGTTCTTTCATCATATTAGTAAGTTCTGGTCCTAACTTTGATAAGTAATCACGAATAGGTTGGCTTTGAAACCATTTTAATGAACTACCATATTTTTTTGTAGCTTCATCATACCATCCACGTTCTTTATTACCAATTAAAGCTGCCATAGCGGCATCAGTAGGTATAGCTACTATCACAATTTCATTTTTTTCGGATACAGCTATTTCTACTTCCCAAGGATTACCTCCTTCTAAGTGTTTGTTGCTTTTGGCAACAGTATTTCTGTAATTTTCAATGCTTGTTATTTTAACATTAAAACCTTTTTTCTTTAATAAAGAAAATATTTGTTTAGATAATTGTTTTATTTGTAATATATCTTCATTAATAAGGTAAAAATTCTCATTATATTTTTTTAAATATTTCATATTATTCTTAATTTTAATTATATATTAAAATTGATTTTTTACTTTTTAATAGCATCTTCACTATTAATTCAAAAATTTTTTGATATGGTTGTATCAAAACATATTTTTTTCTTCATGGTCAAATGCTAGCATCCAAATAACTATAAAATTAATTAAATCTTACCTTAAAAATTTTCAAACTCCAAAAAAGATTTGGTTGTTTGAAAATTTTTTTTTATATTTACATAAATAAATAAAAAATATGATAACAAAAGTGTATTATTCATTAGCAAATGGTGGTGATGGTAGTGGATATCCTATATGGTTTGAAGATAAAATATGTTCCGAATTTTACCAATCCTTACAAGAAGGATGGGGAGAAGATTGTTCTGGATACATTGAGATTGAAAGTGATGGTCCAGTAAAAGTTAAACAAGCTACATCATATAAAGACTATGTTAATGAATTAAAAGAGGAATTAGAAGATTATGATGATGATTCTTATATAAGAAAGGAAATGAATGATTTTATATTACAATATGAAGCATCTATTAGAGAAGAAAAAATTAATAACATAATAAAAGACTAATATGGAATATAAAATATATGTTCTTACATATGATTCGGAGGTAATGTATTTGGATGATGAAGATTGTGCTAATTTTTTTATTGATGTATTAGATAATGAATATTTCAAATTTGAATTACCTCTTACAAGTAATTCTCCTATATCATCTGATGAAATATATAATCTTGAGGATTTCATTAAATATTTAGAAGTTGAGTATTCTTTTTATTTAGACCCTAAAAATCTTGATGATAATCAAGATTATGAAGAAATAAGTGATGGTTACAAAAGACTAAAAAGTAAATTACGAGAACAAAAAATAGACAGAATAATAAATGACTAAGATATACTACTTTTTTGATAGAGAAAATGAACAATGCTTCTTCTTTAATGATGAATAATGTGCTATTTTTTATAGAGAATTAATAGGTGCATATTGTCCTGTTAATTTTTTTAATATAAAATCTGATGATTTTGAAGGAACTGATGTTTTTACATTACCATCGTTTAAGCAACAACTTCTAAAAGAATTAGAATGGGATTCAGACGGGGATGAAGCAGAAAATATTAGAGAATTTCTAAAGGTATTAGATAATAGAATTAGAGAAAATGTATTAAATAAATTATTAAATGACTGAGAGAGAGAAATTTTACGGGATAATAAGAACATATAAAATATACATAAAAAATATTGACTTTAATTTCTTAAATGAAATTATTCTCAAAGAAGTTATGCTAAAAGCATACGAATTTCACAAAAACATTCAATTTGAAACATATATACGAAATTGTGTAAATAAACCAATTGAGTATTTATATACTTTAGCAATGTCCTATGAAACAGATTTTTATCACTTACATTTATTAAATAATTGTTTTAGAGATAAAAGTGATGTTCATTATGGTCTAAAAGTAGAAAATAAATGGTATTTTCTAACCCATAGCAAAAACTTTTTTAGTATTCCTGTATATGATACAGAATTTTTACTAAAACCAAAAGACTTAGGTAGAATTACCTATTTAACAACATACACCTCCGCACCTAACTTAGTTAGAGCAAATTGTGGAACTATTAAGAAAAGAGTTATTGAATGTTATAATAACACTAAATTTTAAAATCTCCTTAAGGAGATTTTTTTATTATATACATTATGAATAAAATTGATATTTTTTTAGAGAATGAAATAATAATAAATGATTATTATTATAATGAAATTTGGAAATTTATAGAAAATACTTATATAAATATTATAAATGAAAATTTTTCTTGTATAGAAATAACTTATAATAAATTTACTTATAAAGAAAAAGTTGATGGAGTAATGAAATCAGTAGATAACTATACATTCGAATTTACACATAAACAAGATTATTATCAAATAAAATATGTTAATTATATTAAGTTTAATTCATTATTAAGAGAGTTAAAAATTAATTCAATATTACAAGATGATAAAACTTTATTAACCGATAAATATAAAATTAAACAAGTTAATTATGAAACTGATAAAATTTATCAGATGATTGATTTTATAAGAGATCATATTGAATATGATTATGAAAAATTATATTATGAAAAATATAGTCATAACATCTATTATGAAATAATAGATGTTTTTAAAAACATTTATAAATTAGATAATTATTTAACTTTTTATGATTTTTATTTTAATCAAATAGTTGAATATTGTAATAAAAGAATTAAATTTTTTGATAGGTATCCACTAAATATTATTAATAAATCTTCCGAACATAGATTATTAGTAGCTCATGGAGGTAAAATAAATAAATATTTAGTAAATACTAAATGGACAAATGTTATATCAGATATTATCCATAACGAAAATATTACAGAATTAATTACTATTTATAGTAAAAATTATATTATTAAATAATAAGCTTTAGATGGTAAGTTATTAATTAAATATGTTTTTGATAATCCTACTTTATACTCAGTTATATTTAGTTTTGATATCCAATTTTTATAAAAATTTTCTTTGGAGTTATTAACACCACCTATTGAATAAACTTTATATTTAGGATTATTATTAATATATTCATTTATAACGAAGCAAACTTTTCCCATAACTTCCAAAGATTCTCCTAAATTAGTTAAATTATTAAAATAAGGCGAATTTACTCCATTAGATGTTAAAGAAAAATTTTTATAATTTAAGATTTTCATTAATCTATATATTAAAATATATTTTTTTATTTGAAATAATTTTTGTATATTTGTATATATTAAAAATATAGATACATGAAAAAGGATATTAAATGGTTAAGAGATAACAACTTAATAATATTTGAAGCAATAACAGGATCACAAGCATACGGAACTAATATAAGCACTTCTGACGAAGATCGAAGAGGTGTATATGTGGCTCCGTTAGAAGATGTTTTATCAGGTAATGTTGTAGACCAAATAAACGATGAAAAAAATGATGTAGTATTCTATGAAGTAGGTAAATTATTAAAATTACTTAGCGTTCAAAACCCTTCAATGTTAGAATTACTTAACACTCCTGAAGATTGTATAGTATATAAACATCCAATATATCAAACTATATTAGATAATAAAGATATGTTTATAACTAAAGGATGTGCTAAAACTTTTGGCGGTTATGCTCACTCTCAAATAAAGAAAGCTAAAGGAACTGATAAGAAACAAAACTGGGAAATGGATAGAGTAGTTCGTAAAGAACCAATAGACTTTGCTTACCTATTTGAAGGTAATAACTCTGTACCTCTAAGAAAAGTATTGGAAGATAGAGGTTTAGACCAAAAGTTTTGTGGTTTATCTAAATTAAATCATGCAAGAGATTCATATGCTTTATGGTATGATTTCCAATCTCATTCTATGTATAATGAAAGAATGGGTAAATTTAGAAATGGTTTAAACAGATTTTTACATCGTTTGATAAACTTTGTATCTTTTCAAGGATTTAAGATAATCAAAGGTAAGAATGTTTTAGGATTCAATGGTATAGGATTTGAAGATTCTAATACTATAAGAACTTCTTCTATACCTAAAAACTTATCAGGTCGTTATTTCTTAGGATATGTTTCATACAATGAAGATGCTTATTCTAATCATTGTGATGATTATTATTCTTATGAAAAATGGTTGAAAGAAAGAAACGAAGCAAGATTTACTGATGTTAAAGGTCATAACCAAAAGATAGATGGTAAAAACATGATGCACTGTGCTCGTTTGTTAGAAATGGCAAAAGAAATATCAGAAGGTAAGGGTATAATAATACGCAGACCAAATCGTGAGTATTTATTGTCTATAAGAAAAGGTGAGATAGATTTACAAACTTTGATAGATAATTCATAGTCTATAATAAAAGAAATAAATGAAAATTTCAAAACATCAACTTTGTCTGATTCAATAGATATGGAAAAAGTTAATGATATATTGGTTAATATTAGAAAAGAGATTTATGGTTAATAAATCTCTTTTTTAATATATAACAAAAAAATTTTAGATTAATTCAAAATTTTTTTGTATATTTGTATATAAATAAAAAAATAACATATGATAGACATTATTATCGCAGGTATCTCAGGTATATCAATCGGAATTTATGCAGGTTTGAAATATTCAAATCATATAATCAACAAAGAGTTAAATAGCAAAAACAAAAGAGTAAAAGATGCTTTTGACAAAGTGTTTGATAATATGGGTGATGTTTCCTTTACCAAAAGAGTAAACAACTATGTTTATTTAGTTAATGGAGAAATTGACATTCTTATTGACTTAAAAAAGAATATGATTTATCTATCATCTGGAGATGAGTTCTTAACTGATTCAAGATACTTAAATGAAAATCATAGCAATAAATTGTTAAATGAGATTAACACTCGTTTTTACAATGAGATTAATGATGTTGTAGTTTTTGGTGAATATATTATCTCCAAGAACTTAGCTTCAATTGCATTTGAACCTGTTAATCCTAGAGAAGAATTTCAGGATGATGAAGAATTTGAATTGGATTTTGATGATGTGAAATTCAATGTTGATATGTTATTGGATAAAATAAGTGCTTTTGGAATTTCTTCTTTAAGTGAAGAAGAAATGGAATTTTTGAAAAATCAAGGAGAATAAATGAACGAGGAATGTATATATTTAATATATATATATTATATGAATTTTAACGAGTCTAATATAATAACTTTAAAAATAAAGATTAAAAGTTTATCAAATGAAAAATTGATAGATAATAAGATATTTATGTATACAGGTTGTTATAATTATCTTTATAAGTGTTTTGAACAAGTTGAAGATAAAGATTTTTTAAATGATGTTAAATTAAAATTTAATATAAATGAAATTGAATTGAGGTCGGTTCTTAACCAAGTTAAAATCAAGAAAGATATTGAAATATCTAATAACAAAAAGAAATTCAATAGGATTAATGAACTCTATAAATCAATAGAAAATTCAAATAATCATAAAAATATCTTTAATTGGACTAATAAAATTGAATTTCTTAAAAAATCTATTAAAAATTCAGAAGTCTTTGGTAAAAGATCTTTATTACAAAGTATAACTAAAGACGCTAACAAAGGTATTAGAAAAGATAAAAAAATCAAAGAATGGAAAGAAAGTAGAAAAAGAAATATCTATATAATAGGTGAGGCAAATTATAAAGGTAATAGATTTATTGATTTTAATTTAACAAATAATCAATTAATTTATAAACCTTCAAGAAAAGAAAAATGTATAATAGAACTTTATAAATATAAAGATAAACGTATTGATTTTAATAAACTTCAATATCTTATTGATGATAAAGAAATTTCTATATCAACAACAATTAATAAAGATTTCGTTTGCTTAACTTTTGATTTAAATTCTTATTTAGGAATTAATCAGAGGTTAAAAGAAATTAAATCAAATCTTCAAAAAGAGATTAAAGAAAAAGGAATAACTGATAAACAAGTTATAAAAGATATGTATTCTATTGAATACAAGAAATTAGAAGAAGAATTATCAGTTAAGAAAATAAAAAATCGTTATTGTTCAATTGATATGAACCCTGATGGTATAGGTGTTTCTATATTTGATTCAAAAAATGATAAACAAATCTTTTTAGAAAAATTTTATATAGATTATTCAAATAATAATAAAAATTTAGGTTTATCAACAAATCATGAAAAAAATCTTAAACAAACTAATAAAAGAAAGGCTGAGATTTTATACTCATTATCAAGATTATTTGAGAAATTAAGACACTATAGAGTTTATAATTTTGTTATGGAAGAACTTAACTTCACAGATATTGATGGTAAAAAAGTTAATAATAGAAAAATAAATAATGTATGGAATAAAGAATTAATTTTACAAAAAATCCGTAAAGAGATATGTTTATCAGGAATGAATCTTATAGAAGTTAATCCTGTTTATACGAGTTTTATAGGGAATATACAACATGAAGAATTTGATCCGATTGCTGCCTCAATCGAGATTGGTAGGCGTGGATCTAATAAATATAAAAAAGGAAGTAGTTTCTACCCAAAAATTTATCTTAAAGATATTGACACTTTGGAATCAATTATTGGTAAAACGATATTGAATGATGCTCAAAATTTAAATGATTTAAATTGGAAACTACTTTACAAAAACTACGCAAAATTTAGATGGCGTAGGTCTTTGAAAAAATTTAATTATTCAAAGATTAGGATAGGTAATAAATTAAGCAAAACTTGCTTATATAAATGAAATTTATTGAATATATGGATCTAAACGAGGATTTGATGCTAATTAAAACGTTATTGGAAAAAATAACGGAGGACGAGTTTGTAAGAATTACAAATGGTGAACGAGTGAATGATATAGGTATTCCTTATTCAAGGAACTATTTAGATCAATTAATTTTGAATTACGAACTAAAAGAAGAATATGAAAAATGTTCAATAATTCAAAATTATATAAAGACATATTTAAGTGATGAAAAACATAACGAGCTTTGGGACACCCCAAATAAAATCTAATTATTTTATTGATAAACAATTAAGTAATAATATATTAAATTGGGTGTTAAATAACGAAGATTTAATTAAAAAAGAACAAAATCATTTCCATGAAGGTCTTATCTATGGTAGGATTAATATGGAAAATAATACAGAATTTATTGATTTTCCCAATAACGATCTAAGACTGTTAGAGGAAAAAATAAAAAATTTTTTCAACCTACCCTTAGATACAATAACAGAACCTGATTTCGGAATTGTTTTAATGTATGCCCCTGGTGGAGATAATGGATATAGATGTATTCCTCATACCGATAGAAATATTAATGACTTAATACATACTAAGTTTAATGTAATGTTAAGTAAACCTGAAATTGGTGGTAATCCTATAATTGAAGATGAAGTTATAGATGTTGAAGAAAATGAGGTTTGGATATGTGTTGCTGGATTAAAAACTCATTCTACTGTAAAAATGGAAGGTATGAAACCAAGATTAATGTTTTCTTTTGGATATTTATTACCAAAAGAATTTTTATTAAATAATAACTGGATTTAAAAATAAAATTATGATAGATTTAAAAGATTTAAGTAAAGAAGATTTTGAAACATTAAAACAAACAGGATTATTAAAGAAATTATATCCTGATGCACCTGATAATTTTGATGATATTAGAGGTAAGCGACCTATTCCTAAACAAAATATAAACTGGGCACCTGTTCTAAAAACTTTAGAATCTATTTTAGATGATATTGAAGAACGTGAGTGGAATGATGAAGATAATTCAGTATATATCTATGAAACAGTAGTTTCTGCTGTGTATGGACAAAGTTGGTATGATTTTACAAATCAATTTGGAGGTTAATATGAAAAAAGATTTACCAATATTTATAAATGGTTTTGTAGTTGCATATTTGTTTTCTCAAACAAATATGAATATAGTTAATTGGGTAATGTTTATATTAGCAGCAGCTTCCTTTCTATGGTATGTTAAAAAATAAATAAAATGAAAACTAAAATAGTACCTGTAATCCATACAATAGATTTTAATCAGGTAAAATATAATTTAGATTTATGTAAAGATAACGGAGTTGACTTCGTATTTTTAATAAATCACGGATTCGGTCCGAAATGTGTTGAAACACTCCAAACCTATTTTACTTTATCTAAAGAAATTTATGATATTAAAATCGGATTGAACTTTCTACAATTAGACACACCCGAAGCAATGGCAGTTGTTAATTCAATGAGTATCAAACCCGATGCTCTTTGGGTAGATAAATCATACATAACTCCTGATGATTTATCTAAAGCTGATTTAATTAAAGAATTAAATCACTTAAATATAAAATACTTTGGAGCGGTTGCTTTTAAGTACCAAAAACAACCATCTAAAGATGAATTACAATTAGTATGTGAAACCGCTACTAATTATATGGATGTTATAACTACAAGTGGTTCAGCAACTGGGGTTGCTGCTCATATAGAAAAAATCAAAACTATTAGAAGTTATATAGGCAATCACGAGATGGCAATAGCATCAGGTGTGGATTCTAAGAATAAAGAAATGTATTCTGAATTTGTGGATTATTTGTTAGTTGCTAGTTCAATTACCAATCCTCAAACAGAAATGATAATTGAATCTAAACTAAAAGAAATATTAAAATAGTTATAATAGTGGATTTATTTGAAATCCTTAAACTTTAAGATTTTCTTAAATAAGTCCACTATTATTTTTTTGAAATCTTTAGAATCATTTTTATATCCTTTTAAACTCTCGTCTTTATAATCATTAGTCCATTGATAAGACCAACATAAATTATCAATTACATTAAAACCAAAGAAAGTTAAGACTTTCTTTTCTAATTCAATAGCTTCTTTACCATTCCAATTATGTCCTACGGATATAATCCCACAATCTATATTTTCTAATAAATTAGTTTCTTTTAAAGAAGTATGTCTATTTTCTAACCAAGTTAATCTTTCTATTAGTTTGGCATAAATAGCGTTCATTTTTCCCCAACGAATAGAACCAAAAAATAAAACACAATCAGATTCCAAAAGAACTTTAGATATTTTCCATAACTCATCTGAATCATTGTTAAAAGAGCACCAACATCTATGATTTCCTGATGGATTTTTTTCTTTATTATCTAATTTAGATTCTTTAGATCCACAATGATTCCCTTTATCAATTTGAGATACGTTTCCTTCACACGGAAGTATTTTTAAGTCAGCGACATTGATAATTTCTATATCTTTATTTATCAGTTCATTTTTTATATTATAAGCTAATTGAGAAGATTTAGGTATTTCATCATTCCATCTATTAGATGTTAATAGAAATAAAATCTTCTTTTTGTCTTTAAGAAAATCTATAGTTTTTTTCATATCATTATTTATCATATCTTATATATTAATATATAAGATATGATTTTTAGTTTTAAACAATTTAATGAAAATAATAAAGTTTTATTAGCTCCAAATGGAAATATATCTAACTTAAATTCAATTCAATGGAATTTAGTAAGAAGTAAATCATTTACTAATTGGTTTGGGGATTGGGAAAATGATAAAGAAAATTCATCTAAAATACTTGATGAAAATGGAGAACCTTTAGTAGTTTATCACGGAACTGAAAAAATGTTTAATAAATTCAATTATAAATATTCATCACAAGGCATATTTTGGTTTTCATCTAACAAAGATAAGATTTTAAGAGGGGAATCAGGTGCTTTTAAATCAAAAATAGTAATACCAGTTTTTATTAGTGCAAAAAAAGTTGCAGGATGGAAAGAATATGAACCTTTAACATTAGGTCAGATAGAAGGTAGAGGATATGAATCTATTAAATTAGATGATGATTATGTAGTATTTGATCCTAAGTTAATAAAATTAGCAAATGGGTTAAATACGCAATTTAATAAAAACAATCCTGATATAAGAAAATAATATATAATAGTATGATAAATATATTTAATTTTAAAGAGTTTGTATTAGAATCAATAACTAACACATTACACTATTCGGATAGAACAACTTTAGATAATCCTGATTCAAGAGCAAATCATAAAAGTAGTAAATTCCCAAAAGGTTGGGAATGTAAAGAATTAGTGGAAGTTTCTAAAGAAGGAGATTTATTAAATAAAAAAATTAGTTTAGAAAAATTTTTTGAATTATCAAATTCTAAAAATTTAGAAGAATCTGAGTTAGATTTTTTTAATAAAGTTCAATATACTATTCAAGCAATAACAAATAATGATAAAATCTGGAACATAGAAACAAATAGTAACCATAGTTTTGTTAATTTAGGTAAAATGGCATTTGAAGTTAAAGTTGGGGATAGTTTTAAATACTATTCTCCTATATTAATTTCTGATATAATTCAATCTAAAGAAGCTGAAAAGAAAAAAGGACAAATTATACCAATTAAAATAAAAGATATTGTTAGACAAGGTACTAATATATGGATAGTTATAAAAAATAAAACAGCACAAACTATATTATTTTATCCAGAGGGAGAAGCAGCATTACCTTTTATTAAAAAACAATGTGATAAAAATAGAGTAAATCCAAAATATGATAATCTAAAAGTAGAAGATTATGTTGAGGGTTATGTAGATATTAAATATAACTTGGTTGAAGGTAAAACTACATATTTTATTTATAGTGTTCCTCAATGGGAAAACTTATTAAATGAACAAATAAAAAATCCTGATTTTAAATTTAAATTTATACCTCAAGAATGGAAAAATCTTTTCAAAAAAGAATTAGTTTTACTTAGCAAAGGTACTATTTTATACACTCCTGACTTAAATATTAAAGAAAGAGTTATTAGTGAAATAGTTCAATATAAAAAAGACGAAAAATCAGTTGAAGTTAAATTTGAAAAAATTGTAAGTAAAATACCATTTAAAATAAGATTAGGAAATTTATCTATAATTAGAGAAGATAAAGAAATAAGAAGAATAGGAAAACTCCCAATAAAAGGAGGTTTAGTTAAAACTTATAATGTTGAAGGATTTACAGTTACTGGAAAAAGTATAACAATGACTGCTAGATTAATAGATGTTTTTGTTTTAGATAAAGATGGTAATATAACAAGATCTAAATATGATGAAAAAGATTAAAACATTCAAAGCATTTGAGTCAAATTATATACATGATTTATTTAAAGATTCTCACGCAGCTTTAAATAAGTCTAAATTAATTCCTATTAAAAAAGTATTAGATAAAAAAGGCTTCCCTACTCAACAAAATATCAAAGATATTACTGATTTTGTTAATTTAGATCCAAATTATATTTACTTTGACCCAAATAACTCATTATACCCTTATATATATTGGAAAGATTTTATTTATATAGAGTTCTTTGGTTTTCTATCATTAGAAGCCGCTAAGATGATGATGGTAGATAAAAGATTAGAATATCAAGAAACACATATTAATAAATATTTATCTGAAAAAGATTATGAATCTATATTTAGATTAGCAGATAAAAAGATTGTTATACCTATGTATATAGAAACATATAATGATATACCTGACGATCAAAAATATGAAGTTTTTATAGAATTATATATGCGTTCAGAATTTGGTTTTGAAATGTTTGATTCTGACTTTTTAGATAAAGTATTTGCTACAAGATTCAAATCTTCTGATTGGAAAAAAAGAATGGATAAATTACACAAAATAATTAAACCCGATGAAAATGGTTATATTATGGCGTATAGAGGTGAAGGTGTAGCAGAAGATATATTATCATGGACATTAGATAAAAAGATAGCAAAGTTTTTTGCAAATAGATTTGGTAATAATGGTAGAGTTATACATGATAAAGTTAAAGTAGAGTATATAATGGATTACTTAACAGATAGAAGTGAAAGTGAGTTATTAGTAAAAAATCCGAATTAAAAAATTAATTCGGATTTTTTTTATTTTTCCATTAGCGCAAGATTTATTGTTTGGTATGGAAATTTTAGGAATTTTTAATGTTGATAAAGTTTAAAAGGAAAAAAGTATATAATTATATATACACTAAAATAATTTAATCAATGAAGAAAATATTATTCACAATTCCTTTAATACTATTATCATTTTTTTTCTTAAACTTTAGTGGGGGAAAATCTGATGTAATAGAAATTAAACACACATATTATACCTCAGAGTATGATACAGCTCAAAGAGCAGAAATATTGGGTTATTATATCCAAACTAAAGAACATGCTTTAATATCTCTTGATAATACCAAAGCATTAGACAGAAAAGGGTTTGCTACATTTAGGCAAGATCCTTTAATTCCAGAATATATTCAAGATATAGTAACTAATGATGCTTATTATAATTGGAATCATAATCACCCCGATAAAAAAATAGATAAAGGACATGTAGTTCCTTATTCAGCAATGGATTTTGATTCAACTGCTGCGTATGAAAGTATGTATTTAGAAAATACAAATCCACAAGTATCATATTTTAATGAACACCAATGGGAAGCAGTTGAGATGTATGTGTTAAAAACAGTAGCCCCTACATATGGAGATACTAAGGTATGGACTGGATGTTTGATTAGTAAATCAAATCCTGTTAGAATTGATAATTTATATATGCCTGATTTTTATTGGAAAGTAATTCAATATAAAAAGAATGGGATTTTAGTTGAAGAAGCTTGGTTAGGTTCAAATAAATTTTCTGACCCTAAAGATACTAATCCTTCGCATATTTTGAGTACTCCTGATAAAGTAAAACAAGTAGTACATCAATACTATCCTGACTTAAAAATAGATTTTTAACAAAAAACACCCGAAAAATTTCGGGTGTTTTTTTATATCAGTATGTAATAAATTCGGATTCATGCAAGATCATGATATATATAATATAAATAATTATTATAAATTCCAATCATTTTCTACTTTCTTAAACCATTTACTCATATATTCTTTCATTTCAGGACTTTCCATATCTATTTTTTTAATTAATAACACATCATCCATATCAAAAACTAAAACAGAATATATATTAGGTCGTTCTCTTAAACGAACTCCCTTAAAACCCAATGATTGTAATAATTCTTCGGGTGTTTCATATTCATCATTACAAATATTTCCTAATGATGCCCAATCCATTTCTACATCTCTTGTATTCATAATTGAATTTATAACATTTTTATCAACTACTTGTGCTAATTTTTGTTTATGGTGATAATTAGTTAATGTAAATATAAGATTTTCATCAAATTTCAAATTAAATTCATATACGGTATAAGGTGATTTGGTAGCAAAACTTCCAGCAAATCCTAAATCATCAGTTAAATAAATATATTCTCCTTTATATTCTGGTCCTTCTCTTTTCCCGAAGTAATAACTTTTTTTCTTTTTTTTGAAGGCTTCATATAATTCTAAATATTTCATTTTTGTTTTTTAAAATTTTTTTGTATATTTGTAATATAACAATATATATATATTAATTATGGCAAAATTATTTTATCACTTCACAGTTTTATTAACATTTGTTTTTAGTATCGCTTCGCTAATCACAGGATTACTAATGGTACATACTAATTTTATACACTCTACATTCTTTTTAGAAGCAGGCATGTTAGCAATTTATTTAAGTAATAAAAATGAAGATTAAAGAAATTTTAGAAACAGAATTTGAATCTCATGTAGATGAAAAAAGTGGGATTGAACATAATAGTAAAATATATACTGTTCATGACTATTATAGAATACATTTTCTTATTAAAGATGATATTATTTCATTTATATATTATCATAATGAAACTATAGAGATCAATGCTCCAATACATGATATTTATTGGTTGATACTTTGTATTAAAAATCAAAGTCCTCATACCAAATTTATTAAAGTATTTAATAATATTTCTCTAAAAAGAGAATTTAAAATCA
>Ga0316221_1000736_pt1 | contig 39221 bp, 35 predicted proteins | sample TBH18007metaG_FD_206003 | JGI IMG/M metagenome (GOLD analysis project Ga0316221, IMG submission 206003) | Freshwater microbial communities from Trout Bog Lake, Wisconsin, USA - TBH18007 | ecosystem: Environmental > Aquatic > Freshwater > Lake > Hypolimnion/Profundal zone | place: USA: Wisconsin... | reverse complement strand
ACAGCGTAATTAACTTCAATTGAATAGTAGTCGTTTACTCAACATCATTAAACAAAGAGATCAACATGGATATAAAACTGACTAAAACAGATAACAAGCTAGACCCAGAGTTATTTAATACGGTTGCTCACGATTGGGCTAAAGAAATTGCGGGTAATGACCCCAGAAAAACCGACAACAAGCCGACTCAATTACGTAAGTTTTATGACGAAATAGTATTGTGGGATAACAAAGTATTAATGCACCCAGAAAAGTTTGATGAGTTTTTACCCTTTATTCGGATGCTCAACGCAAAGGCGGCTTATGCAAAAGGTCGTAAATTGGTCGATGATAAATACGTGGGATTACTTAATAGTGGCTTACAACAAGTCACTGATTCAGACACATTACACACTTTTAAATTGTTCATGGAAGCATTCATGGGCTTTTACAAACAAGAACGCCCTAACTAGTAGGAAATAGATTTATGCAACTCACTCATATACAAAAATTGACTGGTCAAATTGAACTACTCAGTGGTTTACATATTGGTAGTGGTAACACAGAAATTCATATTGGCGGCACCGATAACCCAGTAATTACTAACCCCATTACTCAACAGCCTTATATTCCCGGTTCTAGTATTAAAGGCAAAATACGCAGTTTGTTAGAGTGGCATTTAGGGGTAGTGAGCCAAACGGATGGACATCCATTGACGTTTAAACACATCAATAAAATTGATCCTAAAGTCCGGGATAAAGCTAAAGAGCTGATTAAATTATTTGGTGGTGCTCCTGATGGTGATATTGATCAAGACTTATTAGCCGAGATTGGTCCCAGTCGCTTAGCCTTTTGGGATTGTGCACTTGATCCAAACTGGGTAAAAGAAATGGATGATAAAAATCTATTACTCACCGAAGTTAAAATGGAAAACACCATTGATCGAATCAAAGGCACAGCAGAGCATCCTCGTAATACAGAACGCGTCCCTGCCACTGCAAAGTTTGACTTTAATTTAACCATCCGCATTCATGATCATGAAGACTTAAGCCATACTGTTTTGCTAGGGCTTAAGTTGTTAGAGTTAACCGGTTTAGGTGGTTCAGGCTCAAGAGGGTACGGAAAAATAGTCTTTAGAGATTTAAAGTTAGATGGGGAAGACTTTCAAACCAAACTTGATCAAGTCAAAATCCAAGAGGCCAGCTAATGCCCCTCCGCCAAATTTATAAAGAAGACTTATGAAATCTTATAAACTCACTTTAACCCTGCAATCAGCCTTTGCTACACCCCTTAAGGGTGATACCTTATTTGGTCAATTGTGTTGGGCCATTCGTAATCGCTTGGGTGAAGATGCTTTAACTGAATGCTTAGCGGGTTATACCCATAACCAACCGTTTGCCGTGGTATCGGATGCCTTTCCTGAAAGTTATTTTCCCCTACCTAAGTTACCGAGTTACCTTTATCAGCTACCCGAAGGCGAAGATCGTAAAGCCATTAAAAAACGCACTTGGTTACCAGAGGCCGCTCTTCAACAACCGATAAGTCATTGGTTGACGTTATCAATTACCGCAAAATCTTTGGTGACTGAAAGTAAGCACGCCACGCAATTAAGTGAGAAACATCCACACGCTCATAACACTATCAATCGCCAAACGAATACGACCGGTGACGGTGGCTTTGCACCCTATAGTGTTGAGCAGGAATGGTTTGTGCCCGGTTTACGCTGGTCAATCTATTTATTGTTAGATACCGCTCGATTAAGTGTAGAAGACTGTCAGCAATGTCTTGATGATATGGGCGCCTTTGGTTTTGGTAAAGATGCCAGTATCGGCCTAGGTAAGTTTAGTATTGACGCTTTTCAAGAATACGCTTTACCTGCACAAGCCTCAGCAAATGCCTGTTTAACTTTGGCACCTTGTGCGCCACAAGGCTTAGGTTTTGATAGTCGGCATAGTTATTATCAGCTGTTTACTCGCTTTGGTCGGCACGGTGATATTGCAGTACATCAAGAGGGAAAGCCGTTTAAGAATCCCGTGTTATTAGCTCAAACAGGGGCATTGTTTAGAACCTTACCGCCTCAGTCTGGGTTTATTGGTCAAGGTATTGGCGGTCAGGGTGAGTTATCAAAAACACTTGCCGCAACGATTCATCAAGGTTATGCACCGGTGTTGGCCATCAATTTTAATGAGAGTGTAAACTCATGACACATTTTTTAGATCACTACACGCTAAGATACACGCCACTTTCACCCGTACATATAGGGACTGATGAGAGTTACGAGCCGGGTAATTATGTTATTGATGAAGATGGGGGTGCGTTATATAGTTTTGATAGTCAGGCCGCGTTAAAAGGTTTGGGGGATAAGGAAAAGAAGGAGCTATTAACTATTGTTAATGGCAGACCTGATGATCTGATGCTGACTAAGGTACAGGCTTTTTTTCATAAACATAAAGAGTCTTTGATTGCTTATGCTAACTCACCCGTGCCCACAGCTCATGGTGTTAATGACCTATATGAAAAGCGCATTGGTAAAACCGCACAGCATGAAAGTCATGGTAAACGCGTTATCAATAAGTTAGAAATTGAACGTACCTTTTATAATCCGGTAGACGGTAATCCTTTGTTACCGGGCAGTAGTATTAAAGGTGCGATTCGTACGGCGTTATTGGACGGGATTAATGACGGCAAACGCCTAAATGATCGTAATGAAAGAAATCAAGCTCTACAGCAACGTTTACTAGACGGTAAGTTTCATACTGATCCCTTTCGACTGGTTTCAATTGGAGATGCTAGTTGGCAGGGAAGTCAGAATAAACCGGCTTGTCAGATTAAGTTTGCGGTCAATCGTAAACGTAAACCTGTTGTTAAAGATGGTCAGTTAGTAAAGTCCCAAGCGGAGACTAAGAATTTATATCAATTGCTTGAATGTGTTACGCCGCAGCATTACCAGAGTTTTACGGGTGCATTAACGTTATTAAATACCCGATCTATACACCCAGGCAACCCCAAGTTACCTAAGCAAGATTTTCATTGGTCTATTAAAGAGATTGCTAAAGCCTGTAACGAATTTTATGTGAAACTTTTCTGGGAAGAGTTTTATGCGATTAAAGATAGGGGCTTCTTAAACGCTGTATGGTTGGAGCAATTAAAAGATTTGATAGACAATGATCTGTCAACGCGTTTAGATGAAGGCGAAGTTTTTCTATTACGTCTTGGAAGACACAGCGGAGCAGAGGCTTTAACGCTGAATGGTATTCGTAAGATACGAATTATGCTAGGGAAAGGTGAATCAAAAGAAGAGCCTCAACCTAAAACATGGTGGTTAGCCGCCGATGATAGTAGCAGTAACCGCGAAATGTTACCTTTTGGCTGGGTCTTGGTAGAGATTAATCCTACAGAAACTAATACGAAATTACAAAACTGGTTAGACAGTAGTCATGATAAGTTAACTACTTGGATGCAAACTCAAGTCACTAAGCAAAATACCTTAAAAGAGGCGGATAAAGAACGTCAAGAAAAGTTGTTGGCGGCAAGACAAAAAGAGCTCGAAGAAGTTGAAAAAGAGCGACTTCGCATTGAACAAAAAGAAAATGAAAAAGCGGGTAAGTCAGCACAGCAATTGCTAATCTTAGAATTAAATGAACATTTTAATAAGATTAAAGAAACTAAAGCTCGTGAACAAATTGGCGGACCACTTTATGGTTCCATGCGAGAGTTAATTAATAATACAACTGACTGGTCATTGAATGATAAGGCTGAATTGTTAATTGTTGCTAAGCAGATATTGGATTACATGGGTGCCAGCAGTAATAAGAAAGCTAAAGACTTATTAAAGACCTTGCAATGAAGGGTATCTGTAAGGAATGCGAGTGGACTCCTGCCCCATGCAGCTATAACACTTAGTTCTTGAACCTGGTCAATGTAAACTTAAATTCAACTGAAAGACAGAAAAAACTGTTACATTAAGCCTGAAGTTTAGAATAAATAAGGTGTCTTTTTTTTATTAAATACAGTGAGCTATACTTTGTTAAATGCAAACTAAAAACTAAAATATCAATAGGGTAATAATTATGAACACCAATTTGTTAGAGCAAGCAAAGTTACTAGATATTGATGAGCAAATAGAATTAGTTGAAGCAATATGGAATGGAATTGTTAATCGAGGTGTTGCCCCATCAATAACAGACGCACAAAAGAAAGAATTGGATTATCGACTCACAGATTATCTCACTAATCCTAATGATGTGCTTTCTTGGGACGAAGTAAAAGCCTCTGCTTATGCCAAAATTTCATAATGAAACTACCCATCACGTTTCATCGTGTTGCAAGTATAGAACTCATTGACGCAAGTGCATGGTATGAAAATAAGCGAGTGGGACTTGGGCGTGCGTTTATTAGTGAAATTGACCGTTGTGTGTTGCTTGCATCTGAAAACCCCTGTCGGTTCGCTTTCGTTTATAAGGATATTCGGCGTATATTAGTTAATCGCTTTCCTTATGGGATTTGCTTTCGTGTTGAAGAAGATCGTATTGTAATTATGGCAGTATTTCACAGTAGTAGAAACCCCGCGGTTTGGAAACAAAGAATCTAACTTAACGTTCTAGTTGACCTCTGATACATTACAAAATGAGACGAATTATAAATCTTATAATGAAAGATTAAACCAACAATAGACACCCTAAATGACCACTATTTTGATTTGCACCGTGGGCGGTAGTCATCAACCGATTGTCACTGCGATTACAGCAGAAAAACCTGCTTATGTTTACTTTATTTGTACCGATAGAGATTTAGCGACTAACACGCCTGGTTCTAATCTACAGATTATCGGTAAAGGCAATTGTATTAGAGCAAAGATTACCGATGACGCGCCCAACTTACCTAACATCCCCAGTCAAACAGGCTTAACTTTGGAACAATACACGGTGTGTATTACCTCATCTGATGATTTAGATCAGATTTACAGTGATTGTAGCCAAGCCATTAAAGCCGCTATAAAACAATTCCCAGACGCCAAGATTATTGCTGATTACACCGGCGGTACTAAATCTATGTGCGCCGGTTTAGTCATGGCGGCGATGGAATATGAAGATATAGAACTGCAATTAATTACGGGTAGTCGTCATAACTTAGTCGCGGTTCAGGATGGTGATCAATATCGAATGTTTGCTAATACGCGTGGCATTCAATTTGAGCGCTTAATAGCTCCCTATCGACAAGCGTGGACCCGTTATGCCTACAGTGAAGCGGAAGACGGTTTAAAACAAACGGCAGCCCCACAGAATAACGAATTGAGAGCGCAATACACGCGGTTTAGGGATTTGAGCCGGGCCTTTGCCGAGTGGGATAACTTTAATCATCAAGGTGCTTTGGATTTATTACAACGCTATGCCCGTATCTTACCTGCGGATTTAAGTTGTTATTTTGATGTAGCTAAGCGTTTGAATAATGACGATTTAAAACTCCGCGAAGCCGCCCAATTATTAGATTTATACCGTAATGCGCAACGCCGTGCCGCGCAAGGGCGTTATGATGATGCTATTGCTAGGGTCTATCGTTTAATTGAATGGACGGCGCAGTGGATCTTAAAAACCCAATGTCATATTTACACCGCAGATGTTAAAGAAGCCGACATCCCCGAAGGCTTAACGTTAACTAAAAACCATGATAGTGGGCAATACCAAGCGGGTTTATTTGCCGCATGGCAGTTAGTTCGATTTAAAACATCTGGCGCAGCCGCTGACTTTATTACGACACAAGAAAATAATCTACGTAATCATATTAAGGTACGCAACTTATCAATCTTGGCCCATGGTTTTGAACCGGTTAAAGCCAGTGATTGGCAACCGATTCAACTTTGGTTAGAAGAGCAATTTGTGCCTATGCTGTTAAAAGAAACCGCTAGTGTGCGGATCAAAGAATTACCTAAACAATTGCCAGCTACTTACACTTTGTAAACACTCCTTTATAACTTTAATAGATAGCCATGACCATCGACACGCATTTGATTTTAGTCTCTGCACAGGCCGTGCCTAATATTACGCCGGTTATGGATGAACGTTTTAAACCTAAAAATGTGGTGTTGTTGGTGAGTCCAGACATGGCTAATCGTGCTGAATGGTTAGAGCAAATTTATATTAAACGGGGCATTAAAAGTCGGCGGTGTTTGATTAAAGATGCGTGGGATATTGAGCATATTAGCCAAATCGTCTTAGACTTATTAACCGAATATGAAGACGGTCGTTTAGCTTTAAATGCTACTGGGGGCACAAAACCGATGAGTATCGCCGCGTATGAAGTGTTTCGGGATTTACATCAACCAGTCTTTTATGTGCATCCCGAGCAAGATCGGGTTATCTGGTTACATCCATCAAAACAAGAAGGTCAAAATTTAGCAAATCGAATTAAGTTGCCCGAGTTTTTACAAGCCTATGGCGCCACTGTCACTGCTCAAGGGGAAGCCTTTGGTGTGCCCGCTGATGATAGAGAATTAACCGAAGAAATTATCACCCGTATCGCCTATTACTCTAAAGCCTTGGGAGCGCTTAATTATTTAGCGCAACAAGCTACCGGGTCTTTAAAAGTTGAGCTGAATCCTCAGCAATCGAATGACTATTTCTTAGCGGATTTAATCCATCTGTTTGCTAAGCACAAACGCTTAAGCTTAGAGAAGAACACGTTGGTGTTTCCCACTGAAGAGGCTCGATTTTATGTGAATGGCGGTTGGTTAGAGCAACATGTGTGGGGCGTTTGTTTAAATATAAAAATAGAATCTGGCATTCAAGATATCGGTCGTAGTGTGCAAGTTGAGAGGCAACATCAAAATCAACCCGTTAAAAATGAACTCGATATTACTTTCTTAAAAGATAACCGCTTGTATATCATTGAATGTAAAACCAAACGCTTTACAGGAAAAGACCAAGCGGGTGGCGCTGACACTTTATATAAGCTGGATACATTAAAAGATCTCTTAGGTGGACTACAAGCCAAGGCCATGTTAATCAGTTTTACCGCGCCCAATAAATATGATGTGCAAAGAGCCGGTGATTTAAGGATTGCCCTGTGTTCATATCAAGAATTACCCAAATTGAAAGAAAAATTGTTAACTTGGGTTAAACATTAATGTAGGTAGACAAACCTTAATCATCTTGTGTATATTGCCATCAGACGCTGTTTACTTTTATACATAGCGAGTAGACTCAGATTGAATTGACTAATATTAGGTTTGTTTATGTTATTGGAAATGAATGTAAAGCTACGTAGAGGGCATTTTAATTTAAATACACAACTCTCCATCAACGAGACAACGACTGGCTTATTAGGTAAATCAGGCGCCGGAAAAAGCACTGTGTTGGAATTAGTGGCTGGCACTTTACAGCCACAGAGTGGCTATATAATGCTCGATGGAAAGATTCTTTTTGATAGTCAAAAAGGTATTTTCGTGCCTCGTGAACAAAGATCTGTAGGGGCTGTTCTGCAATATGACACGACTAATTCAAGCGAAACTATTTTAGATAATCTAACCGAAACCTTTAATCGTACCTTAAAACAGCGACGCCTCTTTACTGTCGATTATTTAGTTGAGTTATTAGAGTTAGGTCCTATCCTCAATCATCCTATAGAACTACTTTCCAGTGGTGAGAAGCAACGAGTGGCATTAGCCCGCTCATTACTTAAAGCCCCTAAATTATTACTGTTAGATGAAACCTTTGCTGCTATCGGTAACGAATTTAGAATACAACTATTACCTATTCTTAAACGCTTACAGTACGAAATGGGCTTGCTTGTTATCTACGCCAGCCAGTCTTTAGGTGAAATAATAGAACTCACCGATCTGCTGATCGTATTAGAACAAGGCAAAATTCAACATAGAGGCTCTTTGCACGAAGTCGCCAAACACAAAAACATGTTGAAGTATTTAGGTATTCGAGAAATTGATAATGTTTTACCGGTCACTATTCGAAATCATGATATTAACTCTGGTTATAGTCTAGCGGATAGTTTTGGTACACCGTTAGCCTTACCGTTACGTCCCAAATTATCCGTTGGCAGTCAAACACAAGTGTCAATTTGCTCTCATGATATTGCACTTTCTCGCCACTATTTGAGTGGCATATCAATACAAAACCAAATCAAAGGTCAAATTTGCGCCCTGATCCCAAATGGGGAAAGTTTAATTGTCCAAGTCGATTGCGGTGCTACCTTATTAGCTGATATTACCCCAGGGGCTTGCAGAGATATGGCGTTAAAGGAAGGTGACGATATTTTTTGCTTGATAAAAACACGCGCTATCAATTATTTAGCAGAGCGCAATGCATTTCCGGCCAATCGCGTATTTCATCACGGTGACGGACATTATTCTATCGGTTAGTCCGATGAGACGAGTGGGTGACCCTGTCTAGGGTCCACTCGATTTATTGAACTTAAACTTTACCCGCACCGGTATGAATGATCGTTCCGACGTGTTCACCTCGCAAAGCAGCGGTGAGACGCCCGGGTACGAGTCCATTCACAATCTGTACGTGCTCAATATGACGTGCATTAGCCATTACAGCTAACAACTCAGGATCAAAGGGCAATGCACCTCGATGCCCCACTAACTCAGCAGCCGTTGTTTCACTAATAAACTGAGCCTGATCTCCGCCTGATGCCTTAGGATCATCGGAGTACAAGCCATCAACATCTTCTATAATCGTTAATCCCGCCGCCCCTAGCGCATCAGCCAATAAAAACGCACCGGTATCCGCTCGATGAGAGGGAATACGAGAAGTAGGAAATTCATGGTGATGATACGGTGGAAAGGCGCTACCCACTACGGCGCGTGTCGCCGCAAGATGAATAGCCAATTGACTTGCAATAGTAGGATGCTCTACATAGGAGACACCTTCTGAAGCTAATAAAGAAGCCAAGATATGGCCATTTTGCCCTGCTTCACTCGCTCCCAAAGTAGCTAAAGACCCCACTGGCAAACCCAAATCAAGTCCTACACTATAAACATGTCTAGCCCGAATACCGGCCCCCGTCAGAATTAGTAAGCGATGCTCTGGTAACAATTTTCGAATTTCTTCAACAATGGGTAGAATCGCTTCAGCTCCTTTATCCATAACAGAGCGCCCACCAATTTTGACCACCTGTAGCCAAGGCAGAAGCCGAATGGGACGACCACCCGCAATAGGGCTTGTCAACTCAAAGTCTAAGAGCGTCTGGCGTGCCAGCGGTGAAGCAATGTGTTTTATTGTGTTATTTGTAATTTCAGTCATGTCGTTATCTCTCAGCTTGCAGTGATAATGGTACCGACATGCTCACCTGCGAGCGCGCGGGTCAAATTGCCAGGGACTAGACCGTTTATTATTTGTACTTGCGGTATATGTTTAGCCGTTTTGAGTAGATCCAGCACGGGGAATTCAAGAATTGAGTCCTGCAGGCCTTTGGCTTTCATTTCATCAACCGATATTTTAGGAATAAAGCTGACATGCTTCGTAGTCTTTGGATTACCGGTATAAAGACCGTTTTCATCTTTAACATAAATCATTGCTTTGCAGCCGAACTGCTCAGCCAGTAAAAAGCAACCGGCATCCGTGCGGTAAGGTGGAATAACACCCTTAGCCGGTGGCGGCATCCAAAGCCCATACGGTGGCATACCACTAAAAACAACTGCATTAACCTCAGCAAGGTAGAGCGGCACTGCGGATAGTCCTGCACCGTCAACCGCCGAAATACCATGTTTAGCAAGGAGTTGCCCCAGCATAGCCGCATTTTGATCAGCAACAGAGGCGCCCAATTGCGAAAGTACACCCGCGGGTAGATTAAGACCAGCCGCAATGGAGTAAAGATGTCGAGCACGTGTACCGGCGCCCGTTCCGATCAACAATTTATGGGCTTTGCGAGCCGCCACAATCTCATCCACTAAGGGATACACAGCAGAACGGCCGCGATCAATAACACTCTGTCCCCCGATTTTAACGACCGTCGCGTCCGGTAAAATCCTGTAATCAGCTGATGCTGAAGCAGCTGCCTGAAGTTGTGTATCAGACAACGATCGTTGCATGAGGAGCTCTTCGAGCTCAGCTGTAGTATTGAACATGAGGATTCCTATGGGTGATATTTAGGTGGATACAGCATAGATCAAACAAAATGCGTAGTCAATATAGCTATTAGAATTTAAAAAACTCACAGCATATCGTATGTCATAAACCCGACAACGTTATGTACTAAACAGCCTAACGATGTAAGAAATAAAACAGAACCCTTAAACTTTTCAGCACAACCTTCCCTCAGCAACCTTATTAATATCAATAGTGAGCGCTATTTCTAACCAAAACAAAATCTTTGGCATCTCATTTGCATACACCATACACGTTATGTACTAAAGTACATTCCGTTATATAATTGAACCCGAGCCCAACGAACCCCTCTTCGTTGATACTTTTTGTACTGCTTTAAGGAACCATGATGACATTAAAGAAACGTCGTTCAGTCGGACACTCGACACTTAAATTAATTATCCCTGGCTTGATAATTTTCAATTATCCAACGCTAGGATTTTCTGCTGAAACACTCAATGCGGATCCTGCCGCCACAAAGCTACCCACGCCTACCTACACTAGAGCCCCTATGGCGGCTTACAACTTTATGATGGATGATGCGCTGTTAGGCAATAGTTATGAAAAGCCGGTCTGGAATGTACATGACACCTTAGGCTTGCCGAAATGGTTGTCGTTTGGTGTGGAACAAAGAACGCGATATGAGTCAGTTTCCGATGCCTTTAAAGGCTCACAAAAAACGTCGCCTTCTTCACTCGGCCAATCAAAGGGCGGGGATCAGCAAATCGCTTTACAAACAGACTTTTGGTTACAAGCCAAGTTTAATAAATTTCGACTTGCCGTGGAATTAATGGATGCCAGAACGCTAGGCTCAGATGTTAGCAAAAGCACAAATGCCAGCAATAGTCCTAACACAACCCCGTTTCCATCAAACAACTCATCGGTTGATACCTGGGATTTTGCTCAAGGCTATGCCTCTTGGGCTGATCAAAACGTATTGAATAGTGGCTTAGGCACTGAGATTAAATTCGGCCGCCAAACCATGGATTTGGGCAGTCGTCGCTTAGTCGCCAGACCCATATTTAGAAATACCGTTAATAACTTTACCGGCGTAAGAACGCGCGTAATAGCTTATGACAAATGGCAATTTAATGCCTTTGCTACGGTACCCGTACTCAGATACCCTAATTACAATTCGATAACAACAAACCCCAATTTACTGAATAACACAAAATGGGATGAAGAAGATTTTCATACTTGGTTTTCAGGCGGCATTTTTGAATACAGCAACTTATATAAAGATATCAACGCAGAGGTGGCTCTGTATCAGTTAAACGAAGGAGACAGTTCTCTAAACGCCACTCGTAATCGCAATTACTGGACACCGACGGTGCGTATTTATCAAAAACCAGCCAAAGGGAAGTTCGACTTTCAAGCGGAAGGAATGGGGCAATTTGGTACGGTTAAATATGCTGCAACCAGTACTTATGCTAATACAACCCAACTCCATGAAGCGTGGTCATCACACGTAGAAGCAGGCTATAGTTTTGACATGCCTTGGTCACCCCGATTCTATTTAGAATATGACTATGCCAGTGGCAGTTCTAATTGGAAAGACCATTCTTCTGCAGGTGTTGATGGTCGATTTGACCCATTATATGGCGCCTCTGATTTTGACTTTGGACCGACAGGCATTTATGGTGCCTTCCAAAGAAGTAACATCAACTCTCCGGGCTATAAATTGGACTTTGCACCCACTAAAGATTTGTCATTCAGGTTTCAACAACGTTTAGTGTGGTTAGCCTCTGCAACTGATTGTTGGGGTGGAAATACCTGCACCGCTGCCACGCAGCCCGCATTAGCTAATGGTAATGGTTCCTTTGTGGGTGATCAATTAGGTTTTACCGGACGTTATAACTTTAATAGCAGTATTAATTTTGATGCCGGCTGGTACCACTTATTTAAAGGTGAATTTGCTAAATCAGCGCATACCACTTCAAGCACAGGCATTTATTTAACCGGAGTCACTCCACCGCCTGGCGCTGATACTGACTATTTCTTTGTTCAAAGTCAGTTAAGATTTTAATGAGAACGCACACTTCACTTAATTACATGGAGACGATTATGTCTAAAAAGTTATCCCTCTTATCGCTTATCACTTTTGGTTTAGTGCTGAGCACCTCTTCCGTTAGGGCAGACTCTACACTTGTAGCTGCGGCATCAAACTTTACTAAACCAATGACCGAAATAGCCGAAAGCTTTGAAAAAGCCACGGGGCATTCTGCAAAACTATCATTTGGCTCAACAGGTAAGTTTGTCTCTCAAATCCAGAACGGCGGGCCTTTTGAAGTACTACTCGCTGCGGACGAAACCGGCCCCGCTTTACTGGAGAAAGAAGGTTTGGCTGTCAGCGGCACCCGTAGTGTATACGCCATAGGTAAATTGGTACTTTGGTCTGCAACAGCGGGTTATGTTGATGCAGAAGGCACTGTATTAAAAACAGGTCATTTTAAACATCTTGCCATTGCCGATCCTAAACTAGCGCCTTATGGTGCAGCGGCTGTTGATTATTTAAAAAAACAGGGCTTGCTTGATAAAATCCAACCCTTAATGGTCTTTGGCGAAAACATTAGCCAAACTCAGCAATTCATTAGTACGGGTAATGCAGAATTAGGCTTTGTCGCACTCGCTCAAGTCATTGAGAATGGTAAAATTGGCTCTGGATCCGGTTATATAATTCCGGCAAGTGAATATGCCACTATTCGCCAAGGCGTGGCCTTGTTAAAGAATGGCAGTGATAATCCCGCCGCTATCGCCTTAATAGCCTATTTAAAATCGGCACCCGCACTAGCGATTATCCAAAAATACGGTTACGATTTACCAAAATAACCTAATGACTTGTTAAAACATGCTCACTACTGCCGATTTAGATGCGCTCTGGCTTACCTTTAAAGTAGCCAGTTTAGCGACTTTTTTATTACTCTTAATCGGCACCCCTTTAGCGTGGTGGTTGGCTCGCACCCCTTCACCCGCCAAGGGTTTTATTAATGCTTTAGTGTCTTTGCCTTTAGTGCTTCCGCCCACTGTATTAGGTTTTTATCTACTCATCTTAATGGGCCCCAGTGGGGCAATCGGCCAATTAACCCATTTTTTAAATCTAGGCACCTTATCATTTACCTTTGCCGGCTTAGTGATAGCATCAGTCCTTTACTCTCTGCCCTTTGTGGTACAACCCTTACAAACCGCCTTTAATAGTATTGCCGAACAAACCTTAGAGGCAGCAGCTACTTTACGTGCCAGCCCTATCAGCACGTTTTTTAATGTCGTTTTGCCCATTAGCCGCCCCGGATTTTTAACCGCCAGTATCTTAGGGTTTACTCATACCGTCGGGGAGTTTGGCGTCGTGTTAATGATCGGCGGTAATATCCCCGATAAAACCCGCGTGGTTTCCGTACAAATTTATAATCATGTCGAAGCCTTAGAATATCCCCAAGCGCACTGGTTGGCGGGTTGCTTATTAGCCTTTTCTTTTACGGTCTTATTTATTTTGTATTCCGTGCTTAAAACGCCACCGCAAGTACAGCAACTAAAGTAATGAAACCTTTAACCGCGCGTTTTAAATTAACGTACAGCGAATTTAACTTAGCTGTTGACTTACAGCTACCCAGCACCGGGGTCACGGTTCTATTTGGCCCCTCGGGTTCTGGCAAAACTACCCTACTCCGTTGCATCGCGGGTTTAGAAAAAGCACCGATAGGCTATTTTGAAATTAACGGGCACTGCTGGCAAGACAGTGGCCATAACCAATTTGTCCCTACTTATCAGCGTAACCTAGGGTATGTATTTCAAGAGGCCAATTTATTTCCACACTTAACGGTATTGGGTAATTTACAGTTTGGCTTAAAGCAGCAAAAAAAAGCCTCTATTAATCTAAAAGAAAACCAAGAGCTCTTAGAATTACTGGGCATTACGCATTTACTCCATCGTAAACCGGATCGTTTATCGGGTGGTGAAAAACAACGTGTAGCGATTGCAAGAGCGTTATTGTTAAAACCCGACATATTATTGATGGATGAACCCTTAGCGGCTTTAGACAACAAACGTAAACAAGAAATTTTGCCTTATTTAATCCACCTTCATCAGCATCTCTCTATCCCCGTACTTTATGTCACACACTCCCCACAAGAAGTGGCGCAACTTGCCGACATCTTAGTGGTTATGGAATCAGGTAAAGTCATTGCAATGGGCGGCCTGACTGAAACCTTTAATCGTATTGACCTTAGCTTTTCGCAAGATAAAGCGGCCAGTAGCGTATGGCAAGTTACCTTGCTTCAGCATGAACCCGAATTCCATTTAAGCTGTGTTGAGATTGAAAATAATAGACTGAGCCTGCCGTTAATTAATGCGCCTGTAGGCACAGGGTTAAGGGTTCAGATTTACGCAAGAGATGTGAGCCTTACGCTTGAAGCACCCAAAGCCACTAGCATTCTTAATATACTGCCCGCCCGTGTTAAAGAAATTAAAAATGACAACCACGGGCAATGTACAGTACGCTTAGAACTCGGGAGCCAATCTCTATTGGCACACATTACCCAAAAGTCCGCTCAAGTACTCGATTTGCGGACTGGAATGCAGCTCTATGCTCAGATTAAGGGGACCTCGTTACTTGGCTAGCGTATCCGCTTAAGAGATGATCATATCTGGCATTATTCATGCTTTAAATTTTACTGAACTAAACTCTATATAGCAGATGTGTCATGAAATCAATTTGGGAAAACTATAAAACTGATGTTGCTTACGATGAGTTGATGTTTTCGGAATATCAATCTCGTCCTGTGAGCCACCAATTATGTCGTTATTTAGATACTCTTAAGAAAGAGGATATAGATAAAAGAAAAGCCGCTGCTGAACTAGCCATTATGGAAATGGGCATTAGTTTTACGGTGTACAGCGATGAAGGCAACATAGACAGGGCGTGGCCTTTCGACATTATCCCCCGCATTATTGCTGCCAAAGAATGGCGTATTATTGAGAAAGGTTTAAAACAACGCCTAACCGCTTTAAACTGCTTTATCAGTGACGTTTACGGCGAACAAGCTTTTATAAAAGCAGGCAAAATGCCTGGCGAAATTGTAAACAGTTCTAAAAACTTTCGTAAAGAATGCGTTGGTATGAAGCCCAAACACAATGTGTGGGCCAACATCTGTGGCACCGATTTGGTGCGCGACAAAGATGGCATTATGTATGTACTAGAAGACAATTTACGTGTCCCTTCTGGCGTTTCTTATATGTTAGAAAATAGAGTTATTACTAAAAGGGTATTTCCTGAATTATTTCAGGATATTGATATTCAACCTATCGATGATTACCCTACCCGTCTCCATGAAATGCTAACCTCTATTGCTCCGCACCAAAATGGTCAAGTGACTTGTGCGGTGCTAACACCTGGCATTTACAACTCTGCCTACTTTGAACATGCCTATTTAGCTCAACAAATGGGCGCTCAATTAGTAGAGGGTGGTGACTTAGTGGTTAAGGATGATGACTGCGTTTACATGAAAACCATTCAAGGTCTTGAGAAGGTCGACGTCATCTATCGTCGTATTGATGATGACTTTTTGGATCCAGAAGTATTCCGTAAAGACTCTACGTTAGGTGTAAAAGGTTTAATGCGCGCCTGGAAAGCAGGCAATGTAGCCTTGGCTAATGCGCCAGGTGCCGGCGTTGCTGACGATAAAGTGGTGTATGCCTACGTACCCGAAATGATTCGTTACTTTTTAAATGAAGAACCGATATTACCGAACGTGCCTACTTATTTATGCAGCAACCCTGATGATCTTGAATATGTGCTTGATCATTTAGCCGAACTCGTTGTTAAACCGGCTAATGAGTCAGGTGGTTATGGGATGTTAGTAGGTCCCCATGCAACCGAGAAAGAAGTCGCTAGTTTTAGAGACATCATTAAAAAAGATCCTCGCAACTATATTGCACAACCGACATTATCCATCTCAACCGCCCCAACTTTGTGCAAGAGTAAGCTAGAACCTCGTCATATTGATTTACGCCCCTTTATTTTACAAGGACAAGATACGTTTGTGACCGCAGGTGGTCTGACCCGAGTAGCGTTAAAGAAAGGCTCATTAGTGGTCAACTCTTCTCAAGGTGGTGGAAGTAAAGATACCTGGATTATTAACATGGGGGATAAATAATGTTATCACGCTCAGCAGAACGCATTTATTGGCTTGCCCGCTATATTGAACGTACCGAAAACATCGCCCGATTGGTTAATGTTCACATGAATTTACTCATGGACTTGCCTAAAGATGTAGAAATGGGCTGGAAGCAGTTAATTTTAATTAATTCTTCTGACCAGATATTTTATGAGAAATATAATGTCGCCAATGAAAAAAACATTACTCGTTTTCTATTGGCTGATGATACTTACGCCGGCTCTTTATTTTCTTCATTAACCGCGGCGCGAGAAAACATCCGTACGTCTAGGGATTTATTACCCGATGAAGCATGGGAACAAGTCAATGAGATGTATTTATTTGCCAAAAAGAATTTAGATACCGTCGCAAATAGACGTCATCGCGTCATTTTTCTTAATGAGATTTTAAAAGGTTGCCAACGCTTTACCGGTCTATTATCGGGCTATATGAGCCACAACCATCCTTATGCCTTTATTCGTTTAGGCAGAAATATGGAACGTGCGGATATGACCAGTCGCATATTAGACTTGGCCTCTTTACTACTCTCTGAATCGCGCAGCGATGAAGTCCGTCAATATGAAACGATCTTATGGATGAATGTCTTAAAAGCGCTGAATGCGCTATTGATGTATCGTCAACAAAAACACAGCCATGTTAATGGTGATGATGTACTGGACTTTTTACTGAAAAACACCAATCTACCGCGTTCCGTGATCTGTTGTTTATCAGAAATATCTGAATGTATTATCAAATTACCCAACAATGGCGACTTACCAGCAAAAGTCGTTGAGTTACAAACTTACGTGCAAGCCATTAAAACGGAGGACACAACTCAAGCTCAACTACGTGGGATTCTAGATGATCTACAAAATAAGATAGGTGGCCTACATAATGAGATCACCCAAAATTGGTTTTTGATTGTTTCAGAAGACTAACTATGCATTTTGTTAGTGGGGCTAATCCAGCCCCACTAACCGCTTTACAACAACTTAAAATCTTATAAAACCTTTCGCATTACCTTATGTGAGGTTTTATCTATGTCAGGCAAGGCCGCGATAGCCTCACGTAACTTGGTTTCCCAACTACGTCTGAGTTGCAACATATAATCGTCATCATCATCAAAGCAGTAATACTCTTCAAAGCTATGACTGTCTTTACGGTATATGAGCATTTCTACGGGTGATCCAACACTCGCATTACTACGAATAGTTGAATCCATAGAGACCAAACAGCAACGTGCTGCTTCATAAATCGGGGTATTTAATTTTAAAAACCGATCCAATATAGGTTTACCGTATTTACTCTCACCTATTTGCAAAAACGGTGTATTAGCAGAGGTGGTTATACTATTACCTTCTGCATAAACCATATACGCTGCAGGGGGTTCGTCACCTATTTGACCCGCAATGATAAAACTAGCGGTCGGATTAAACGCAGACTGACCTTTATCACTTTTATGTTGTTTTTGTTTCTCTACACTCACATGGCCCAAATAATCTGCCGCCTCAAACAGGCTTTCTACATTATTTAGATTTATTTCGGCTTCTTTAACTTTATCACGATGCAACTGCTCCAAAACCGCCTGAGTGGTGGCTAGATTACCCGCGCTCAACAACACGATATAGCGATCACTTGTTGTATCAAAAGCATGCATTTTGCCATGTGTACTCACATTATCGATGCCTGCATTGGTTCTGGAGTCAGAAACCAAAATCAAACCCTCGTCTATAGACGCTGCAATACAATAAGTCATAATTAGTTATTCGATGAAAATTTTTTTGATGCGTTAATTATCCAGCAAATCGACCCGAACGTCCATATTGTTTAACAAACATCCCGAACCAAATTGATGAAAAATGGATACATCAGCCGCATCTCTACCAAAGGCGACAATCACACGCCCCCCCAAAAAATCAGCCTGTGTTGGGTCAAAGGCATACCATCGCCCCCCCACATAAGCCTCAAACCATGCATGCAAATCCATGGGCTGTAAATTGTACAAATACCCGACCACTAATCGAGTAGGAATACTGATACTTCGACATAAAGCGATTGCCAACTGCGCTAAATCACGACAAACACCCTGTCCGCGTTGATGCACTTCTATTGCTGATAATGGAAACTCACTGGACCCTGGAACGTATTCTATAAAATCACGCACCCATGCATTGATCCTGCTAACTTGATCATAACCAGGCAACGCTCCTAACGTGATTTCTCTGGCTAAATCACCAAAACGATCGGATTCACAATATCGACTAGGCAATAAAAAGGGCAGCACATAATTGGGCAAATCTTGAATCTCTACAAAATAAGCACCAGGAGCAACATCAATCTTATCGGCGACAATGACATCCGTTGAGGTATATATTAAAAAATTACCGACCGGAGCCATCAACCGCTGTACTGAATTACCAAAACTATCGGTACTCTCCAGCATGGGTATAACAGGTCTTACTACATAAACTTCTCGGTTAATCCATTGCTGGATACCTCGATAGGGCCGCAGCATTAAAATTAATACGCTGGGCTCAAAGACTTGAAAACGAAGACTACAACTGACTCTTAATTTCATATCAGCAACATGTCCAAGAATAATCCTAAAAGTAATGTGTCCGTATTTTTAAATCCCTAATGACTCTATCTGCTTATAAGCATGACTGAGCCAAATTTTAACGCGCTGTCTTTCTAACAAACCTAAGGCATCTAGGCTATTTTCATCTTTATTTTTCGCAGCCCAAAAACTGTAGCTGTTACCATCTATTTTAGTCATGACTGCCGCATGCAGACGTTTTAAAGTCATTACTTTTGCATCAAACGCTAAAGCACGCTCTTTAACACCTGAAAACTCTAAAATATTAAAATGCTCATCGCGTAACTGATTCTGCACGATGACATAATTCAGCTTGGTCCCAAATTGCGTTAATAATTTATTAAGCAGATCAACAGAGTCTTTGCCCGAGTCCATCACGTTCCAATAATAAATCTTAATATCTAACTCTTCAGCTAATTCCAACACCCCTGAGTCATCTATCCATTTTGCAAGCGCTTGATGCGTTTGAGCGGCTAAATCCACCAAAATGCGCTGCTCGGGTTGCTCTGCAGCCACTTCCATAATGGCGTCTAAACTTTGGTAACTATCAATCACCGTGGGTGACGCGTAATCTGAGTAAAATCTCAGTAATGAACCATGAGATTTATCGGTATCGAAACCCACAAACGGTAGCTCATGATCAATCATGTATTGCGCTAATAAGCGCGCCACCACTGACTTACCCACGCCGCCTTTTTCTCCCCCGATCAAATGAATTGTAGCCATCTAGCCCTCTTTGTATATATGTAAAAATTAAATGTGTTTATATCAGTCTTAAGACATCAACTGAAACTGACAAGGTGTGTTGACCACCTCCAAATGCAATGCCTTTTAAAGGCGTTACATCTGAAAAATCTCGCCCCCATGCCAAGGTAATATGTTGATCATGGGGTACTTTATTATTGGTTGGATCAAAATCCATCCAGCCAATCGCCGGAACATAAACTGAAAACCACGCATGGGAGGCGTCTGCCCCCACTAACCGAACTTTACCCGGCTCAGGTAAGGTTTCAACATAACCACTCACATAGCGAGCAGCAATGCCATAAGCCCTTAAACAGCCAATCGCCAAATGCGCAAAATCCTGACAAACACCTCTACGAAATTGCAATACATCCGATAAAGGCGTGGCGATCGTCGTAAAAGTAGGATCGTAAGTAAAATCTTTATAAATACGTGCCATCAAATCATGAACTACTTCTACTAAAGCACGCTGAGGCAAAAAAGACGCCCGGGCATATTCAGCAAGTTCTGCGCTGACGGACACCATGGGTGAGTCCAATACATATTGTCTCGCATCAAATAACTCAAGCATATACTCTGAGCTTTGGTTCTGAGTTTGTGATTGTGATTGTGATTGTGATTGTGATTGTGATTGTGATTGGCTCTGACTCTGATTGTCAAACGATTGGGACTGGCTATTGATTAAAACATTCCCCTGCATTATCTGCTGCACTTGCTCCCACGTCACGGCATTAAATAAATCTAAGCTATTGTGCTTTGGAAAAAGACTGACCTCACTGACAACAGTGACAAGCAATTTAGTGTGTGGCTTTTGCACTGAGAAATAAGCCACTCTATTACCGAAAAAATCTGTCCGCTCATTATAATCAGTCGGACTTGGCGTTATTTCAAAATGGCTGCTATGTGCTTGCTGACGCCAAAAGTTACGCGGCTGCAAACGTGCTTCATTTTGACATAAGCCTACTGACTGACTGTAATCATAGAGGGTACTGTGCGTAATGCGGTATTTCAAAGTTCGTCCTCAGGTGTATTATTCACCATTAATTGAGAGGTTTGAGAATGACTAAAATAAGCCTCTGCAATCAGTTCAGATAATTGCCATAATAAATCGGTTGTATTGGACAATAACTCTTCAAACTGCTGATAAACGCCCTCTTCTTCATTAACTTGCGTTAATTCTTGCACATTACATAATTTTAAATCGGTATACGCTTTTAATATTACCCGTTCCTCAGCTGTTATTTGACCGGCTCGCTTACATCGGGGCAAAGCACTGATGTGAAAACTCAATTCATGTAACTGATAAGCCACAGATCTTGGATGCGCTTCATCCAATAAAAGCAATTCCAGCACTAAAGGCAACTGAATATAGGATCGATAACGGCGTTGATAAATAGTTAAACTATCAGTTGCCACCAAAACGGATTCAAGCACTTGGTTTTGGAGAATATCTTCATGTCGTAAAGCTAATGTAGAACGTAATAGCGAGATAAGCGCTAAGGCTCGCTCCAATCGACGCCCACTGTCTAACATTAACCAAGCCGCTTCACGGGTCATGCTCTCGCTCGTCAGGCCTGTAAAAGCTACAATACCTGTCATCAAGTCATCTAAATGACTGGGCAGTTGCTCAATCCTTAATTCAAGGTTATTAATGCGTTGCTGCCATCGACGATGTATATTATCGACACTACGCCAAGTATCTTGTGACCATAAATCACGAATACTAAAAGCCGCCTGGAAGAAGGCTTGAATATTAGCCGTTAAACTTCCGCGTCGAAATCCATCTTTCACTAATGAAATTAATTCAGCCTCTGGCTCTTTTAAAAACGATTCATCGCATTTTATAAAGCCTGGATAGGTACCCGTCACCTGTGTAAATGTTCTTAATAAAACACCCAAGCACTCGGCATCTAGAGGATCTTTAAATTCAAATACCTCTCTAAGCTTAGTCAAGATAACTCTTAACAAGCGCGTGACCGCCTCTGTTCTTTCCAGATGACGCCCCACCCAAAACAGGTTATCTGCTGCCCTGCTTGTTAAGGCTTCAGTATCTGCATCAATTAACTGATTTCGTTTAGGCTGTGTCCATAAACTAACGGGCTTATCCGGCTCCGTCGCTAATACCCAAGTATCTTTACTGATGCCACCCGCTTGGTTTGAAACGATGAAATTATCTTTTTGCCGAGCAACGCGCGTCAAACCACCGGGCATGACCTCATAATCACTGCCACTCGCCACCACAAAATTTCTTAATACGGCATTGCGAGGTTCAATTTTTTGATCAATAAAAGCCGGTAAGGTAGAGAAACTGACCTGCTCTTGACCAATAAATAAATGCGGCTTAGCCAGTATTTGGCTACGTAAGTATTCTTTTTCTTTGCTACTTAAACTCCCACCAAACACAGCATGATTACCAAAGCCCCGATTAATCGGCTTAATGACTAAACTATCTAGATGCTGTAATACGAAATCTCGCTCTCGAGCTTGGCCGCACCACCAAGTAGCAATGGAAGGTAGCTTTAATTCATCGTTCAAAAAATAACGAGCGAGTCGAGGTAAAAACGCCATCAGACCTGGATTTTCTAAGACGCTACTACCTAACGGATTAGCTATCGCGACATTTCCGCGTCGCACCGCTTCTAACAATCCTGCTACGCCTAATTTTGATTCGCTTCGTAACGCTAGAGGATCACAAAATGAATCATCAACACGTCGCAAAATAACATCTACTGCCTGCAAACCTGAGAGTGATTTTAACCAAACCTTGCCATCTCTAACGGTTAAATCTCCGCCTTGAACAAGGGTATAACCCAAATAGGCTGCTAAATAAGCGTGTTCAAAGTAAGTTTCGTTGAGTGGCCCGGGCGTCAGTATGACAATACGCGGATCTTCTTTCTTATGCGGCGCAATATCAACCAGACCTTTGTGTAAGGATTTAAAAAATCCAGACAACCGATGCACCTGAGTTTGCCTAAAAATATCCGGCAAAACACGTGTCATCACGGTACGATTTTCTAAAGCATAACCCGAACCTGAGGGTGCTTGAGCTCTGTCATCTAATACCCACATCCTGCCATTCGGCCCTCGGGCCAAATTAGCAGAATAGATAGTTAATTGACGCTTTTGCTTTTGTAAAGCACCCACACAAGGATGTAAAAATCCTTCATGCCCAAAGACTAGCTCAGGTGGCAACAAACCTTTTTTTAACAAGGTCTGCTTGTCATATATGTCTTTTAATATTAGATCCAGTAATTCTGCGCGCTCTTTGAGGCCAGATTCAATGGCTACCCATTCTTCACTGCTAATCAATAAAGGAACAGGGTCGAGTTGCCAGGGTCTCGTTAAATTTTTCGAATCACCATAAACGTTATAGGTAACCCCATTTTCCCGTAATAACCGCTGAGCTTCCCTGCGACGCAACTCAAGGTTTTCGGTACCCATACTGTCCAATGCCGCCATAAAGCGTTCCCAATAAGGCAACACTTTAACTTTATTAGCGTACATTTCATCGTATATACCAAGCTGAGTCGCATAATATTGCGTACCAATATCATTAGCTAAACTGTTATTGCGCACCAATTCATCCTTATACTTTTTGTATCGGGTTGTTATCCTTTTACTCGAAATATCCTTATTTAGGACAGAATTAATGTCTTAAAACTAAGGTTAAAATAGAGTTTTCTACGAAAGACTTTGCACTTAATCCGTTCTTAAGCTGATCTCTTCGTAGTGGCGCATTTTTTCTCCCGTATAAATTTGACGCGGTCTATAGATAGTGACTTGCTCGCCGTGTATCATTTCACGCCAATGCGCTAACCAACCCGGCATACGACCAATCGCAAATAAAACCGTAAACATATTCGTTGGAATACCTGCTGCACGTAAAATCAAACCTGAATAGAAATCCACATTGGGATACAACTTACGAGAAATAAAGTATTCATCATTTAAGGCTATTTCTTCAATACGTCTTGCAATGTCTAATAGTGGATCATTGATACCTGATTTATTGAGTAACCTATCGCAATGTTGTTTAAGTACTTGTGCACGTGGGTCGAAGTTTTTATAAACGCGGTGCCCAAAGCCCATCAATCGCTTACCTGACTTTTTGTCTTTCGCTTGATTAATAAACTCAGTACCATCGCCACCTTCGGCATGAATTTGCTCAAGCATCTTAATTACTTCTTGGTTTGCGCCACCATGACGAGGCCCCCAAAGTGCCGCAATACCTGCAGTAATTACCGCATAGACGTTAGCCATACTAGAGCCCGCTGTACGAACCGATGATGTACTACAGTTTTGCTCATGATCAGCGTGCAGAATTAAGACCATATCAATGGCTCTTACAATATCCATGTCTAATTGATAATCACGCACCGGTGAAGAGAACATCATGTTCAAGAAGTTGCTGGTGTATTTATATTTAATAGACGGATAAACCAGAGGCTCACCAATAGATTTTTTATAAGAGAAAGCGGCAATGGTACGCACTTGAGAAACTAGATTGGCCACAATTTGTATTTCTGTTTGCTCATCTAACCGATCAGGCACAGGGTAAAACGTAGATAACGACGCCACCATGGTTGTTAAGATACCCATGGGGTGCGAGCCACGGGGAAAACCATTAAAGAAATGGTGCATATCTTCATGAATAATGGATGATTCATTAAGACGTGTTGAAAACTGTAATAGTTTATCTGCTGTCGGTAATTCACCATAAAGCAATAAATAAGAGACCTCTACAAATCGAGAGTGTTCCGCTAACTCTTCAATAGGATAGCCTCGGTAACGTAGAATACCTTTTTCACCGTCGATGTAAGTGATAGCACTCTCACAAGCACCGGTATTACCATAACCATCATCTAAAGTAACATACCCCGTTTCGCTACGTAATTTGGTGATATCAATCGCTTTTTCACCTTCAACCCCCATGTAGGTGGGTAATGAATAACTCTTATCATCCAAAGTTAATATAGCTGGATTTAACACTTTTAATTTACTACTCATTTAAATAAATCTCCTAGTAATAGGTTGTTACTACTATCTGATAGCCGATAGAGTTAAACATTAGTTGGCACTAGTTTAACTCAAGTCATAAAAATCTACCGATTACGATGACGTAAATCTAATGTAAAAGGATAATCCACAGTTAACTCTTCAACCGGTGGCGCCATAGCACTCGGGGCTTTATCTGTCGCTTTAAAGTTTTGTAAGAAGGGTTCATCTGAGGCCACATCACGTGTTGATGCTAATGGTGGCCTAATAATAACGCCTGGCGTATGTCCGTAATCCCAAAAACGAATCATCCGACGTGTTTCTGCTGCATAATCATTAACAGGGAAATCATCATAACTACGACCACCAGGATGGGCGACATAATAAGTACACCCCCCCACCGAACGACCATTCCACGTATCAATTACATCAAACACTAATGGAGTATGGGGTGCGATAGTGGGATGTAGCGCTGAAGGTGGCTGCCATGCTCGATAACGTACACCGGCCACAAACTCACCTTTACGGCCTGTATTACGCATTGGTACTCGACGTCCATTACATGCGATGACATAACGGCCCTCAGTAAAACCAGTAACAGCTATTTGTACTCGCTCTACCGATGAATCCACATAGCGCGCAGTACCCGAGCTACTCATTTCCTCACCTAAAACATGCCAAGGCTCAATTGCAAATCTTAACTCCAAATCCATGCCGTCAATCAGCGTATTACCGTAACGCGGAAATCTGAATTCAAAGAATGGCGCTAACCATTCAAGATCAAACGCAAAGCCTGCACGTTGTAAATCTTTGGTCACTTGACGCATATCTTCATGCACATAATGCGGCAACATAAAGCGGTCATGCAACTCTGTACCCCAACGCACTAAGTCATGCTTATAAGGCTCACGCCAGAACCACGCAATCAACGATCTTAATAACACGACTTGTACCAAGGACATTTGAGCATGCGGAGGCATTTCGAATGAGCGTAACTCTAAAATACCTAAACGCCCTGTCGAACTATCAGGCGAATACAGTTTATCAATACAGAACTCTGATCGATGTGTATTTCCTGTGATGTCTGTTAATAAATGGCGTAATAATCTATCCACTAACCAAGGTGCAGGCACTTCACCTTCCGGCATTTGTTGGAAGGCAATTTCTAACTCATATAACTTCTCATCACGCCCCTCATCAACACGAGGCGCCTGACTGGTTGGACCAATAAACATGCCTGAGAATAAATAGGATAAGCCTGGATGATGCTGCCAATAGGTAATCAAACTGCGTAACAAATCTGGACGACGCAACATAGGACTATCAGCCGGCATTTCTGCACCCATAGTGATATGGTTACCGCCACCTGTCCCAGTGTGTCGGCCATCCTGCATAAATTTTTCGGTACCTAAACGAGATAAATGCGCCTGTTCGTAGATTATGTGTGTTTTTTCTACTAACTCATCCCATGACTTAGAGGGATGAATATTAACTTCAATCACACCCGGATCCGGTGTCACCATGAGACGCTCTATACGATAATCTCTAGGTGGCTCATAACCTTCTAGGACGACTGGAATGGCTAGGCTTTCTGCTGTTGCCTCAATTGCCGCGACTAACTCCAGATAATGCTCTAAAGTTGTTAGAGGGGGCATAAAAATATGAATACGCCCATTTCTAGCCTCCACACACAAGGCCGTATGAGGTACTTCTACTTCCGCAACACTATCACCTACCTCTTGTTCAATAATTTCTGGATGCTCATTAACCTTAGCTTCCAGATGACTATATCGACGTGTGACTTCGCCATAGTAATCACCTAGTTCTGGCAAATCTTTAAATAGACTTTGGGGCTCTTGTGAATCACGTTTATCCGGTGCAACCCACGGTAAACTCGCTAAAGGTAACCGCATACCCATAGGAGAGTTACCGGGGATTAAGAACATGGCGCCTCGACGAAAATCCCAGGGCCCACTTTTCCAAACATGCTCATACCAATTCCATTTAATAGGCAGTGTAAAACCGACAGGTTGATCCAAACCTACTTCTAATAATTTAGTTAAAGTTTTACGCTCAATAGAATCGCTTAAATCATACTTTAAGGAATCTAAATTATCTGGCAATGTGCCTTCTTGCCACAAATGATAAAAGCGATCTTCAAAGCCAGTGACTACATATTTTGTTTGCACACCTAATCGCTGTGCTAATTCATAAATAAACTTTTGCGCTTGTTTAACCGTATGACCATAATCTTTATTAATGTCGGCTAATAATGCAGGATTACGCCAGACAGGCGCTTCATCTTTACGCCAAAAAATCCCATATTGCCAACGTGGTAAAGGCTCACCTGGATACCATTTACCTTGACCATAATGCAACATTGCACCCTTTGCAAATACATCTCGTAAACGCATGGTCAAATGTTGTGCGCGCTCTCTTTTATTCGCACCATCAGCGTGCGTATTCCATTCATCTCCTTCCATATCATCAACGGAAACGAAAGTGGGCTCCCCCCCCATGGTTAAGCGCACATCATCTTCAAGCAAGCGTTTATCAACAGCCTTACCTAATGCATCTATGTGATACCACTGCTCATCGGTATAGGGCTTTGTAACACGTGGATCCTCATGTAAGCGCTCTACCGTATTACTAAACTCAAATTCAACCTCACATTTATCAGTACCGCCAGTCACTGGAGCAGCACTTGCAGGATCTGGTGTACAGGCTAAAGGAATATGTCCCTCACCTGCTAATAATCCTGAAGTAGGATCTAAACCTATCCAACCTGCACCTGGCACATACACTTCTGTCCATGCATGCAAATCTGTAAAGTCTTGTTCAGGACCCGATGGGCCATCTAATGATTTAACATCTGAGGTTAATTGCACTAAATAACCAGACACAAAACGCGCAGCCAAACCCATATGCCTTAGGGCTTGCACTAACAACCATGCAGAATCTCGACAGGAACCACTACGTATTTTTAAGGTTTCTTCACTACTTTGAATACCGACTTCCATACGTATGTTATAACTAATCGCTTCGAATGCAGCACGATTAAGCTCTACTAGAAAGTCATTTATATGTCTTTTAGATTTGTCGAATTGTTTAACCCACTCGAGCAATAACGGACCTTTTTCAGTCAACTCAAGGTAAGGCTGTAACTCTTTAAGCGTTTGCGCATCATACTTAAATGGATAATTTTCAGCATAATCCTCTACAAAAAAATCAAAAGGATTAATCACCGTCATATCGGCAATCACTTCAACTTCTACGCTTAATTTTTGACATTTATCGGGGAATACCACTCGGCCTAGTATGTTTCCGAAAGGATCTTGTTGCCAATTAATAAAGTGATTCTTTGGCTCTATACGTAATGCATAAGCTTTAATGGGCGTGCGGCTATGCACGGCTGGCCGTAAGCGAAAAACATGGGGGGATAAGGATACAGGCCTATCAAAACTGTATACGGTTTTGTGACGAATGGCGACACGTATGGTCATAATCTTTTTTCCTATTGCCTAAGTTTAATTTGGCTGTACTCCCTAAAAACCTAAGAGCACATAATCCACATGCTCATAGTGTAAGCATAAATTGTTCCATAATTTCACTTTTATCTGAAACAGACGACTCTCTATGATCAAATAAAAACTAAACGTCCTCCGACTACAGATTTATGCCTGTTAAATATTCAAACTTAAAAAATTATTCAATCAGAAAACCCTATGTATTTTCGGTAAGGCGACCCAACCTTCCACGTAATAGCCTCAGTGTAATAGTGCATTAAAGCAAAATATCCCAATAAACCTACCGTAATGACTTTATGAATCTGGACATCGAATAGAAACTGAGCAAGAAAATTCACAAATTGATCGCCATAAGCCTGCAAGACAAAAGCTAACGCAAATGAAGATAAAGGCAAGACCAGAAATATATTAATTCTTAATTGAGCGGCACATCGATAAAGTAAATTTTGTGGCTGTTCATGATGTTTATTAAAATCATGCGTCACATAAAAGACATATGCAGTGGCATCATGCACCAATCTGGGCACTAAAATAGCTAAGAAATAATACTGCTGAACATACAAATAGAAACTACTGACAATCAACAAAACATTAGCCCATAAAAACCAATGACCTATTTTCGTAATAATAAGCCGTTGACAATAAACAGCAGTGAATACCAAACAGGTACATAATAAACCCACAAAGAGCTTTAATGCTTCTACTTGCTGTACTTCCAAACTGTTTTTTAAAAAAATACCAATGTAAATAAACAAGCCAGCAACGATGCTTAAACTCAGAAGAAGATAAAAAGCACCATTAGGCAAACGACAAACACCTCTCGCGACACCAAGTTGCTGTTTAATGACATGATAAACAGTCCATGCGGCGACAAATACGTAAAAAACTTTATACGGAATAAATAAACTACCGAACCCAAATATAACCGCCAATAACAACGTTATACCTAAGATATTTCGTTTATAAATCTTAAGATATTCAGCACTGCCCACTAACACTATTGCACTCGCTAATATGTGGGGCGTACCAAATAAAATCTGAAATAATAAAAAATGTGTTGGGCTCGAAGGTAAATTATCTTTTAAATAATTTTCTAAAAAAAAGGTATCAATAAGCTGAATAAATAAACACAAGGGAATAATGGCATATAGGCTCAATAATAACTTAAATGAAACTGTCAATTTTTGCTTAGCGGGCAATGCATTAATTACAGAAACGGGTGCAGACATAAACACATCCTCTGATTTATAGTTGTTATATTTTAAAACAGAAGCTAAATTACACTAAATTTATTAGATACTTCGACAACAATCTATCGACTCTACAGCTAAACAATGACAGCATTATTTCAATTACATCCCCGCTTAAAAGCAGATAGCATACAACTAGGTCGCTTTGAATTGTGCCAATTACTTCTCATGAATGACAATCAGTTTCCTTGGTTTATTCTGGTTCCAGAAAAAGCAGATATTAAAGAAATATATCAATTGAGCAAAGCAGATCGACTCTTACTCGCCGAGGAGTCAAATTACTTAGCTGAAAATTTAGCGGTCTTTTATAAGGCCGATAAAATGAATATTGCAGCCATTGGCAATCTAGTCCCTCAACTCCACATTCACCATATTGTGCGCTACCAAACGGACAAAGCTTGGCCAGCACCTATCTGGGGGAAATTTGAAGCTATTTCTTATAGCGAAACACAACTAAGCACTGCTATTGCAGACATTAAATATCAACTTATTAACTTGAATTCTTAATTATGGACAAAACTTTAAAATCAGGTCTTTGGGTATTGATCGCCATTTTGGGCGCTTCTGCACTGGGTGGTATTGCAATTAACCGCGGCGAAAATATTAATGCCCTGTGGTTTATAGTGGCCGCTCTCTGTATTTATAGTCTTGCTTATCGCTTTTATGCCGCCTGGATTGCTGCGACAGTTTTGGCAGTCGACTTTACTCGCGCAACGCCTGCGGAACGATTAGAGAACGGACGTGATTTTATTCCAACCCATAAATGGATAGTATTTGGACATCATTTTGCAGCTATTGCGGGTCCTGGCCCGTTAGTGGGACCCACTCTCGCTGCTCAATTTGGTTATCTACCAGGCACATTATGGATTTTGGTGGGCGCCGTCTTGGGAGGATGTGTTCAAGACATGGTCACGTTATTTTTATCTACCCGACGTGATGCTAAAAGCTTAGGGCAAATGGCCAAAGACGAACTAGGTGCTTTGGGAGGAACAGCCGCCTTAATCGCTACCTTTTCGATAATGATTATTTTAATTGCCGTTTTAGGCTTAATCGTTGTTAACGCAATGAAACATAGTCCTTGGGCGACATTTACGGTTTCTGCTACGATTCCCATTGCGATGATAGTCGGCGTTTACATGCGCTATTTACGACCAGGTCAAGTTCTTGAGGCTTCTGCAATCGGCGTATGTTTATTATTGTTATCAGTGGTGGGTGGTCGTAATGTTGCTGAACACGAAACATTACGTTTATTATTTGATCATGAGGGCTTAACTCTCGCATGGTCGATCATGATTTATGGCTTTGCTGCAGCCATCTTGCCCGTTTGGTTATTATTAGCGCCAAGAGATTACTTATCAACCTATATAAAAATAGGCACCATCACATTGCTTGCTGTCGCTATTTTATTACTCCAACCCAGTATAAAAATGCCTGCAATTACCCAATTTATTGATGGTTCTGGACCTATTTTTGGCGGCAAGTTATTTCCATTTGTTTTTATTACTATTGCTTGCGGTGCTATTTCCGGTTTTCACTCTTTAATATCTTCTGGCACTACACCTAAATTATTAAGTAATGAACGCGATATAGTGATGATTGGTTATGGTGGCATGTTATTAGAGTCTTTCGTTGCCATTATGGCAATGATCGCTGCGACAGTCCTAGACCCTGGTGTTTACTTCGCAATCAACAGCTCTGCAGGAATAGTGGGTAGCAATGCCATAGATGCCGTCACTAAAATAAGTGCTTGGGGCTATCCTATTACAATTGAGCAAATGCAAAACTTAGCCCAACAAATGGGCGAATCTACCTTATTTGCAAGAACAGGTGGCGCACCCTCTTTGGCAGTGGGTATGGCAAGTATATTTGGCAAAGCGTTTGGAGATGGACTACTCGCCATCTGGTATCACTTTGCTATTATGTTTGAAGCTATATTTATATTAACCACTTTAGATGCGGGCACGCGAGTGGGTCGCTTTATGTTGCAAGATATACTGGGCAATATATGGCCCAAAATGGGCGAAACATCATGGACACCTTCTGTCATTTTTACGAGTAGTATTGTAGTTGCTGGATGGGGATACTTTTTATATATTGGCGTAATCGACCCTAACGGCGGTGTAAACATCTTATGGCCTTTATTTGGTATTGCTAATCAAATGTTAGCCGCTATAGCCTTAAGTGTGGGCACCGGAATTTTGGTTAAATCAGGTAAATTAAAATACGCTGGAATTACTGGGCTACCTCTCACATGGTTAGTCATTATCACTAGCACAGCTGCTTGGCAAAAAATTACGAGCCCAGATATTCGAATCGGATTTTTCTCTGCCGCTAACGACTTAGCCGAAAAACTGGCGTCTGGAACTCTTCCCGCAGCAAAAGCATCTATAGCGCCGCAATTAATTTTAAATCTGCAACTAGACGCGTGGATTACCTTATTTTTTGTCAGCTTACTCTGGTTAATTATTATTGATATGTTACGCGTATGTTGGCGATCTATAGCAGGCAAGCCGGTATTACCCTCAACAGAATCAAAACATATGCAAAGCAGACTGCTTGATGCTTGGATTAGAGATTAATGACAATACCTAAGCTTAAATATTTTTGGCAAATAATCCGTCGACTTTCAGGTGATGACGCTTACGAAGTCTATTTAAAGAACTTTCACAACGAGCATTGTCATCATGACAGCACTGAGCGTTCTAAACCATTATCGAAAGGAGAGTTCTTTAAGCAATGGCAAGATGAAAAATGGCAAGGTATTAAGCGTTGCTGTTAAATTAGACTTGTTATGGACATAGATTATTTAATCATTGGCCAAGGCCTGGCCGGAAGTTTGTTGGCATGGGAGCTAATAAACCGAAATTGCAAAGTTATGATTATAGATAATGGACTAGAAAATGCTTCTAAAGTGGCTGCGGGGTTAATTAACCCCGTTACCGGCCAGCGGTTCGTGAAGTCCATTGATGTAGATCATTTATTACCCACCGCTAAAAAACATTACGCAGAACTAGCATCTGTTTTTAAACAATCCTTTTATATAGAAAAGCCTCTATTAAGATTATTTAAAAACGCTAACGAAATAGAAGCCGCTTATAAACGTCTTGAACAGTCCGATTATCAACCTTATTTAGGTTCATTAAATCGAGCTGCAAATAGTTTAGAAGACATCAGTGCTCCATTTGGCTTTATAGAACAACGTAACACTGGCTATCTTTTAACTAATAATTTATTAGCTAGATTAAAAGAGTTTTTCATAAATAATCAATGCTATCAACAAGCATCTATTGATTATCAAGATATTCAAATCCAACCGACACTCAAATGGAAACACATCACTCCGAAACGTATTATTTTTTGTGAAGGTTATCAAGCAAGCTCTAATCCTTGGTTTAATTGGTTACCTTTTCAATTAGCTAAAGGCGAAATATTAACCGTCCACCATTCTTCATCACATTTAGAAAACATACTTAACTTTGGTAATTGGGTCATTCCCTTAGATGAGCATTTATTTCGTGTCGGAGCCACTTTTGATAGAGATAATCTAAACGAACTCTCCTCAGACTTAGGAAAAGTCAGTTTAATAAAATCATTACAGTCTATTTATCGCCCCTTATCTGAAGGTAATATAGTGAAACATCAGGCAAATATTCGGCCTTGTACCTTAGATAAACAACCCTTCATTGGCCACCACCCTACCCATACCAAACTGTCTATTTTTAATGGCTTTGGAGCCAAAGGTAGCTTACAGTTACCCTGGTATAGCCAAAAATTTGCAGATGCTTTATTGAAAGAAGCAGATATACCTTCACCTATTAATCGTCATTATGCAACGCATTTCACTGCTTAAAATTGCTCACAACACACTTAAGGAGCACATTAAAATCAATGATATTGTCATTGATGCAACAATGGGTAACGGGCATGACACTTTATTTCTTGCGCAGCAAGTTGGCCCCATGGGTCGCGTGTTTGGGTTTGACATACAACAAGCCGCAATCGAGTCAACAATAGACCGTTTAAAAACGAATTCTTATCTTAATACTTTAATATCATTTCATGCCAGCCATGAAGCCATGGCTGAAAAAATCCCACTGCCACTGCACGGTAAAATTTCTGCGATTATGTTCAATTTGGGCTACTTACCGGGGGGTGACAAATCCATTATCACTTCCATATGCTCCAGCATAAATGCATTAAATACTGCCTGTTCAATCATTAGTGAGAGAGGTATTATTACTTTGATAGCTTATCCCGGTCATTCAGGTGGTGACTTAGAAACAGTTGAGATAAAAACTTGGTGTAATCAGTTAAACAAAAATCAATTTCAAGTGGATATTATTACCAGCGCAATTGCCAACGAAACAGCACCGATTCTTTTTGTCATTCGCAAACACTCTAATAGCAACTAATAAGCCTCAGAATCTGTTATTATTTTGTCCGTTTTATTTACAATAACCTTAGGAAATCCATGTCAGAATTTAACAATGTATCAATTGTCAAAAAAGCTAACGTCTACTTCGGTGGCAATGTCTCTAGTCGCACTATCCATTTTGCAGACGGCTCCATGAAAACCTTAGGTTTCATGTTGCCAGGAGAATACGTTTTTAATACAGCCGATAAAGAATTGATGGAAATATTTGATGGCGATCTTGATGTCTTATTACCTAATAATGATAAATGGCTAAAAGTAATCGGTGGCGAATCGTTTGATGTACCAGCTAACTGTGCATTTACAGTTAAAGTCAATACACCGACTGACTATTGTTGCTCGTTTATCAAATAAATTATCTACACTAGAATAATTTCCAACTCATTTCCCTCTTAAAAACCGCTCCATTTCAACAGGCATAAAAAAAGCCGGATTTCATGAAGAAACCCGGCTCTTTTATTTCAAACAAGATTATTTCTTAATAATACTGATCCCTTTTAATAGGTTTAAAGCCTCGTGAAGAGAATAATCTTCTATATCTAATTTTTCTTTTTCCTTATCTTGTCCTTCTTTCTTAGCTTTATTAGCAACGGTTGCATTTTGCAAATGACCTGACAAATCAGCTTCTTTAATTGAAAGAGACTCACCCTTATCAATATTTTCTAATTTAACCCGAGCTAAAGCGATATCTGGTTCAATACCCTCGGCCTGAATTGACCGACCAGAAGGGGTAAAGTAGCGGGCCGTTGTTAACTTAACGGCTGCACCATTACTTGTTGGCAAGATCGTTTGTACGGAGCCTTTACCAAAAGACTTCTCACCCATAATGACTGCACGCTTTTGATCTTGTAATGCACCAGCAACAATTTCTGATGCGGATGCAGAACCACCATTAATCAACACCACCATAGGTGCTTCATCAATGAGATCATCTGGGGATGCATTAAAGCGCATTTCTGAGTTTTCAATGCGACCTTCGGTATAAACGATAAGCCCACTTTTAAGAAAAGCGTCACTCACTTCTACTGCTGCATTTAAAACACCACCGGGATTATTTCTTAAGTCTAAAACCAATCCCCTTAATGGCGCACCATTCTCCTTCTTTAAACTAGCTAATGATTCTCTTAGGCCTTCACCCGTGCCTGATTGAAAACTACTAATACGTAAATAGCCATACCCTTTTTCTAGTAATCGGCTTTTGACACTCTTAACTTTGATTATATCTCTAGCTAATGTGAGCTTTAATGGAGCCTCCAAGCCTTCTCTAACAATAGTCAAAACAATTTTACTATTAGGCTCACCACGCATTAATTTAACGGCGTCGTTTAACGACATGCCTTTAACCGGTTTATCATCTAACTTAATAATAAGATCCCCAGTCTTGATACCTGCTTTTTGGGCTGGTGTATCATCTATGGGAGATACAACCTTTATAAAGCCATTCTCCATGGTTACTTCAATACCAAGACCACCAAATTGACCCGTAGTCCCTTCTTTAAGCTCTTGATATTCTTCAGCAACTAAATAAGCAGAATGAGGATCAAGACCACTTAACATGCCTCGAACAGCATCTTCCAATAGCTTTTTATCAGAAACAGGCTCTACGTAATCTCTTTTTATTCTGCCAAAAATTTCAGTGAATGTCCTTAAGTCTTCATAAGGTAAAGTATCTGTATCAATCGGCGCTACAGAAGTCGATTTATCTGCAGCAACACTGCCGCAGACACCGATGAAAACACCCAGCATTATCCCCAAGGATAAAATAAATATCGCTTTCTTTTTTAGCATGTATCTCAAAACTCCCTATACCCGTTTATTACCTATAATATCATTTAAAGAATGACAAAATTGCGATCAATTATCTACGACACCATTCAAGAGGGTCCATCGCCACACCTTTATGACGTATACCAAAATACAATCCAGACTTACTTTGCCCACCACTTTGACCCACAGCAGCAATCACATCACCAGACTCAACAACATCCCCACTCTGCTTGGTAAGGTTCTGATTGAACCCATAAACACTAAGATAACCATCATTATGATCAATAATTATCATAAAACCATAACCTTTGAACCATTCAGAAAAAACGACCTTACCACGTGCAACAGCCTTAACATCTGATCCTTCATTTGACTCTATTACTACCCCGTCCCAAGTCACTTCGGCTCTTGCAGCACCAAACTTATTCAGCAGATGTCCGGTAACTGGCCAGAGCAATTTACCTTTTAAACTCATAAAATCCGATGACTGAACAAAATCACCTTGACTCGAAACAGATAGCCCACTTGCAGGCGCAGGATGATCTGATAAATCAACATCATCAACAGGCAATGATTGCATCAACTGTTTTAAACTGTTTTCACTTTCCTGTAACTGAATTAATTGCTGCTCGTGCGAGGAATCGCTACCCCCCATTTTTGCAACTAACTCAGTTCTTTGTTTTTTAGCTTCATTAAGCATAATTTGCTCATTTTTTTTTCTTTCCAACTCGGCTTCTAGAGCAACAGTTTCTGATTGTCTTAATTTATCTAACTCTTCAAGGTGATCTAAAGCCGCTTTTATATCACTTAGCTTATTTAGACGATCTTTATTTAAATAATTAAAATAAACCATGACTCTGCTCGACAAGGCATGATCGTGCTGATTTAGAATTAACTTTAGTTTTTCCTTCTGCCCTAAAGCATAAGCTAACCTGACTTGCTCACCTAGCTCTTTGCTTAAGTTATCAATACCCTCTTGATAGCCTTCCATTTCAACACGAACATCATTCAAACTATGACGCTTTTGCTCAATCTTATCTTGAATCCTGTTTAATAAGTATGCAATCTCTCCATAACGCTTATCAACATCGGATAACAGGTTTTGCATATTGCTCTTAGTCGCAAAAATACGCTGAAAAAGTCCTTCATCATTATTTACAGAATCAAAACTTTCTGCGTAACTTGATAGACAAAACAGACCCAGCAAGAAAAAAATGGTGAGCTTTATTTTCATCCACTAATCAATTATTAATAATTAGTGATCTACCCGTCATTTCTTTAGGTTGTTCCACACCCAAAATAGCTAACATGGTCGGCGCTAAGTCAGATAACCCACCACCAGAAGCGAGTGATTTATGACCACCCACATACACTAAAGGCACTTTATTAGTGGTGTGTGCGGTATGTGCTTGCCCAGACTCTGGATCGACCATCTGTTCAATGTTGCCATGATCAGCAGTTAAAAGTAATTGGCCATCTACTGACTTTAATGCATCAACGATACGTTGCAATGATTTATCAACTGCCTCTACGGCTAAGATTGCCGCAGGTATAACACCAGTATGTCCAACCATATCGCAATTAGCATAATTACATATAATTACGTCATATTTACCACCGGTAATTGCCTCAACTAAATGATCAGTCACTTCTCCAGCATTCATTTCGGGTTGTAAATCGTAGGTTCTAACTTTAGGTGATGGTACTAAAATCCTTTCTTCACCGGGGAAAGGTGTATCAATCCCTCCATTTAAGAAAAAAGTAACATGTGCATATTTTTCAGTTTCAGCTAATCTTAATTGTTTCAATCCCAATAAAGATAAATATTCACCTAAACCATTTTTAATGTCTACTGAGGGGAATGCAATGTCATAGCCAAAATCCTGATGATATTCTGTCAAAGTAGAAAAGTAACCAGAGTGAGGCGCATAACCCCTTTCAAAACTATCAAACGCCGGCAATGTTAACGCTTGTGATATTTCTCGTGCACGATCCGCTCTAAAATTCATAAAAACAACTGAATCTTCAGGATCAAGAGCGACCGCTTTATCATCAGAATCTAAAATAGCTGTAGGTAAAACAAACTCATCCGTTTCTCCTCTTTCATAGGCTTCCTCTAAACCTTTCAAAGCAGATGTAGTTGAATTATCCGATTCACCTTTAGCGATCAAATCATAGGCTAGTTTTACGCGATCCCAGCGATTATCTCTATCCATAGCATAGAAGCGTCCTGTGATTGAAACAATACGTCCAACGCCCAATTCAATAAATTTTTCTTCTAAAAAATCTATAGATGATTTTGCACTCTTCGGTGGCACATCTCGACCGTCTAAGAATGCGTGTAAATAAATTTTATTTAAGCCTTTTTTAGCGGCAAGCTCAACCATTGCTGCAATTTGGATCTCATGGCTATGCACGCCACCAGCAGACAGTAGCCCCATAATATGAAGCGCTTTATTTTTCTGTTTAGCCAAATCAACCGCTTTACATAAAACAGGATTAGTATAAAAACTGCCATCCTCTATAGCATCGTTAACCTTTGAAAAGTCTTGAGGAACATAACGACCGGTTCCAATATGAATATGCCCCACTTCAGAATTACCCATTTGATCCGCGGGTAACCCAACAGACTTGCCAGAGCAATCTAATAAAGTCATGGGGTATTCTTTTTGTAATTGATCCCAACAAGGCGTATTGGCCATAGCAATAGCATTATTTTCTGTTTCCAACGTGTAACCAAAGCCATCTAATATCAATAAAACAAGAGGTTTAGGACGATTTGACATTTTTTATTCATCTCCGAATACTAAAAAAACTACCCTGCCAATAAAAAAAACTTCATACAAAGAGTTGCACTAACGATTACCCAAAATGATTAAAAATAAGGTATCATTCTTTGAATATTCAACTCATAGAGTCTTGGCATTACATATACGTTATATTAATACACGTTTATAGCTATTGTGTATAAATAATTATTCAATAGACACATTATTATTAGATCAGTCTCAACATAAACCCCCAGTAATAAAGTCTAACAACTCAACTCATTATTCACTTACATAGAAAATTATGGACCGTTACATAGAATTTATTTTAAATCACTACATATTATCTTTAGCTTTAGCAGTTGTAACGTATTTACTAATACAAGAATTCATAGACACTGCATTCAAAAAATTTAGCCATATTTCGCCATTACTGGCAGTAACAAAAATGAATGACTCAGAAACAATCATCATTGATGTTAGAGAACCTCATGAATTTATTGAAAGCCATATCGAACAGGCCATCAACATACCCTTAGGGAAATTAGCTGATGAGCTAAAAAAATTAGATAATCAGAAAGATAAACCTGTACTAATATCCTGCCAAACAGGAACAAGATCAGCTTCTGCAGGAAAAACGCTTACTAAAGCAGGTTTCGAACAAGTCTTCGTTATAACGGGCGGTATGCAAGCATGGGAAACAGATTACAAGCTCCCAGTGAAAATATCAGCTAAGAAAAAAACAAAACCAACCATTTAAGACAAATTGCACACTTTTTAATATTCTTGGTTTCAAGTATGAAGTGCAATATTAGTAACAGTTGGTTGAAAGGGTGATATGAATTAGCATCATGGCTTTTTTGACCGGCCAGTCGAAATTGTACAGATGAACTACACACATATCACCCAAG
>Ga0316221_1000735_pt1 | contig 39283 bp, 36 predicted proteins | sample TBH18007metaG_FD_206003 | JGI IMG/M metagenome (GOLD analysis project Ga0316221, IMG submission 206003) | Freshwater microbial communities from Trout Bog Lake, Wisconsin, USA - TBH18007 | ecosystem: Environmental > Aquatic > Freshwater > Lake > Hypolimnion/Profundal zone | place: USA: Wisconsin... | reverse complement strand
CTTTACCTACGCCCGTCCCACAATCTGACCGGCGTGTGCACCACCGAAATCACTGCGGGATGCCGCACCGAATTCGGCCTCAAATAGCTTGAGACCTTGAGTCGAAATTAAATCGGTACGTAACACCTGCAAGGTGCCGTATAGGCCGGCAGCAGTCATTTGATGCACCTTTTCAACCGGCAGACCATGGGTCTCGGATATCCACGCAATCGTGACCGGAGCAGGCGCAATATCAGGATCTGAACGGCGCAATTCCCCTGGTGCCAATGGGAACAACCGAAATCCATTTTCCATACCCACACGTTGGCGCCATGATGAAAGCGATTCGCCATCTTGTGGCCTTAGTGTTAGCAAAAACACTGATGGCTAAACCTACGTTTGTCTCTAACACTGGCCAAGTCCTGTACAGTCAGTAGCAGTTGATCCAGCTGTTTTGGTTGGGCAACACTTGAATAGAGAGGCAGTCGTCCACCTCGTATGGATTGGAGAATGTCAATCCAGCGCTTATATCTATGCTCCCTACCGTGAGCGTGCGAAGTCACCCAGTCTGAAAACTTCACTACCTCTGGTACGCTTGATTGATCCCAAGGTTGTGCATGCGCATACAGTTCCGTAGCGAAGCGCTTGAGTTCTGCAGGATGAACCCGCCGGAATATAAGCCGCGATGAATCGCGACAGATGCTTTCTGTTAGCAAGCAATTGGAACTAATCAGTCCTCGCATCGCGTGAAAAGAAGCACCAACTACTTTTGCCGCAGATTCATGGTCAAGCGTCGCTTCATATAGGGACTGCACCTTGCGCAAGGCAACCTCATCAATCTCAACAGCCAGCGGATCAAACAAATCACCAACCTTGAAGACGTCAGGCACGAGATTTCCAAGCCGAAGTTGTTCTTTCAAATTTTTTTGACTATGTCCTGTTACCACGCTTAGTTCCGAGACATGATGTTTGAAATGCAAAGTGTACATATCGCATACTTCAGTCACCTCAAAATTCGAGGATATTTCATGAGCTTTCTTTAGCTCATCAAAAATGAAGGTCGATAGGCCAAAGCTTCGTTTATATAAACGAATACCCAGAGCGGTTCTTGAAGCCAAGTTATCTAAAATAACTTCTGGTTTAGAATTTTCTAGAATTTGACGGGGCCATTCCTCCGTCATTGACTCCAAGACTTGCAATTCGTTTTTTGATAGCCTTAGATTTGGATTGCTAGTTCGCTTGTCTCGCTTACCGTTGACCTGAGCTGGTAGCGCCAACCACTGTCCGATGCGCACTGCCTCTCGGTGAATTATGGGCTCGCGCTCAAATGTTTTTCCGGTTCTTTCGATATCTAACTCAGGCAGCAATTGGAAAATTGCTGTAGTTGTTATTTTGCTACACTGAGTAGGCTCCCGCTTTAGATCTGCACCGCATGCGCAGAAATCAACTTTCGATCGACGCATATCAATCAATTTATTGCAACGACTGCAACAGTCCACAAGAAGAACATTGTGAGTTGGGCAATGAACTTGCATTGCCCAGTCCCAATGGGATCTTATGTAAGGTTGCGCTCCATCCTCAATAAGGCAATTGGGGCAGACCGGAGATGTCCATCGCTGTTGTAGTAGTCCCTTGCCGCCGCTTCTATTGATTAAATTTCGATGCTTTGTGTGGGGCGCCCATGCACTTTCAGTTGTGATTCCAATGCCGAACCTTGAAAGAATCTCCCTGGGATCTGCTCGTAATAGATCGCTAACACCACAAATATCTGCGAGGTGGGCAAGTGTTGACAGAGAGGGGAGACAGTTTGCGTTTGCGATACGGACCAGATATCCCGGCCAAGACTCCCCTTGTTTGGGATGTGGACGCAGCAAGAGATCGCCCTTATCTGAATCCGCGATGGCTTTATATTGAAGCGCGATCGATGTATCGTTCATTTCGTATTCTTTCATGCAGCCTCCAACTCTTCTTCTATATCGGTTGAGAACCTTGCGTTGTGAAAAACTTGACCTGGTTGGTCCAGGTTGGTCCACAAGAACTCAGGGGAAAACGGATTTTCTGAAGCTGCGTAGTCGCCATGCCCATGTGCGAATGCGTCATGCAGTGTTTGCATCGTTAGTGTTTCCTGCCCATGCTTTTCGGCAATGCAAATTGCATTCTTCAATAACGTCATCAGGTAGTCAAAATTTCCCATGGTAGCGCAATGCATACGCTTGGTCATACCGACAGAATAGATAGCACTGTTCTCAGCCAAGGGTAGAAGTTTCTCTATGCTCTTTAAGAGTCTTGCAAAATTCTTCAGTTCGTCGTCTGAATTGCCTGCAAAAACAGGTAGCGAAAGTTTTGCTTTTAGCCTTCGTTGCACTTGCTCATTTGCATCGCGCACTTTCGATGATTCAGCAGTACCTAGCGCGATCACGATTCCACCAAAATTTATGTCACACAGGTCGCGCACCCATGTTGCAACGTTCAATATTCCTCGTGACTTTCTGCGTGTTGGTATGTCTTGAAAGTTGTCGATAAGGATCAACCGTGTTTTAGCTGGGGTCAGCAGCTTATTTATCCTGTCGAATTTCTTTCCCGCAGTACCGACATCCCACAAAATGTCCGCCATAGCCCTTAACAACGCAGCTCCCATTGTCTTTGGGCTTGGAACAGTAGGTACGGTGAATGCAACCACCGGGCATGTCCGACTCTCTTCCGTTTCCACTTTTGGATAGGATCTCGTCAAATGCTTAATCAATGCTGATTTTCCTGCCCCTGATGGGGCAATAATCAACAGGCCAGTCGTTTTTCCATCAGCTCTTCGATATTCAAGTTCACGCTCGATATAGCTCAATATTGCCTGTACTGCAGGGTGTTTAACGTAGATATCTTCCAAATACGCAATTCGTTCCTGTAACGACACTTCCTTCCAGACTCTGCGATCTATAATTTCTTTTGATTCATTGTATGAACTCATTTTAATTTTCTCCAATCAATTTGCAAATTCAACTTCGTAGTCTTCACCTTCCAGTTCGTACTCATCGATTTCATTCACAAATTTTTCAATATTAGACATTGGTCGCGATTGAGTTGTCGCTTTTGTCACTTCAGGATTTTCAATATCAGGCATTGACCCTGTTCGAACGGCCGCTTTTCGCATGCGCATGGACTTCGATTCCAATTGCTGCTTTGTGTTTTCAATAAGACGTTTGCGCCCTTCATAGAGATCAATGGCCTTTGTTCCATTCTTCCGTGATGCCGCGCAAAATTTCAAAATTAAACTTTGTTGAAAATCAGTGATGTATTGATATTTTTGCGGATCTTCTATACACGGCACACGCATGTAGCTATTGGTCCGTGGATCTTCCACCAAGATATAACTTAAATCATTTGGAGAAAATCGAACGACATAGTCTGCCTTTGACCCGATTTGCCCTGTCAATTCATGTAACTCTTCAGATTGGTAACGCAACTTCTTTCTGAGAAGCCCACCACTATCGCGCTGTTTTAGCGTCTGCCGTATGGTTCCAGCAAGTGCAATTGGTGGCATCTTCCGTGGTAGTTGTGGAGGCATATATTCAAATGCTTTAGCCCAAGCCTCTCGTGGTGACATACCCAACGTTGAAATGGTTTTATTGGAATATACGTCAGTTATCCAGGCCATGAGATCGCGCTTGAACTCACCCAATGAGTAGACCGCTGTCGTCAACCCATGACCCAAAGCATCTCGGTCTCCTTTTCCCCCAACCCAGCCAGGCTTATGGGAAATGTGATCTGCTACAACAACGTCATTAAAATGTTCAACGTTCGCCTTATTTGTCGGTACAAATGGTTTCGAATACTTCATCTCACTGCCGCTTTCAAGAACTGATGCTTGAAAAGCTGATGTACTGTTGTATGACGCGTTGTCCAAAAGCACGGTTCCGATATGACCATATGGCTCCCACCTCTGTATGCAGTTTGCAAAATCTGGATGACTTGGATCCTTGGGATATGTGGCGTGTTCAAAGGCGGCCCAAGCTGATTGAGTGGAGCGGGCATGCTCTGAAATGTTAATGCCAAGTACGCTAAATGTCGCTTGGTCAACTCCCGCTGTTAAGTAAGCCCGCCCCCAAGGCAAATGCGTCCTCTCGTCAATGAGAAAGCAAGCTGTGTCTTTGTCATCGAATTCCACAATATCCAATGGCCGAATGGCTCGAATTCTCTGTCCATTATTTCGGAATTGCCGCATTGTCCGTTCCCTTCCGTACTTCCGCAGATAGATCTCCTTTGCTGAGAACTGCTCGTTCATGCGCCTTGTTATGGTTGGCAGAGAAGGCATAGAATACCGCTCGTTTGGTTCAGATCGCTGCAACTGGATAACACGACCTTCAATTGCTTCGAATATCCGTGCTGGTTTGAGCAATCCAAAGGCTGGGTTCTTGGCGGCTTCCATTTCCTCGTAAACTATCTTGTCAATAGCTTCAGGGAGTCGACTTTTCCCCTTGCCGCCGCGGTTAGCAAATTTCGGAAATATGCTCCGATAGTCGCCGTCCTTCTTTCGTGCATTGAGGTGCGTTTTGTATAGGGTACTGGTCGTAAATGGACATTTCTCCATGTACTGATGTTCAATTTCCAGAAGGATTAGCGAAAATTCTTGGTCATCCTGGAACGTCTTGTACCCTTTGTCTTTGATGCGTTCAAGCCATTTGATTTTTTCAAGCCATATCTCAACTGCAGCGGTACTTCGGAGGCTATTTGGTACGTCATTGATTCGGTAAGCGTTGTTTGCATCGAAGTGCGCTGGCACAGAGCTATGAGGTTGCGATCCTGGTGACAATAACTGTGCCTGGCCCATCTCGATCATTTCTTTGAGATCATCAATGCTGCATGTTCTTTCATCATGTGTGGCGGAATCGTGGAGGACAACTCTGTCGCCGATTAGACGTGTATGCAAACGCCGCCCGTAGACTTCGACTATAGAGTCGTTCGATAACGTCTGATTGTCAGACTCTACTGTTTCACCGTGTTCTTTATGCATGCCTATATTCCTTTTTGCGCGTTTATTTCTCTGAATCGGGAGATTTGAGAGCTATCTAGCTTTGTGGTAGTCCGCTCCACCAGACATGAGTTTTGATAGTGGATTTCAAGAATCGTGAAAACTGGCGTGCATTCACGTCGTTACACACCATCGTCTTGTCGCCAAATTCACGGTCCAGGTTGAAGTGCGCTACTCCGTGCCAACTCGCTGCAAGTATGGGGTCTCGGTAGATTCCGTTCTGCCTGAGTTCTTCAACTGTCATTGGTTTTTCGGAAATTGCTTGAATCACTTTCTCTATGGATTCACGAGGTACGGCGGAATAGCCGAGACGGCGCATTTCCCGCAACAAGCCCCACAAGGCTGGCGGCAAAGGTGATGTGTCCGTCCAAAGGAGGTAATTCATTCCGCTATTCGCCAATGCAGCTTGTACTTGAATGCATTTTTCGATTTTTTCAGCGGTCAAAAAGCGCGAGGATTTCACCTCGATGACAAATGTTTCACCGTTGACGGTCTGGAACAGGCTGTCGGGCGTCCCATCGACGCCATGTTCCTCACGCGTTAGTGTGAACGGCTCAAGTTTGAATCGTTTGACGATGCCAACGTTTTGCATGGCTTCCAACAGGCTTCGCGCTATGGATGCGGCACCGCCTTCTGCGATGACGATCTGACCCCGATGATCAGTGGTTAGATATCTCTGCGTAGGGCGAGAGCGTCCTTGGACGCTTCTCGCTGGTCCCTCGGAAAACACTTGCTCGATCCACTTGTCACTACCTAAAGCTAACCGGTTTTTCTTTCTCATATTCGTCCTCTGATTTCTTAGCTGACCGCATAGCGCGGCTTCAAGGGCGGGAACCAGTGCCGTGTACGCTCTGCACAGGCGTGGCTGTCCACACCGCCTCACGAGCGATTTCTGATTCACACACCACGAACTTTTTCGCAAAAGCTATCTCCGCCCGTAAGTCACAGGCTTTTGGGCGACGGATTTTTTGCTTGACTACAGGCGAGGTTAGTCCCGACGTGCATGCCATTGATTAGCTAGCAATAAATTGCTAGAAATGGGCGTAGATACACCCGAAGTTGGCAATTGAACCAACTCGTAGAGTCGTGCTTGAGTGGGTTGTCTTGACCGAGCGGTCGCGTTGAAGGATACTGAAGGTCTAACGGTTCGGCATCAGTCGCTTTCGCGACCACATAAGTAAGGTAAACGGGACAAGCCCTTTGTGGTTTGTCCCGCTTTACATTTGGGCCTCCTTCGGCTGTTTCCGTTGTAGCCTGTCCGGTTGGTGCTTAACCCTTACTGCAAGCTGGTCTTCAAGCTTCAGCAATGAGTGCATGGCGGCGACAGTCGCCGGCTGTATCCGGTCCATTTTTTCCCATAGTTCAGCACAGAACCTAAATTTTTCTGTGGGTAAATCCGGCGGCAAGGCATAACGAGTCTTCGACGCCGCCACCTCGGCAATCATTTCCGCTTGTTCTTCTTCAGCAAGTTCAAACGCCTGAGTCAATCGCACCAGGAATTCATCTGTAGGATTTTTTGTCCCCAACTCCAAAGACGACATGTGTGCTTGCTCGTAGCCAGTTGCAAGCGCAAGTTCTGACTGTGACATGCCATTTCGAAGGCGTAGTGCTCGTAGGAATAGGGCGAAAGGCGCCATGGTCGGTCAAACAAATATTTGCAATGAATAGTGCGGCAAATCGTACTATCCATTCATCACAATGGCAAGGTATTTATTGCAATTTATTTATGAAAAATTGCATGAAATTTTGCAACATAGATAATATTAGACATGTTGCAAAGAATATAGCAACATAATTAGTTTTATATGCATTAAAAATGCAGGCAATCAATCGACAACGAACTGCTTTTCCACCCTATATGTGCTGCATGGCGCCACTTTGCGTAAACCGGAACGGCTGGTCACGATAGCGACCTGAATACCAACTTTGTGGCCTCTGAACAAGCCAACAACATCGTTGAGTCATCCGGCGCACTCATCCCCCAGCACTTGGATCCGCTCCATGAGGAGATCATCGGGGACAGCTTCAAAGTCGGGCGGAGACCGAGCCGTTTCATTAAAATTTTGAAATTCTAGGCGTTTGGGTGCCACTCGGCAAAAGCCTCCATTTGCCCGCCCCCAACTTCCCGCTCAGGCCGACGTGGATAATTCACTTGGACCTGAATAAATACATGCGGCACACGCTGCAAAGGGGAAGTCATGAAGCACGCCACCACGCTTGCCGCCGCATCTCTGGCGGCTTTGTCTCTAGCCGCCCACGCCCACGCCCAAAAAGAGCCGACGACCGACGCTTCGAGGATATTCAAGAAGGACTCCCCCAGCATCGTAGTGGTTCGCACCAGCCGCTCCGACGGCAGCCCCTATAAACAGGGCAGCGGAGTCGTCGTTGGGAAGAACCTCGTTGCGACCAACTGCCACGTGGTCGAAGGGTCTTCGTCCATATCCGTCGGGGTTGCGGAGGGCGCAGCCGCTGGCGTTTTGACCAAGGGCGACGCGGTTAAGGACATTTGCTTGGTGTCGGTCCCGACGGGCTCCATGCCCGTCGCGGAGATTCGGCCATCGAAGACCATGACCATCGGGGAAACAGTATTCGCCATCGGCTGGCCCAAGGGCTTGGAGCTCACGCTGTCGAGCGGCTTGGTGTCTCAGCTTCGGGGCGGCGACTCTCCTGTCATCCAAACCACGGCGGCCATCTCGCCCGGATCGAGCGGAGGCGGACTGTTCGACGCCAAGGGCAAGCTGGTGGGCATCACCACCTACAAGGTCGAAGGCGGCGAGTCGCTGAACTTCGCCACCCCGGCCGACTGGATCGCGAGCCTCCCTCTCATCACGACGCAGAAGATCGCCGAGGACTCGCGGGCGACTCGCGGGGCGGCCATAAAGCGCCTCATCGAGACCAAGCAGCTCAAAGAGGCCATCGCCAAGTCGCAGGAGTGGGCCGACGACGACCCCGACTTCTTCCGCCCCCATTGGCTCATGGCCGTGGCCTTCCATCAACTGCGGCAATCGGAGGCGGCGTTGGCCGAGTATCAGAAGGCCATCGACATGAAGCCCGACCAAGCCGACTCGTGGCGTGGCAAGGGAGCCGTGCTGCTGGGCATCCAAAAGAACGCGGCGGCCATCGCGGCGTTGAAGGAATCCTTGCGGCTTGAGTCGGGCAACAGCGAGGCGTGGGGGCTCTTGTCGAGCGCCTATCAAAACGAGCGGCAGGGCCTCAACGCCTTGGCCGCCATATACCGGGCGTTGGACATCAAGGAGACCGACCTCGACCTCAGATGGGCAACCTTCGTGCTGTCGGTTCTGGGGATGAACAAGACGGCGGTACCCGCCTCGCAGCCCGGAGACTTCAAGGCCGGCCACGTGAGCTACGCGGCCGACATCCCGTTGGAGGCGTGGAGGCGGGCTGCGGCCCTCAACCCCAAAAATGCCGAGAACACCTCGGGCTACCTCGGAGCCATGGACAGTCGCAGGATGTGCGACGAGGTCCAGCAATACTATGGGGAGCTAAAACAGATCGACGCCATGGGCTCCATCGAATACGCGAACAAGCACTCCAAGCCGTCGATCTACGTCAAATGCCCCGTCGCCCCATAGGAGCCGTCATGGGGATATTTGGAAAGTTGTTTGGCTGCTCGCCCAAGATTGGGAAGATCGAAGCCTATATTTCCGAACTGTCCCGTCCTCTACTCGACCCTGTTTTTCAAGATTGAAGCGCAGACTGGGCGGTAATTTTTCTTCTCCATACCGGTCGTAGCCAGACCCTGTTTCTTGGCAGCGGACATTCGCCAGCGATAAAGGGTTTTTCGCTGTGGCAGCGGTGGTTTCTCTGCAGCAGTCATTGACCGCCGGGTTACCTGGGGCAGGACCCGACCAGCAGCTGCCATAGCATGCTGCTTTACCAAAGTCAGCTCCGCCACATAAAGCGGCCATTGTGCGCCGATCGTGTTAGCCCAAATTCATGGTCCGAACTTGGTCCGGAACAATCAATCTGGCCGCTGTTGAGCGCAATACCGTCTCGACATCAACCCCAGGCGCCAACTCCCTCAATACAAGTCCGTCCGGGCTGGGTTCAAGCACCGCTAGTTCTGTCACGATCAAATCAACACGCCGCTCAGAGGTAATCGGAAGCGTGCAAACCTCAACGATTTTTGGCTCGCCCTTTGCTGTGTGAGTCATAGCCACAATTACCCGCTTTGCACCCGTTACAAGGTCCATGGCGCCCCCCATCCCTGGGACCATCGAACCAGGTATGGACCAATTTGCCAGTCGCCCCATTCGGTCGACCTGCAGTCCACCAAGCACAGTCACATCAAGGTGTCCGCCACGAATCAGGCCAAATGACATAGCACTGTCAAAGGTTGCTGCTCCGGGAAGAGCACTGATCGGACTGCCTCCCGCATCTGTTAAATCATCAGCTTCAAGCCCTTCTTCCGGGACCGACTGCATTCCAATGATTCCATTTTCAGATTGGAAAAAGATGTACGCCTCGCGAGGGACCAATGAAGCTACCAGCGTTGGCAGTCCTATGCCCAAATTTACAAGGTTTCCCGGCTTTAACTCTTGCGCCACCCGCCTCGCAATCAACGTCTTATTGTCCATCGGCGCGTCTCCTAGCAACCAGGTAGTCAACAAGTACCGCCGGAGTCATAACGTCATCTGGAGAAATGACCCCGACCGGAACGATCTCCTGCGGCTCTGCGATGACTATGGTTGCAGCCATTGCCATCAAAGGGTTGAAGTTCCGTGCAGTCATTGCGAATGTGAGGTTTCCAATGTGGTCTGCACGTCGAGCGTTGATCAATGCGAAGTCTGCCTTGAGAGGCATCTCAAGCAAGAACACTTTGCCCTCAATCTCCACCGTACGTTTGCCCTCCTGCACCGCAGTGCCAACTCCGGTTGGAGTCAGAAATCCGCCTAAACCATATCCACCGGCACGAACCCTCTCGGCTAGAGTTCCTTGGGGCACCAATTCAACTTCAATGTCACCCGCCAACAACTGGCGCTGAGTTTCAGGGTTGGTGCCAATGTGGCTCGTTATGACACGCTTGACCAAGCGTGCAGAAATGAGCTTTCCAATACCCACGCCAGGCCGGGCTGTGTCGTTGGCAATCACGGTCAGTCCGTTAATTTCCTGTCGAACCAGCTCGTCAATCAGCCGAATGGGACTGCCAACTCCCATGAACCCACCGATCATGAGGGACGCCCCAGAGGGAATCCGTGTAATGACTTGATCAGCCTGAACCGTTTTTCTCACAAGTGCCTGAATGTTTTGATTTAGCGACTCGTCATTCGAAGCAAATGGGCTGCAAGTTCGGTATGCACAGCTTCGACCTCTGATTTTGTCCAAACGCGCAGCCCGGCACCGGCCTTCATTCCTGTGTGACCTTCATCAATTAATCTATCAAGCAATGCGGAAGGGAATCTGTTGGTTTTGAGGTCTGGGAACATCACACGGTGGACATCCCTTGTCAATTCAAGTCCAACCAGGTCGGCGTTCTCAATTGGCCCCAGCACGGGCAAACGCATGCCAAAACTATTCTTCACCACGAGGTCAATCGCCTCGCCATCGCACACGCCATCCTCGATCAGGCCAATGGCTTCACGCCACATGGCGTGCTGCAGGCGGTTACCTATAAAACCAGTGACGTCCTGATGCACTCTGACCGGACGCTTTCCCACAGCTTCCAACCAGGCGTACGTCTGCTCGAAGACACTCAAACTTGTAAACTCTGTCCGAACCACCTCCACAAGCGGCACCAGATGCGGAGGGTTCCACCAATGCGTACCCACGAGGCGACAGCGCACGGATGGCTCCATGTGCTCGCCAATCTTCGTGATCGGGATCACCGATGTGTTGCTTGCAAGCACCGCGTGGCTGGGCGCCGCCTTGGCAATATCAGCAAAGAGCTTTTGCTTTAGCTCCAGTCGTTCTGGAGCAGCCTCAATCACCAGGTCTGCAAATTGAACTGCCTTTGCAAGATTGCTCTCGACACTGACATTGCAAAGCACGCGCAAAGGGTCCACGCCCTCATCCAATAGGTTCTTTTCAATGCGACCCATTGCTTGGCCGAGAATTTCTTCATTGGTGTCGGTGATAACCACGGCATGTCCGGCGCGGGCAAAGACCTGGCCGATGCCGTGTCCCATCAGCCCGGCACCGATCACCGTCACATTGATTGCTTTGTTCATAGTTACTTCTCGATTACTTATTTATTGCGAACATGTTTGGGAGCGCATTGCGCCGCGCATGCACTGGGCTCAGAAGCCAACTGCGTCCTTACCCTTCAAGCCCAGCATCGCTCGAGCTTCATCCGGAGTGGCTATCTCCAGCGACAATTCCTCCAGAATGCGCCGAATCTTGCGAACCTGGTCTGCGCAGGAATGTGCCAAGGCACCCTTGCCGATGTACAGGCTGTCTTCCAGGCCAACGCGCACATTCCCTCCCATAACGGCAGCCATGGTGAGCAATGGCATCTGGTGCCGCCCGGCACCCAGCACAGAGAATCGGTAGTTATCACGACCGAACAAACGATCGGCAGTGGTGCGCATCATCACCAGGTTCTCCGGGTCAGGCCCCATTCCACCCAAAATGCCGTAGATGGACTGGATGAATATGGGGCCTTTGACCAGGCCCTCATCCACGAAATGGGCGAGGGTGTACAGATGGCCAACGTCATAGCACTCGAATTCAAACCGGGTGCCAAATCCTTCGCCCAAGGTCTGCATGATGTACTTGATGTCTTTGAAGGTGTTCCGGAAGATCATGTCTTCCATACCCTCCACATAGGGTTGCTCCCATTCGTGCTTCCACTCTTTGATCTTGCGGGCGGCCGTATGAATGGAAAAATTCATGGAGCCCATGTTCAGGGAGCACATCTCCGGCTTGGCCTGCATGGGATAGGCCAGGCGCTCCTCCATCGTCATGCGTGTGCTACCGCCGGTTGTGATGTTGATCACCGCATCCGTTGCCGCCTTGATGCGCGGAATGAACTGGTCGAACACCTTGGGGTCAGGGGTCGGCCTACCGTCGATGGGGTCGCGTGCATGCAAGTGCAAGATCGCAGCACCCGCCTCGGCCGCTGCAATGGATTGTTCGGCAATCTGATCTGGGGTTAACGGTAAATACGGCGACATAGTCGGCGTGTGCACGGCACCGGTTACGGCACATGAAATGATGACTTTGTCCTGCGATTTGGCCATGTTGGGCTCCTGTAAATGTCGTGGTGTTATGCGTTTGCCGCTAAACAGCCAGCCACTCGGCCAGCAGTTTTTTGTCTGAAGAGAGCTGCTCAGGTGTCCCCTCGAACACAATGCTTCCATGCCCCATTACGCAGACGCGCGTGGAGACCTTGAGAGCAATGGCAAGCTTTTGCTCGACCAGCAGCACCGACACGCCCTTGCTGTGCAAGTCCTTTATGCACTCGCCCACGGCGGTCACGATCTTGGGTGCCAGGCCTTCGGTGGGCTCGTCGATCAGGATGACAAGCGGGTTCCCCATCAAAGATCGGCAAATGGTCAGCATTTGCTGCTCGCCGCCTGAAAGACTCCCGGCACCTACGTTGCGACGTTCCTTCAGACGCGGGAAGTAATCGAACATGTCGTGGACCGTCCACTTCCTTGCACCGGGCACGGCTTTTTGCTCGCCCATGCGCAGGTTTTCGTCCACGGTAAGGTTGGCAAACACCTCACGCTCTTCGGGTACATAGGCGATGCCGCATCGGTTGATGGAATAGGGTCGCGCGCCTGCAAGCTCCCGTCCTGCCAAATTCACGCTGCCTGAAGAGGGAGGCACAAGACCCATGACCGCCTTCATGGTGGTTGATCGTCCCGAACCGTTGCGGCCCAATAGGCTGACGACCTCATTCTTCTTCACATCTAGGTTGACACCGTGCAGGATGTGGCTCTTGCCATAGTGGGCATGCAGATCGCGCACGCTCAGCAAAGCTCCTGTTGCCGTCATGCTGTTATCTCCTCGCCCAGATAGGCTTCTTTCACCTTGGCGTTGTTGCGGATTTCTTCCGGGCTTCCGGTGGCAATGACTTGGCCGTAGACCAGCACGCTGATGCGGTCACTCAGAGAGAAAACGACTTCCATGTCGTGCTCTACGATCAACAGTGCACGGTCCCGTGTGACTTCCCTAATCAAGGCAGCGGTATAGGCTGTTTCCTCATTGGACATGCCTGCCATGGGCTCATCCAGCAGAATGACCTTGGGATCAGAAGCTATCGTCATGGCGATTTCTAGCGAACGCTGTTCCGAGTAAGCCATTTCTCCAGCAATGGTGTGTGCACGTGTCTGCAAGCGCACTTTCTCTAGCAAACGTTCCGTCTGCTCCTTGATTTGCCGGTCGTTGTCAATCCACTTCCAAAATGTGTATTGCAAACCCCGTGCACGCATCACTGCCAGGCGAAGGTTTTCAAACACGCTCAGGCGCGGAAAGATGTTGGTGATCTGGAAGGAACGCGACAAACCCAGGTGATTGATTTGCTGTGGCGACATGCCTCCAATCTGGCGTTGCTCCAAAACAATTTCACCGGTGGTCGGCACCAGGTTGCCGGAAATCAGGTGAAACAGGGTGGACTTGCCCGCCCCGTTTGGCCCGATGATGGCGTGGCGTTCATTGCGCCGCAGTTCAAGGTCCACACCACGAATGATGGCTGTTGCGCCAAAGGACTTGTGCAAGCCACGAAGGCTGAGAATGGCGTCACTCATTGCGCGGCTCCTGCTGGGCTGCTTGTTTTGGCAAATGCTGTGTGGGCGACTTCCTCGCGACTTGTAAGCTGGTGCAACCAATGCTTTGCGGCAACTGCGCACACAAGTCCTACTGAAGCCAACGTCAGCGGCACAGCCCAGGTAGTCCACGCAGCCGGGGACCAGGACTTGCCCAGCAGCGTGATGGACGGCCAAGGCATGGATGCGTTGGCATGCGCCATGGCTTGATAGTCCTGGGAGAAAAGACGTTGCAACATCTCCACAATGAAGGTGACCCCAGCAGTAAACATGAGGGCCGAGACCCCAGCCAAGAGCACAATTGGAATCAGGCTCTGGAGGCCGAATCGGTTGTAAAGCCGACCCAACAGCGAGAACAGGCCGGCGAGTCCTCCCGGCATGAACATCATCACCAAGACAAACAGAGTGCCCTGGTACAGCAACCACGATTGCGTCAGATCGGATACGGCGTACCCAAAGAAGGTCATCAATGCGGCCCCCAGCACAGGGCCGAGAAAGACCTTGACGCCTCCAATATAGGTATTCAACACCACCGCCGCTGACAACGAGGGATCAAATACCAGGTAGTTCGCAGCTTCATTGTTGAGGACCTGAAGACCTCCAGCGAGGCCCGAGAACATGGCCGATAGGGCGAACACGGCGATACTGATTCCGTGCGTGTTGTAGCCCAGAAAACGCAGACGATGCACGTTTTCGCGCAGACCCAGCGTCAAGCGCCCCATGGGCGTGCGGGTAAACAGATACAAGAGCGCCAGAGAGACCAGTACCCACACCAAGGTTAAGTAATAGACCTCGTTGGTCGAACCAAATGCGATACCCCACCCGGGCATCCGCGTGGTGGATACACCAGCCTCGCCTCCGAAGGTGCCCTTTAGGTGCGGTGACAGGGCGTGCACCAACTCGGCAATCGCCAGGGTGATCATGGCAAAGTAGGTGCCTGTCCTTTTGGTAGCAAAGTACCCAGCGACTGCGCCGAACACCAACCCGCCAAACGCTCCAGCCAGCGGCATGAGCGGCGTGGGAAGAATTCCGCTCCCCCCCATGGCATTCATGGCATGAACCGTAGCAAACGAGCCCATTCCAAAGTAGGCAGCGTGTCCGAAAGAAAGCATACCGGCCTGGCCACACAACAGGCTGTACGCCGCTGCGAACAAAGCGGCTATGAGCATTTGAATGGCCGCATTAACCAGACCTTGCGAGACCAGGCTTGGCACTGCAAGCAGTACGGCCACACCCATAAGCAATAACGTGATGCGCGTTTTCATGGTTTATGCCTTCTCGCCCATCAGGCCATTGGGACGCAGCAGCAGAATCAGCAGCATCAGTGCGAATGGAATGGTGGCCGACAGGCTGGACACCTTGAGCGTCAGAAGACCACCCACGCCTTCGGCCCAGTCCCTCGCGCCCCAAAGGGCAAACAGGTCCGCAAGGCTGGCGTCCACGCTAATGGCCAGTGATGTGATAACGCCAATGAGCAGTGAGGCCAGCATGGCCCCTGCCAGCGAGCCAAGTCCTCCCACGACAACGACTACAAAAACCATTACTCCAAGTTCCAACGCCATATTGGGGTTGGTGGTGTAGAAGGCTCCCGCGATAGCTCCAGCCAGTCCGGCCAGTCCGGCACCCACGCCAAAAACGCCCATGAACACCAAGGGCACGTTGTGCCCCAGTGCCTCGGCCATGTGGGGGCGGTAAATGGCGGATCGCACCACAATGCCAACCCGCGTGCGGGTCAGCAACAGGTAGATGGCGACGAACATAGCGATGGCAATCGCTGCCATCAGGATTCGGTAGACGGGATAGTCCGAACCACCCAGGGTGAAGGCCGAAAAGTCCAGTGACTTCGGGATGCGGTAGTTGACCGGGTAGTTGCCAAAGAACAGCTTGACCAGCTCGGCGATGATGAAGGACAGGCCGAACGTCAAGAGCAACTCATGCGCATGGCCATGCTGATGAACCCTGCGCAAGAAGTAGCGCTCTACCAATACGCCCACCGCGGCAACCATCAGTGGCGAGACCACTATCGCCGCCCAGAAGCCCAATAGGGGTTGCAAGGCAAATGCGAAGTACGCACCCAGCATGTAGAAGGAAGCGTGTGCAAAGTTCAGCACACCCATCATTCCGAAAATCAGCGTGAGACCCGCTGACACCATAAACAGAAGCAGTCCATAGACTATTCCATTCATCAAAGAAACAAAGATTGCGTCCATAGCTCGCACAACACCTTGAGGAAAGGAAAGGCCCGGCACATAGCTGCCTGGCATCTCCAGAAGAGTGGGGTTGGCGCTCGAAGAGCGCCAAACGGAATTAGCTTGGACGCTGCATCTTGCAAGATGCTTGTGCTGGCGAAGAGGCTTCCTCACCTGTATATGCCTTGACCGGCTTGAATCCCATATCGGTGTCATCGCTCTTGATCTTGGCGTCCTTGGTCACGGTGGACACCACAATGGGGAGCAGTGCCTGGTGGTCATCTGCACGCATACTGATCTCCCCCATAGGCGTCTTGATCTTGGTAGTCTCCAGCAACTTGGCAAATGCAGGCACATTGAGCGTGCCGTTTTCCGGCTTGGTGCGCTTGAGTGCGTCTGCCACCATGGCCAGTCCGAACACAGTTTGCGGCTCGATGAAAGTTGGAGAATGGCCCATCTTTGCCTTGTAATCGGCGAGGAACTTCTCGGTCTCGGCGCCACCTAACTCGCCGTTGAAGGTGTGTGCCACATAGTGACCCAGCGCTACATCGCCGGCATTGGCCAAGTTGCCAGGCTGATCCAGATAGACGGTGGCGAATCGGGTCTTCAGGCCAGCAGCTTTGCTGGCCTTCATCAGTAGCAATAGGTCGTTGGACCAGTTTCCTGTGATTACCGTATCTGCCTTGGACGCAGCGATCTTTGCGACATAGGGAGCAAAGTCTTGAATCTTGTTGGTGTCGTGCAGTGTTTTTTCAACCACCTGGTAGCCACCCAAACTAGAGGCCTCAACAATGGACTTTTCCATGTCCTGGCCCCATGAGTAGTTCTGGTTGATCGAATAGATTCGGGTTCCCAACACGTTGGCGTGCTTCATGGCCAAGACCAGCGTCTTGGTGCGCACAGCAGCGTTGCCTGCAAAGCGGAAGTGGTAGAAGTTGCACTTCTCGCCGGTCAGATCCATGGCCTCTGCACCTACGTTGAAGAAGACAACTTCCTTACCCGGGTTGCGCATGTTGTGCTTGCGCACGTCTTCGGTAATTTGTCCTGCAATGGCTGATGATGCTCCTTGCATCACCATCTGAGCACCGTCGGCAATGGCAGCTTTAAGCTTGTCAGCCGCTCCCGTTGGCCCACCCTGGTTGTCGTACTCGATCAGTTGCACGGGCTCCCCATTCCAACCACCGGCTGCGTTCATGCGGTCGATGGCATAGCGTGCAGCTGTGCGATAGGCTTGGCCGGAAGAGGCTTGCGGGCCTGACAGAGTCTCAATGAGACCGATTTTTACCGGGGCCGCCATGGCAGTCACAGACAAAACGGCAAGGGTAGGCACAGCAGCCCAGCGGGGCAAACGGGGTGATTTCATTTCTTGTCTCCGACCAGAGTTGATTGTTTGATTCATGGCACCCGGCCCTTTGAAATTCGGCTAAGTGCTGTGTGCTTCTGCGTTCAGAAGCTGAGATGGATGGTAGAAGTTGGGCACTGTTTTCAACAGGTCATAATCGGACTCGGTCATGTAGATTTCAGACAAATACATATCAGTAGTTACCCTCATCCAAAAGGCGAGGCTACTGCTCAGAACAGGACGGAGACAACGCTATGACTGTGAGACCGTGGCTCAATGCGAGCATTTACGCTCCCTACAAGCTCGCCGCCTTGGTGGAGACGATGGCCGATCTGGGGTTTCCAGCGGAAGAGATATTGCGCGGCACTGGGCTGACGCGCAGTGACATCGAAAATCCCGAATCGCTGACATCCGTGGGGCAATACTTCAACGCCTGTCGCAATGCCATTCGCATTTCCAAGAACCCGGCTGCGCCCTTCATGATCGGCCGCAAGATGCATTTGTCGGCCTATGGCATGTATGGCTACGCCCTGATGTGCAGCGTGACCTTGCGCGACTTCTTCAACTCCGCCGTCAGATACCACAAGCTGGCAACGCCGACCGTGGTGATGGATTGGAGAGAAACCGAGGACGAAGCCATCTGGTTTTTTCCGCGTCTGGCATCACCGGAGCTGAGTGCTGACTTGCATAGCTTTCTCATCGAGCAGCAAATGGTCCAGCATGTCATCCACTTGAAAGATGTGGCAGGGCCGGACTGCAAGCCTATTCGCCTGGAGCTGTCGTATTCAGCCCCGGCCCACGCCAAGTTGTACGAGCAGTACCTGGGTTGCCCTGCGGAGTTTGACCGTCCGGCCTGCGAATTGCACTACGACGTGGAAATCCTGGATCATGCTCCGCAACTGGCACACAAGCTGACATCCACCTTGATGCAGTCCACCTGCGAAAGATTGATAGGACAGGCCAAGACTTCTTCGGGGCTGTCGGGTCAGATCTACCAGATGCTGATGATGAGTGCGGGCCAGATTCCCACAATGGAACAGGCCGCAGCCAAGCTCTTCATGAACGAGAGAACGATGCGTCGCAAGCTCGATCAGGAGGGAACGTCCTTTGGCGAGATTCTGGACGACGTGCGGGCTTCACTGGCCAAGGACTACCTTAAAACCACCAAGATGACGATGGACGATGTGGCTGTCTTGGTTGGCTTCAGTGATGTCGCCAATTTTCGTAGAGCGTTCAAGAAATGGACCGGTTGCACACCCACTGATTTCCGGACTGGTAAGTCAGCGTAGGTGTGCGCCATTTAGGTCGATGGAATCGCTCAGTGTTGGTTGGCATCCACCAGGATGGCCATGAGAAAGGCGGTTTCAGTTCCACGGTTGACCCAGGCATGGTTGGTACCGCGCTGGACCACCACATCGAAGGGCTTGAGCGTGTGCTCGGTCTTGTCCAGTATCAGGGTGATTTCTCCGGACAAGAGGATGATGTAGTCGGTTGATGGGGTCTTGTGCATGCCCGGATCACGCCGTGTATCAGGTTGCGCACCTGGCGAGCCCATGGTCCTGAACAGGTCAGCCCACGCGGCCTTCTTCTCTTCCAAAGACAAATGCGCAGTTTGTGATGCCGGAGGAATCTCGAAGGCTCGAAAGACCGTGCCACCCTTGGGCGGATCCAGACGTTTGGAGGCCGCTCCGTTGTCCACCGTTTCCTTGTGGTTGTGCGGGCCGGCCTGTGTCAGCCAGAGTTCCGTCAAGCCACCAATCACGTTGTCCGCGACGCCGTCCATCAATGCGTAGGACAGGCCGTTTTCATCGTCATGCGTCACGATACGGCGCACGGGTACTGTTTTGAGGGTTGCCATTTTTTGCTCCTTTGGGTTGTCAATTATTGGTCTTCAATGTTTGGCCGCACGCGAACGCATGCTTACCACTGCCACCAAAACCACCAGGCCGTAAATCACGCTTCGGGCGGCAGGCGGCAGCGTGGTTCCGGACAAAAGCGTTGCCAATGCGGTGAGCATCAGAGCGCCGCCGACCATACCGGCGTAGTGCCCCTTTCCACCACTCATGGCCGTCCCACCCACCACCACCACGGCAATGGATGTCAGCAGGTAGGGGTCACCCATGTCCATGAAGGCCTGGCCCGTAAATCCTGCCAACAAAATCCCGGTCATGGCCGAACACATTCCGCTGAAGGCATAGGTTGCAATCAAGGTCTTTCCTACGGGAACTGCTGCGAACCGAGCGGCGGTCGGGTTGCTGCCCACAGCAAACAGGCGTCTGCCAAACACGGTTTTGTGCAGCAGGCTGCCCACGATCACCACAAAGACCGGCAAAACCAGGAGCACGGGTGCCACGCCAAGCACATTACCCGTCAGCATCCATTTGAGCGCGGGTGGAGCCAGTCCAGTGGGAGAGCCATTGCTGTAGCCCAGCGCAATACCTTGCAGAATGCCATTCATAGCCAGGGTCATCAAGAACGGCGAAATACCCAGGAAGTGCACACCCAGGCCGTTGAGCAGGCCAATGCCCGCACCCACGCCAATCACCAGTGGAATGGCCCATATTGCGGCCGTGTTGCTGCCGTCTGCCAGACTGGTTAGCAACACAGCGCACAGGGTGATGGTGTAAGGCACGGACAAATCTAGCCCGCCAATCAGCACTACCGCCCCTTGACCGGCGGCCAAAACAATCAGAAATGAGGACAGCAGTAGCAAGGATGTCACATAGCCTGAGAAAGCAAAGCTTGTATGAAACAGGATTGCGGAGATCACCGCCAGCGTGACCAAGCCCGCATAGGCTGGAAGGCAGAGCATCACGTCGGCCTTGTGGTTTAGCCACCAATTCAGTTGAATAGGATTGATGGCGCTTGCATTTGCTGACGGCGCCACCTTCGGCGTTGCTGCTGTGGCCGTGCGCGATGCCGTACGACGTTTGAAAGCACTGCGTGTCAACCGACGCAGGCGCTCCTTCAAATCTGAGCCACCAAAATAGGAGTTCCCCAGCATGGCCAAAATGAGTACGACTCCTTCAACGACCGTGCTGTAGTAAGTCGAGACATCCGCTAGCAATAGGATGTTGGCAATCAAGGTGACGGTGAAGGCACCAATGACGGATCCGGCACACCCACCTCGTCCACCACCCAAGGGGGTTCCACCCAGGACAGACGCGACAAAAATTGGCAGCAACATGGAAGCGCCAATCAAGGGGTCACCAGAACCCGTTTGGGCCGTCAGAAACACGCCTGCCGCACCATAAAAACAACCCGCAATGACATAGCTCAGCAGCTTGGCACTGTCCACCTGCAGTCCCCTGAGCTGGGCTGCTGCGGCATCGCTTCCCGCTGCATAGATGCGCACTCCGAGAACCGAGTTTCGGATGAGGTACCAGATCAACAGAGCCGTGGCAACCACCACCAGTGGCATGGGCAACACGCCCTCTATGGCGTCGCCTGTAAAGAACGCGCTAAACGCGGGTGCCACGCTGCCACCAGGCTGTTTGAGGAGCAACAAGGTGAGCCCCTGCGTGATGAACATGGTAGCCAGCGTGACCACTACAGGCTGCAGTTTGAGGCGAACAATGAAGGTGCCGTTGAGGAGCCCCACGCATCCGCCTATGGCGATTGCCAGCAGGCTCCAGGTCACCTGTGATGTCATGCTGGCGTTGGCTTGCGTCACCAGTAGCGCATTGGAGAGCGAAATGACGGAGCCCGCACTGAGGTCGAGTCCGCCGCTGATGATAACCAGGGTTTGTCCGATCGCAGCCAGGGCCAGAGTCGTGGCACCGGCGGAAGTACCAACCAAGTCAGAGTAGCCGTAGCCATTGGCAAGGTAGGAAGAAAGAACGAGGAAAGCGATCAGGAAAACCGAGATCGCCATGACCAGCCCACGGTTGTTGGAGATCAGACGTTGGAATGCGTTCACGAAGGTATTGCGAGGTGAAGAGGGCAAGATGGCCGTTCCAGGTGTTGAGGTCATACGAGGCTCGCCTCTGGGTCGTGGTGATCGACGTGGGTCTCTCTCTCTCCCAGCATGGCAGTCGTAACCTGTTCTTCCGATACACGCCGTCCTTCGAATTCGGCTACCAACCGTCCTTCGTAGAGAACCAGCACGCGGTCGCACATATTCACAATCTCGGGGATCTCGGTGGAATGGAAGAGAACGGCCCCGCCATCTTCGATGTAGGCGTGGATCATTTCGTAGATTTCCAGCTTGGCACCCACGTCCACACCGCGCGTTGGATCAAACAGCAACATGGCCCGGCTCTCGGCCAGAAGCCATTTGGCAATCACCAGCTTTTGCTGATTACCACCGCTGAATGCGGATGCGGGTTCTATAAGGGCACGTTGGTTTCCGCGCACTTTTTCCAACGCGCGCGAGACGGCTGAAATCTCGGCACCCTGGTCTATCCAACCCAGCTTGGAAAACCGGGTGATGGTGGGTAGCGACACGTTGATGCGACCCGACAAATCCAGGGCCAGACCTTCGGTCTTGCGCTCTTCAGGCACCAGACTTAGCCCCACACCTGCCGCCACCGCATCCAATGGCGATTTGATGTCTACCGCCTGGCCACCGACATGTACATCGCCGCGCTCAAACGGATCAATGCCGAACAGTCCATAGAACAACTCCAATTGCCCCATACCCTGCAGACCCACGACGCCCAGGCACTCGCCCTGGCGCAATTCAAAGGACATGTCTTTCAGCTCGGCCTTGCCAGCCAGATTAGTTCCCTTCAGTACCGGTTCCCTGCTGGTGTCGTAGCTGATTTCCGGTTTGCGCTGTGGAAACGCGGCCCCCATGGAACGCCCCATGACGAGTTTGAAAATTTCCTTGTCGTCGACGGCGCCGTTCTGGAAGCTACCAACAAAGCTGCCATTTCTCAGAACCGACAGCTCATCGCAAAACGCCCTTACCTCGGGCATGCGGTGCGTGATGAGAATAATCGTCATCCCGCTTTCCTTGCAGCGTTTGATCTGCTCCCCCAGCCATTCCACATCCTTGCTGGCAAGTGCCGATGTCGGTTCATCCAACAGCAGCACTTTGGGATTCTTGGACATGGCAAGAACGATTTCCAACTTCTGCTTGACCGACAAATCCAAATCCCTGACTTGCTTTTGCACATCAATGTCCGTGATTCCGAACGTAGCCAGCTTCTTCACTGCATTGAATGCGAGTTGCCCGTGTCGGATCAGTCCGAATCGCGTGGGGGGACTCGGAAAGGACAAGTTCTCTGCAACGGTCATGTCGGGTACCAGGGACAGCTCTTGAAAGGCAGTGGCTACGCCCGCTTGTTGGGCTTGCAACGGGCTGTCAAATTGCACACTCTTGCCAAAGAGCTGGTAGTCACCTTCATTGGGCTGAATCATGCCGCTCAGTATTTTGATCAGCGTGGATTTGCCAGCGCCGTTTTCTCCCAGGATGGCATGCACTAGGCCCGACCTGATTGTCAGTGACGCCTTGTTCAGAGCCGTGGTGGCTCCAAATGACTTGGTGATTTCCGTGATGGAAATCGCACTAGGGATGGGGTTCATGGCGGATCGACTTTGGGATGGAGGACGGAGTGACAGGCACAGCTACGCACGGAGGTGCCGCCAAAGCAGCACCTCCGTGTTTCGCCACTCACTTACTTCGATACGGGATCGGGTTCGCCTTTGAGCGCCGCGTTCACACCGATCTCGGGTGTTTCGGGGCTGTAGATGTTGGAGAACCAGCCTGGGGGAACGAGGTTGGGCGCGAAGGTATTGCAGCCATCGCGCATTTCGCTCCAAGCACCCGTCTTGCACAGCTTGACCTGGTCCGTAGCAACCATGGCCAGGGGCATGACCGTGGTCTTAGGAACCGTCTCACCCGCCATGATCTTAATGGCCAGCTTCAGAGCCAGGGCACCGGCAGCAGGGTGGCTTTCAATGGAAATGCCAGGGGCACCCAAGGACGCATAGCCCTCTTGCGCGGCGGTAGAGCCGGGCTTTAGCATGGCCACACGCATGCCGTTGGTACCTTCAGCCGCGCAGGGAACCAGCTTGTCGTCAGCCACACCGGCCTCCTTTTGCAGGGACCAGCTCACATAGCACCCCGCTGCACCCCAAACACCGGCAATGTCACTCCACTTGCGGGTAGACATGGCCTCGGTGATCGCCTTGCGTGCAACGGCGGCAGACCACATGCCATTGGGCTCGGCCACAATATTGATGTCCTTGTATTTGGCAAATACCTTGCGCGCTGCATCGTTGCGATCGGTGTCAACGCTGGTTCCTGGCACGCCGGTGATGAACAGCAGGTTGCCCTTGTATTGCATCTTCTTGGCAACCCACTCCGCACCCTCAGATGCGAGCTTGGCCTGATCGGTAAAGACGTTGTATGCGCAGGGCTCGGTCACAGTGGAGTCATATGCAACCACCACCACTTTTTTCGCACATGCGGCCTTGATAGCCGGGTTCAGCGCCGTGGGCGAAATGGGGTAAATCACGATCGCTTTTGCACCGGCCTGGACCATGGCATTGAGTTGCTGAATTTGCTTTTGTGCATCAGCGCCCGAGATTTGCACTTTCAGGTCAACTTTGTCAGAGTTGGCCTTGGCCATGGCTTCCACCATGTTCTTGGCTTCAGTCTGCCAGTCATTACCCGAGTAGCTCATGCTCAGAAAAACCTTGCTGCGTTCTGCAGCAACTACGCCTGCGGCTGAGAGGGTCAGTACCGCTGCGCCAACCAAGGGCAATACGGCACGCGTGAAAGTCATTTTCGACATGTTTGTCTCCTGTTCATTTAGTGATGCTCTAGGGGCTAGAGATACGTGGCTTCAACGCAATGCGGTCACTCCGAAATGCTTTCGATGAATGGGCCATTGCCATGTTCATTACCTATTTCTGCGCGCCGAAATTGCTGTCTCAACCTGGGCGGAATACTAAAATTGGGACGCCCTTGCAAACAGGTTCAGAGCGGACTAGTTAATGTCATATTCGGACAATCCGCATCGCCGCGCTCCCAACCGAGCCTAATGTCTTCTAATATTGAGGGTTTACCCTAGGCCCGGTGTTAAGGCAGCGAATCCGATAGCGCGCCGCATCCCTCAATGGTTATGAACATGAAGATTGAAACAGTTGGCATCGTTGGTGCAGGCACCATGGGCAATGGCATTGCGCAGGCATGTGCGATCTCCGGCATCCATGTGGTGATGGTGGACATCTCCGATGCCGCTGTAGCCAAGGGCATTGCCACCGTGGCGGGCAGCCTGGAGCGCCTCATCAAGAAGAACAAGCTCACCCCGGCCGAGCGCGATGCCGCACTCGGGTGCATCCAGGGCAGCACCCGCTACGAGGACTTTCAGTCGGCCCAGTTGGTGATTGAGGCAGCCACCGAGAACTACGACCTCAAGGTCAAGATCGTCAAGCAGATCGACGCCATCGTTGTGCCCGAGGTCATCATCGCCTCCAACACCTCGTCCATATCCATCACCAAACTGGCCGCAGTCACCAATCGGCCAGAGCGCTTCATCGGCATGCACTTCTTCAACCCGGTGCCCATGATGGCGCTGGTGGAAATCATCCGCGGACTGCAGACCAGCGACGCTACCCACGCCGCCGTGCGCGCCATGGCGATGGCCCTGGGTAAGACCCCCATCACGGTGAAGAACGCACCAGGATTTGTAGTCAACCGCATCCTGGTGCCCATGATCAACGAGGCTTTTTTTGTGCTGTCTGAGGGCTTGGCCACAGCTGAGGACATTGACGCCGGCATGAAGCTGGGCTGCAACCAGCCCATAGGCCCGCTGGCCTTGGCCGATATGGTTGGGCTTGATGTGTGCTTGGCGGTGATGGACGTGTACCTACAGGAGTTTGGCGATAGCAAATATCGCGCCTGCCCACTGCTCAAGGAAATGGTGGCAGCCGGACGACTAGGTCGGAAGACTGGACATGGTGTTTATTCCTACTGAGTTGGCGATCATTTTGTCGCCATAAACCTCTGAATGGGTTGCACTAACTCACCGTCCGTAACCATGATCAAAGCAGACGTTCAGAAATCAAACTCAATCGACTGCTTTGGGCACACGGTGGTCGATGGGGAGTGCTTGGCGACTGACTGCTCTCATTGGTTGCGCTGAAATAGGCCCGGGATTTGTCCAGATTGAGGCCGCTGGCTCTGGTGGGCTGTCTGCGGCCATTGACCCGGTGCGGTCGGGAATTAAAAACGCTGCGTAACCTGTCTTTCAAGAAAGGCGGGTTACTGGAAGTCCATGTGTATGCCACACAGATTCATCCATTAACGCCCAACAATTTCCAGAGCGGGGACTTTGAATCGAGAAGGTTGTCTTCCTCGACAAGTATTAATTTCATTTTTTCATAAAGTCCATCGCTAGGCTTCATGCCAACGAGGTCGGCTAGCCGCACGAGTGACGTATCGCTGCGAACGATTGCAAGCTCCAGCATTTTAAAAAGTTTTTGCTGTGGCTTGTTTTGGTGTGCTTCGATTTGAGCACAGATTTTTTGACGTCGTTTTAATCTGAGTTTAGCCAAATCCGCCCTATTAGCATGAATGTCGTGAATATGCCCAACTTGTTGATACCAACCCAATCCGTCAGTACCAATCATTTGGTGTGCCGGCGCGCTCTCAATGGGTCGTGCCATATTCTTCAGCAACTCCGCCACAGAGTCTTTGTCCGAGTCTTGGTTTTTCATATTCAGTCTTTGATTGAATTGAATTGAATTAAAATATTAAAACTAGCTTGGTGCTCTTCCTGATGATGCTCCCGGCAAAGTCTAATCAGTGCGCTTTGAGGTTCATCGCCCCAAATTTGGTAGTAAGCTTGTGAGCTTTCCTAAGCAAACCGTGAACGGCTGGGTCGATCTCGTTTATCGCCGGTCACGATGCACTCTTCCTGGGAGAGTTACCTCATCATCTGCGATACGCTATCGGCTTGCCTCCTAATCTCGCTTTGGCTCTGTGAACTCTGACATCTTTTGTCTCTGGATAGTTCTACCAATGCGGTGTATGCTTCTGAGACACCGACCCCATTTTTAGCATTTGAGTACGCTGCCGCAGCATTTCTCAAATTTTCAGGTGCAACCATTGGGCATGCCTTATTCGCCTCGGAGACGCCCGACTGAAACGTTTCTGTAGCCGCTGCCTTTTTGCTAAATAGAGCCGCACGCTCCCAATTCTTATCATCGAAGTAATGTGTGGAAAGGGCTCTCTGCGTGTTTTGCAATTGGAACCAAGTCAGTGACGACCCGTTTACCTCAATATAATCGTCTAACTTTTTCCATTGCTGTGTTTTCTCGTAGAGTTCGACAAGTTTAAACATAAGCCAAGGACTGCTTGTCTTCATTAGTGCATCTTGAAGCGTGACCTCTGATTCTGAAAACTTGTTGGCAGCCATATATTGGTTTGCCAGAGTGGCAGCCTCATTTTCAATTTCGCCAGGAGATTTTGACTTTGGGCCGCAGGCACTTAATAACATGCAAATACTTATTGCTGTGAACGTATGAAGAATTGTCATTGCTAAGCAGAGGTTTAAAATTCGATGGGAGAACGCGAATCATTTCTAGGAAAGTGGCTTACTCCCAGTACGCGGGGCTCAGCTGGGCAATGTGCGCATGCCGTTCGACAGAATCCGGATACGCCTGGCGAATCGTTTCGTAATCATGGCTCCACGCATCCGATTTAAATCTGAGACCGTTCTTCACAAGGCAGGCCCTAACAAATTCATGCTTATTTGCTAAGTATTCGATAGAAGCAATCGAATCAGACTGAACACCAATTTTGGTGTACGCGTCAGATTCGCACTGAGCCACTAATTGAGTCACATTCTTTGAGCATGCATTCAAAACTAAGACTGCCACACCCACTAGCGTTAAAACGCGAAGCATCATCATGTCACCCCGTTTTGAAAAATTTGCATGAATAAAAAATGCAAGCTTAAATTGTGTTTTCTTTAACGAACGGTAGATTTAAAAAATATCTACAAAAAGTCGCACTGATGGGATTATTGACATTCATAGCCATGCAGCAGCAAGCTACCAATGTATTGGCCATCTGTATAAGAATAAACACCCTCTATATCCATTATTTTTATAAGCGGTCTCGTGTCTGGATTCGTACACCAATGGTTCAACATTCTGCCCCTTAATCCGTCAAGGCCCGCCTGCGAAGCAGTGCCGTTCTGAAAATTCAACCTGAACATATACTTCAACTTGACTGCATTTCCATTTTTGGAGCACATTGAACTATACAAAATAGTGCTTTTATCGACCGTAATTGGGGTCTTGCTGTTTACCGAAGTGGATGCAATACTGCACGTAGCAAGTGCATCCGCTTTAACTACAAAAGGCGACAAATAAAGCACCAGGCAAAGTGGCGCGACAGCGCTTATTTTAATGGGTGAGTAACGTAATTCGTTGAGTTGAGAATCCGAAGCACTTCGACCCGCTGTGGGGTTAAACGATTCTATCGCTGACCTCGGATGGGCTGCATGCGCCCATTTAAGCCAGTCTTACTGGGACCGTTCACGTTCCTCTTCAACTGCTGTTCGAACGTCAACCTGATAGCGAGCGATTGAAATAATCCGTTCAACCGCCGCTCGAATTTCGCCGTCAATAGGCAATCCAAGCAATTTCTCCGCTTCATCGCTAATAGCTCGAAATGCTGACTGACTTGATTTTGAGTCGCTCATATTGCACCTCCCTTGTGGCATTTAATTTAATTAAACCACTATACCTGAAAAACCCCCGCCGTTGCATGGTTTGTTAACCGCAGCGATAATTAACTTGTAAACGGTAAGACTACATAGAAAAGACCAGAACGTCCAACGCCACCTGCTGAGCTTGCACTCGCGGTGGGCGCTCTACCGCCGCCTTCGCTGCGGCCTCGTTACCTACGATTAGCACCCGCGGCTGCACTCAGTTGTTAGCTGTGTAAACCAACGGCCGGTCCAGCAGGCGATATCCAGTCAAGGGCAGGATGACGCGGGGCCACTGGGACCCTTGTTCCTTGTGCACGGTGATTGCATAGCCCAGTTCATGGTCATCTAGGAGTCTGGGCGGCAGAAAACTCGTGATGAAAAAGTAGGCATTTTTGGGAGTACTTCACCCCTAGGCATATCGAAAATAATCGCTCCTGGACGATTCTGAGAGGTCGAAAATTTTACGTCTCCTTCGAAAAGTTTCTACCGCCCAGACTCCTAGCGTCGCTTCCAATACAGGCCTGCTTACCGCTGGTGCGAATGACAACTAACTGGCGCTCAATTTGAACTTTTGTATGTCGGTTCCCAGCCCAATCAGAGTAACTCCCAGCCGAACACGCAATGACTCCTGACGCAGCCGTGGAGTCGCAGAGTGGTCACCATTCACAATGGAACCCTCAACGACCGCTGCTGAGAAAGGGCACGTTTTGGTGAACATCAGCTTTCTTTGGGGCAAACTCAATTTCTTGAAATTTCAGCCCCGAAGTTGGATGACGGCTTCCAGCCTGGTGGAGTCCTACTGGTTTCGCGACTGAGCATCGGCTCCCCATTCGGGAAGAGACGTGGGTACAAGTCCTGTACCCGCTAATGCGGCCAAACCGAAGTACCCGTCACCCGGATGCAGACGTTCAGTTTTGAACGTCGGTACCCGTTGAGGTTGGTAGAAACATACTGAAGCCGAAGATCCCCATGACGACCTGCACGAACCCAAGCCATGGCCCCCAGGGTAGGCAGTGCGCGTTCCAATCAAAGTTGCGCGCAACTTCGTTAGGTTTTGAGCTTAACTTTGTTCATGCCCACCGGGCGAAATCTCACTGGCCCACCATGGCGTGCTCTTTTTGGTTATGTCGTATGACAAATTTACCTAGCAGATAAGATTGGAATCGGTGATAATCAAATTATCGCGGCATGAAATTTTATTGATGCAACTACCTCGAAGCTTTACCGTTAACTACACCTCCCGTAACGGAAAGTTCGCCGAGAAGTATCCGGCGTTGGCCTCCTTTCCATTCATTCTCGATTCCAGCCCTAAGTTCCACCGGCTCGCAAACGCTTATTTAGTCGAACGCGGCCTCGGGTTGTGGGGGCCCAATGCCAGGGAGGAAGGGCGAAGCGCCCGCATCCCGTCCCCACAGTCCCTGCGCACTTACGCGCAATGGCTTGCAAATTTCCTGGAATGGGCAGATTTGCGTGGAGTAGATGTCTTAACCTGCAACTACGCCATGCATGTTGGCGGTCGTTACCAGACGGAAATGCTCAAAGGCTTATGGTCACGCGATGGCGAAGGACTATCTCCAAACACCGTTAACCTTCGAGTCTCGCTAGCCTGCGAGTTTCTGACTTGGATGACAGATACCGGACATAGGAGGTCATTTCAAATCCCTTATTCCACAGCGACCGTGAAACGCGGCTCAGCGACAAGCTCAATTGGGCATCTCGGCTTTGAGATTCAGGTGCGCGAGGGGAAGGCTCGCGCTAAGAGTCGCTCACTCCAAATGCCAACTGACGAGCAGGTCTCGATTTGGTTGGCCGGGGTTTATAAAACCTGCGGACTGACTTTTGGCCTGATGTGCGAGACGGTATTGTTAACGGCCATGCGTCGAGAGGAGGTTGTCAGTCTCCATAACGATGTCCTTCATGAAGACGGCGGGCAGTGGCTCATTGTTAACCCAATGGCACCGCCTTTTGACCAGCAAGTTCGCATCACCATTCGGTACGGTACGAAAGGCCAGTATTTTGGCGCGAGCGAACAGGGCGACAAAATCGGCCCCGAGCGGGACATCCTTATCCCCTTAAGCTTAGCGAAGAAATGGCATGCCTACCGCAGAAAGGAGCGCAACACCGCCTTCGCTCAGTGGATGCTAAAGGCAAAGGGCGCTGCGCGCCAAAGCCACGCGAAAAAGTGCGTTCATCTGTTCTTGAAAGAATCCAGTGGGACCAAATTCACGGGGCCGAACCTGTATGACGCATGGAAAACCGTTGGGCTTCCAGGGGACCAAAAGCACCGGTGGTCCCCCCACGACGGACGACACTGGTGGGCATGCTCCGTACTCTGGAGGGAACTGAGGAACCACTCTATCGTTGGCCAACTATCGAATGAGACGGCGACTGCGGTGCTTGACAGTACGGCACTTGGCATCATTCGTTTGCAAATCCAGCCTCAACTCGGTCACGTTGACGAGGCAACCACAATGCTTTACTTGCGATGGGTTCGCGACATGGTCGGATTGCCGGTCTCCCTGGATGCGGAGGACGACGCTGAGCGCGTTGAAACCTAACCATGGGAATTCGTGCAAATAAAAACCAGAAGGACCACCTTCGCATTGCTAGCCTACCTCCTCAGTTGACCCTTGTAGAAGAGGTCAACGAATCACTGGAAAGTGTTGACCCGCTGCGCTTTTTCACCAAGCACCCTTCCAAACCTTGCTTGGTCGACCTTAATGTCTTCTCGTCTGGAGAATTCAAAAACCCGAGAAAGACCGGCGGCGGAACCTGGTCCGGCGCATTTAATGGAAGGCCTGAACTTATCTTGGAGATGAGTGCCGCAATTCGTGACCGCATGATGCCCCTGGCCGAAAAATCAGTCACCGCTTACCTTTCATCACTCAGGCGTTGGTGGCGATTGCTCGACAACGTCGAAGCACAGGCCCCGTCCATGCAGCCGGTGGCTTCAACCGCCCAACTAACTGAGGTTCATCGTCAACGCGCTTTCGACACAGGAATGCGCCGACTGATATTCAGTAATTTCATCTCTCTCGCGAACACTACACGTGCGGCAATGGACCTGCGCCAACTGTTTTGGCAACCACCGGAAGACAAGACCCCGACGCGCCATCTGGCTCCAACCTGGCAAACCGACATCATCCGACATGCCTTGAAACATCGGTGGTTCGAGGTGGTCGACCGGTGGTCACTTGCTGACTCACTGAGAGAGGAATCACTGGACAAGAGCAGCACTCGCACTTTAGAGATGCTTAGGCTCAAAAAGAACTACGTCCATTATGATGAAGTCGCAAAACGAACCAAAAATCCTCGTCCCAGCATGACTGACCTGGCTGCGGAGTTTGGCAATCTCCAAAAGTTTTATCTGTCGGGGCTTAACGTCATTGACATGATTCGTGGCACTTACCCAGATGGAGATGACATACGCGCCGCGTTTCATCTCTGCCTTGCAGCGACAGGTTGGAATCCGGCAGTGCTGCTAAATTTAAACATTAATGATACGTTCATCGAACCACACCCGAAGGACCCGATGCGCTACATCCTTCGCAGCACTAAAGCACGAGCTGGAGGAACAGAGCAAACCCATGAAGGGTTATTCAAAACACAAAGTGGTGCCGGATTTGTAATTCAAACGCTAGTTGCACGCAGCTTACCATTACGCACTGCGTTGCGCGCGGAGCTCACAGACTGTACCGAGCGGTTGCGCAAGCTTGGTACGGGGGACGCGGCGGAGGTAACTCTACTTCGTCAACGCATTACATCTTTGGAACGCGGAGTTTCCTCGGTTTGGCTCTATGCCAGTATCACATCTACCGGCATCCAAAGGTTGGAAGACAACACGTTTGCTACGCATCAGGTAGGTGACAAGCACCGATTCCTCGATGTGTTTATTGCTGGCTTAAACAAGAAACAACCTGCCGACTTACAACTGGCATCACTCAATGCATCTGACCTTCGCGACGTACATGCCGCACGCGCTTATCGAGCTTCTGGTGGGTCAATATTGGCCGTAATGAAAGCACTGGGGCATAGAACCCTCCGGTCAACGGCCAGTTATCTAAGCAACACCCTACTCAAGGAAGAGCATCGAAAATTGTTTTCTACATTTAGCGGGGCGCTTTGGGAGCAGATGGAAACCGGAAAAAGGGTGGACCCAACCATCATTGCAAAGATATCTCGCGATGGTTTTGCTACTCTCGACGAACGGGCTAGATTGACAGACTACCGACACCTGATGACGACCAGGATGGGCACAAAGTGCGCAGACCCCTTACACCCTCCCCGACACATTGCACCGTCATTTAATCCCGACGGAAAATCCTTTTGTCCAGTCCAACGCTGTACCTTGTGTCTTGAGAACGCCATCCTAACGCCATCCAGTGTTCCAGGCCTGTGTAAGCGGCGCTGTGAACTGCGTTTCCTACGCGCCCACATGAGCGTAGGTGCATTCGAAGAGTCGTCGTTTCCGGAAGAGCTCGACAACACTGAACTGGCCTTGCTTGCGTTCGACGAAGCCGAAGTTCAACACCATACGGCTATCTGGGAAGAGAAGATAGCCACGGGCAAGCATCGAGTAACTGAGTTCGACGGTGAGCCATAAAAGGAGTTGCAATGACTAGCGCTGTACAAAGTGTTGAAATAGCTGAAGTAAGTCGGGATGTGGAAGTTGGTACCGGCCAGGCTCGTGCATTGCTGCGATTCGGGGCAGAGCATGTCCAGAACCTATCCACTCAGCACGTGATGGAATTGCAGGCCCTACTGCAACATGGCTCCACCCTAGGCGTTTGGGAAACGCCTAAACATTGGCTTCCACCCGGCACTCAAGCGTTACATCGACGGTCATCGAATCTTCGGGAGCGCTTGCTCAGTTACCTGCCTGCGCAAAGTGACACTTCCAGCGAACGGTTCGAACTAGCGCTTCAGCACGCCACCCTTGCGCTCTCTCGCTATCTCGTACTTGTTCGGATTGGGCCTGCTGGGCTTGGTAAGAGGGGCGCAAATCATTCGCTGGACGTGACAACCATTTCAGGTCTTGCACACTCGCACGGTCCGGCATTGTTCGCGAAGGCGCTAGCAAAACTGCTCGAAGTCGATGAGCTGGCCCTTTCTGGTGATGACCAACCGGAGCCAATGCTTTTGGCACGGCTTTCCCGTAGCGACTTAGAACCACTGTCCAAGAACCTACGAAAAGATGCACTCAACGAATGCGTACGTATGCGAATGCTGGCAGAGCGCGGCCTTTGGCACGACGTCCCACCGCTTGCTAAGCCGTCCAAGCCTGAAGCCATGAAAGGAGCCCCGCTGTTGAATGAGCCGCCGGCCAAGCGTGACCCGCATCTACCCTTCCCCGATGACTATTTGTCCGAAATGGCTTGGAAGAGCAAATGGCTCATGCGGAACTTGGCACCGAACGTACTCGCAATTGCGGAGCAGATTGTGGTGCTTTGGAAAGAATCGTTGCAGCAGGGCTGGGTAATGTCATCAGTCATTAGCTATCGCCAAGAAAAAATCAGCGAGATGCTGACACGGCACAGGTGGCTCGACGAACAGGGAGTCCCGTTCATGAGTATTCCCTTCGAATTGAATCTGCCTGGCGCTACGGGTTTTGAGGCATCTTCGATAGCTGACATAGAGGGAAACAACACTGCACTGCTTTGGCCGCCGAAAAACTTCCGTGACGTGAAGGGGCTACTTGGAGCGGTTCAGATGGCGCACTACTTCGTAATCGCGTTGAGCATGGGCGCCCGCTCCTCGGAAGCTTTGAGCCTTAAACGTGACTGCGTGCAGCGTGACAAAGATGGCCGACAGTATGCAAACGGACGGACATATAAGCTTGTGCAGTCGTTTGAGGGGGAACTCAGAGACTGGCTCTTGCCCGATTTGGCCGTAGAGGCCATAGAACAGCAAGCGAGACTCGCGGCTGTCGCCGAGAAGTTGCACAACGCCGGCCAGTCGAAAAAGCGGACGCAAAGCTCCGGTGCACCTGGCGTGCACCTTTGGGGCGAAATCTCAGCTGCACCAGCGTCAGACTCATCCCAACCGCTACGTAACATCAACAACTATTTGCGACGGTATGCAACAACCCTTGGCATGAGCACTGAACCGGGTGGTCAAAACATCAGGTCACATCGCTTCCGAAAAACACTTGCGCGCTTGGTTGGACTGGCTCTTACACAAGCCCCAAAGATTCTGATGGACGTATTTGGTCACAAGTCAATCGAAATGACGCTGTACTACATCTTGGCGGACAAAGACCTGCGGGCTGAAATCGAGACAGTTGCGAGGGAACTGCGGGTTATGCGGGCGAAAGAAGTCGTTGAGCACCTGGTCGATGCTCAGCTAGCAGCCCGGCAAAAACCAACTATGGGTGGCTATGGCGGGCTTGGCGCAGTGACGTTGAACGAAGCGGTAAGGTCATACCGGGACCGTGTACATCGCCGTGGCGAAGACTGGAGTGTCTCAAGGGTGAATGAACTTGCCGAGCTATTGACCATGCAAGGTACTGCGTGGGAACAGGTACGCCCCGGCGTGTTGTGCACCAAGCTTCCTGGCGAAGCAGGTCCATGTAATAAAAGTCGTGGTCGCCCGGAACCTTCGAAATGCCAAACCACCTGCGGAAATCGGCTTGAGGAGTCATTCCATCGGGAGGACGTCGACGGTTCCATTCAAGAGTCTGTAACTCATTATTTGAATGCTGTCGCAGAAGGGGAGGAGCTCATGTCAGCACATTGGGCTGGTCAGATTCGTGCGCATGTAATGCGGTTTGATGACCTCAAGGAAAAGTGGATGCTGAATTCAACAGTTCAGAGTTTGATGAATGTGCAAGACACTGAGGTGGACTGATGGACGCAAAACCAGACAAGAAACGGGCTATGACGCCAGTTGCGATTGAACGGATGCGTACCGCAGCGCTTGCTCGCCACGATAGTGAGTCCGCGCAATCTCATGCGCGCGTTCGCACAGTCATGACGTCAATCCAGACGGAGATGGCGGCTAACGATGGAATCTACCCCCTCAATAAGGGAGCTGTATCAATGGCTGAGGTCGCACGGCGGGCAAAGATTCATCCCTTCACCTTCCACAAGCCACGCTACCTGGAACTCGCAAAAGAGGTGCGGACGTGGTTGGAGACGCTGAAGCTGGGGTCGGTTGTTGGCAGAGGCCGTGTGCGAAAGGAACTTGGCACCCGTGTCCACGAGTGGAAAACCCTCTACGAAGAATTACTGGAGACACACCGTATCAGCGAAACGGACTTAGAACATGCTACAGCTCAGCTTAAGGAGGCTCAGCTCGAAAATGGAAAGCTGCGTCAAATGATTTCTGAACAAGCGACTTTGAAGGTTGTTCCGATGCAGCCCAAGAAAAAGGACTAACCATGGCACGACCTAGCGTCATACCTCAAGTGCGCGTGCGCCTTGAAGCGTATCTGAACGAGCGTGAAGTTGCATACCAGGCGCAGCCCAACGAGCAAAAGGCGCCAACCTTGCCAGCGACACCGGACGGCAAGGTCAACGTGCGGGCGGTCGCTCAGGCCATCGACCTCAAGGTCACTCAGGAAAAGTACCTCTACGAACGCGATGAACTGAGCCAGCTCATAAATCTGATGGCCGAAGGCCAAGGCCTGATGCCCATCGGAGCACGTCTGGTCCAGGACGCCGGCGACAAGGCGCTCAAAGAACGCATGTTGCGGCAGGCCCAGTCTGCGAAGGATGCATCCCAGGCTGCCGTCGAAGCGCAGGCCGTTCACGCCGAGCTACTAGACAAGCTCAAAGTAGCAGTGGACGACAACGAAGCACTCAAGGCTGAGAACTCGCGCCTACGCGCGCAACTGGATGCTATCCATGCAGGTATGTTCGTGAGGGTCGAGGATTGAGCGAGAACTTCACAGGAAACGTCGTCGTTGAGCGGGTTCTGTCCCAGCTCGATGGCGGCTGCATCTTCACTGGCCGCCGTGATGACGGCAGCCTCCTGCGCGTCAAGTTCGCCGGTCGCGACACACAGCCGCTGCCGGGCGACGCTTTCGAGGTCAAGGGGCAGCTATCAAGTTTCCGTGACCGCTTCGGCAAGTCCGTGGCCCAAGTCGACAGCAAGAACATGAAGCGCACTATCCATCAGGGCGACCTGCTGCGCCCGTGGCTGGAGCGATTGCCGAACATCGGGGACATCCGCGCGCAACGGCTCGTGAACGCCTTCGGCCACGACCTGGCCGTCGTGCTCGCCGACGTCACTCGAATGGGCGAGGTCGCAGCCCTAATTGAGCCCAACAAACCTGCGCTCGCGGCAAAGATTGCAGCACAGGTATACGCCGCAGTTGCCACTCAGGCGGGCGCCGACCAGCTCAAAACCGCCGAGGTTGAGTTCCTAATCTTTCTGGAAAAGCTTGGCATAGGAGAGTCCCGCGCTGCAAGTCAGTTGTGGCGATTCATGGCCGGGGTAGACGCCATTGAGCGACTTCGGCGTAACCCGTACTTGCCGGCCAGCCTAATGGACTGGAAGCTGTCCGACCGCGTTGGCTTGCGGCTGCTGCGTCAGGCAGACGAGAGCGTCGATTTCAGCCAGCATCCTGCCAGGCTGTTGGGCGCGCTGAACAGCAGTTGGCGCGAGTTGCTCAGCGAAGGTGACACGGCCGCGACCGGCGCGCGTATCGCAGCACTACTGGAAACCCGAGGCGTCAATCCACAGACCGTTATCGCTCTGGCTGACGAGCGTGGACTCCTCCGTCGTTCTGGTGCATTGCTGAGGGTGCCCGGCGCCGCATGGCTGGAGGACCAGGTTAGCGCAGCGATTCTGGCCATCGAACGCCGCGAACCGAGCGTCGCCCTTCCTGTAGGTAACGCTCTGGATACGCTGGTGTTTGACGCAGAGTGCGAGACTGGACTGCAACTGACCGACGAACAGCATATCGCTGTCATAAAGCTGTTGGAACTGCCGGGGGCTGCACTGCAAGGCGGAGCAGGCGTTGGAAAGACAACAGTGATGAAGGTGCTTGCTACCGCCTGGGAATTCGCAGGTGGTGATGTCGTAATGAGCGCGCTTGCCGGCAAAGCAGCGCTAACTTTGTCGCGTGGTGCGTCATCCCCCGCACGGCCACGCCTGGCGTACACCATTGCTCGGCTAATTGGCATGATGCAGCGCCAACGCGCACAGGATTCTGACCCAATGCGTAGACGCCCAGCCTCGGATGTCACCGTCACGTCGCGTACTTTGTTGGTCATCGACGAAGCAGGCATGTTGGATACGCCCGGACTCCATACGCTGCTGACACTGCTGCCAGACGGCGCGAGAGTCCTGTTCGCGGGGGACGAGGGTCAACTGCCACCTGTCGGCATTGGGAAGATATTCCATGACCTGGTGGCAGAAGGCTCACGCGTTGCCCGGCTAACAAAGGTCCTACGGCAAGCGCATGACAGCGACATTTTGAAAGTGTCGCGACTTGTGCGGCAGGGGTGCGCTCCACAGCCGACTGTATGGGCCGGCGAGACGGAAGGCGTATTTCTCATTCCTATCTCCGGTCTTGCGTCGGCTCAACGTCAGATGCGCGCACGAGGCGATTTGATGGTCATCGCAGCCAAGCGAGCAACTGTTGCGGACATCAATGAATCGGAATCGGTTGCGAGCCGCCCTGCCCGCGCTTTGACCCGCCGACTTGGCCCCCTTGCGACCGTAGCTGCTGGTGACCCGGTCGTAGCAACCGCAAACCGATACCAGGACGGCCTCTTTAACGGCCTTCTCGGAGTGGTCACCAATATCGACGGCCCGAGCATTGAAGTGCTATGGGATGGTGAGTCAGAACCTCGTCTACTCCCACCCGCGGCAGAAGGCGACATCGAGCTTGCCTATGCAATCACTTGTCACAAAGCGCAAGGCAGTTCAGCCCGCACGGTCCTAATCGCCGTTGAAAATTCGCGGCTTGTCACCAGGGAGTGGCTATACACCGCAATCACCCGTGGGCGTGAACTCGTGATTCTTGTGGGCACAGTAGATGACTTGCAGCTAGCGGTTGAACGACGCTCTGAACGTGTCACCGGCTTCGCCATACCGCCTCGGACGAGCGTGCACTGAGCCCAGGGCCTGTCAGTGGCAAGTGTTTTCGGCCAATTCTTTAAAAAGGAAATTTGGCAAGCGAAGCGCGTCAGGCCGTAGGTAGTGCCCATGTGGTCAAGTATGGGTGGGAGGCTTGGGCATGTGGGCAACCCATCGGGTTGTCCAAGCCGAAGGCGCCATGTCCATGCTGACCCCCTGCTTGTCCATCATGCAGAGTGCTCGGGTCTTTTGGAAGAATGGTCTCCCCCGTTTGGGGGGGAGGGGGTCTGGGGGAGGGGGCGGGCTCAGTACGCAATGGCTTGTATAGATGGTCTAGCTAGACAAGCTAGCCTGTACGGTCTAGCTGGCATAGCTTGGCTACAGGCTTATGAAACACGAATGAAGGCGATTTTGGGTGACTGACCTGGTTCGTTGAACGTGTTGCACAAACCTCCGTTTTCGATACAAGGTTTGTCCGGGCCGATTGCGAACCGGCCTAGGCGCCACAGCCAAAAGGGTGCCGCCCGTTATTGCCTCACTCCGCTACGTAGCCCCGATATCAGCCACACTACTAAACGGCGTTTACAACTCACACTGATAAAATTGCCACATGCCCGGCTCAGTCCCTTTACTCACCACCATGCAACTCGGCCAACTGCTGCTATCCGCGCGCAAGGAAAAGCGCCTCACGCAAGCCGACCTCGCCGCTCGGATGGGGCTCAGCCAAGCTCGAATTTCGCAAATGGAACTGCACCCCGAAAGCGTTACCGTGCAACAGCTGCTCACGGCAACCGCAATTCTGGACCTTGAACTGACGCTCGGGTTGCGCCAAACTGTGACGCAACCCTGCGACTGGTGAGTCCGCCAGCCAAGACGTAATGCAGACGCCCGCGCGTAGGCCCCGCTACGCGGCTGTCAGGCCTGCGGGACCCACTGCGAGCATCATCCGGGGATGAGCCAAGTCAAAAAAGATTACGTGACGAAATGCCATGCGTGCGGAACGTCGGCATACGGGCCAGTCATTGAGCGAGATGAATCAGGCGCCATGCGCGCGACCGGGGGTACGCTGCACTGGCTGCAAGCGCACATTCACGAACCTCAATGAATGGCGCACTGGCCAGCCCGAACCCACGCAACCGCACTCACCTGAATCCAGTTCATCGGTTACAGTTGTCTTGGGTTCACGCCCCTGCGCTTCACCTCCCTGAGCGCGGCCATCTTTTGTATGGTTAGGCCCAGCATCGCGCTGGGCTCTTTTTTAGCAACTCAAACCGACTTCTCATCCAGCCCGTGAATTTGACCAACCGTCATGGCCAGTTGCT
>Ga0316221_1000732_pt1 | contig 39360 bp, 23 predicted proteins | sample TBH18007metaG_FD_206003 | JGI IMG/M metagenome (GOLD analysis project Ga0316221, IMG submission 206003) | Freshwater microbial communities from Trout Bog Lake, Wisconsin, USA - TBH18007 | ecosystem: Environmental > Aquatic > Freshwater > Lake > Hypolimnion/Profundal zone | place: USA: Wisconsin... | reverse complement strand
GGGAGACAATGCCAAGTGCAGCACCAAAAAGATCTACAGGGTTCATAACGGTGACTAAACCTCCGGTTGAGTGATGGTGTGCCATCATACATCAAACCGGCAACCCATTCAATTCGTCGAAGAGCCTTCCAATATAGTGTCCCGGCCTACTAACTCTGGAGGCGGAGTCCCTGCCCCAGGGGAAAACGGGTTCGTTATTTTGTCCATAGGAGGGCTCCCTTGGATTGAGCTTTGGTTTTTAATATAATGGATATACAGTATTAATACACAGTTATACAGGGTTCGGAGTATAAGTCCGTAGAGGTTTGTTTTGGGGGTCACCCGCCAGGGACCGCCTTGTACGCCAGAGAGGTTTGTCGTTGATCATTTACCAAAGTCTGACGGATGACAAAGGTAATGCGACCTGACTTGAAGGCTCGGGTGGTGGAGCAGTTATTTCCATTTGGAAAACAAATGCCGCAAACGGCAAACTACAGATCAATATACTCAATGTGTGGTTAGCGGTTTCAAGTAAAAATTGGGAAACGAGTGAGGTCCTAGCATGAAATGTGAGGAGTTTTTTTCTTATAAAGAGATGTTTGAGAAGTATCAGGTTTTATTGACTGAGAACAGTAATTTAAAAGAAGAAATTGGTGCCTTGAAGGCACGTTTGGATGCTCAGGATGTTCGGATTCCAATAAACGAGATTTCCAGGAAAGAGCCCGAACCGGAAATGATCGCTCCGCAATCTACCTTCGAGGCCATTCTTTCAGGCATAAGCAATAGTTCTGACTCGGCTGCAAAGATCAGACTGTTCATGTCACTCTTCAAGGGACGAGATGATATTTATGCGAAGAGATGGCAAAGCAAACAGAAGGAAACTTCGGGCTATTCGCCTTCCTGCCTGAATGAATGGAGATCTGGAGTATGCTCGAAGCCGAAGGGAACATGCGCCGATTGCGCCCACAAGGCGTATGAGGTCTTGGATGAGAAGGTCATCCAGGACCACCTGTTGGGGAAGGTAGTGGCAGGAATTTACCCGATGTGCCTTGATGAGACGTGCTGGTTTTTAGCGATCGATTTTGATGACGGGGAGTGGCTAAAGGATACCTCGGCCCTGAGGGATGTGTGTGCGGGGTTTGACATCCCGGTCGCCGTCGAGCGCTCACGTTCCGGTAATGGCGCGCACGCATGGTTTTTCTTTGAAAGTCCGATCACATCGTCTTTGGCAAGGAAGTTCGGTACTTCGTTGCTCACCTACACCATGAGTAAAAGGCACGAGATCACCTTCAAATCCTATGACAGATTCTTCCCCAACCAGGACACGATGCCCAAGGGGGGCTTTGGAAATCTGATAGCGCTGCCTTTGCAAAAAGAGGCACGGAAGGGAGGAAATAGCGAATTCGTCGATGGGGATTTTGAGTCGTATGCCGATCAGTGGGCAGATGATGCAGCACCTAGAGGTCGCGTTGCGCAACAAGGTAAGGGTAATCGTGGTAACGAGACCGATAGGAGATTTCGGTGAAAAAGAGCCGGCTGCCCTGCAAGGGACTCTGGATTTGTTACAGGGTGCCGGCGTGAGCGTGGTATTCCGGCCGAACATTCACCAGAAATTCGCGCTCATCGATCAAAGGATCGTATGGTACGGGAGCATCAATCTGCTTAGTTTCGGCAGTGCGGAAGAGAGCATCATGCGGCTGGAAAGCCCCAATATCGCAAGCGAGTTGATGAAAAGTTTTGAAAAATAAAGGGAGTGGATACTACGACGACTTCCTAAACAGGACTATACACAGTTATACAAGCTTTCATGTATAAGTGTTGATAGGTCCCTGTAACTGGCCTAACTGGTGGTATCCGAATTAATTCCCCCGACCGTTCCACGACGATTGTCCACGGTGTGATTTACTTCTTTGCTGACCTGTCGATGAGGGTAAATCCGTAAGAGATAAGCCCCAAGTGCCAAAATGGATTAAGAGGTGATTCAGGTAATCCTGCAATAAAATGGGAAAATACAAATAGACCCGCAGTCAAGCATGCGAAACCGGCCCATGGCAGGAATAATTCCATGCCCGTATTTACGTCTATCCACACTAGAACAAAATCTATTAATGCTAATGCGATTGCAATAATTCCTACAACCCAAAGAAAACTGATTGCCCAACCCACAATTTTGATCGAAATATAAGGATTATTTCTTAGCCAAGATAGAATTGGATCTTTGATTTGGTTGATTCCACCATCAGCAACATATGCTGCGGCGAACAGTGGGATGACGACTACTACTGCAATATTTTTTAGACTTTCGAGATCCTTAATAGCTAACATATGCCCCCCCCCCATAATGTTTATTCTATCTCCATCGCCAACTGCACGGGTAACTCAAGACTTTTCTATTCAAGATGAAGAGGGGCAATGGGGAATATAACGGGGAAACCTACAATAAGCTTGGTACAGAGACGAAGAGTCCTCGACTTACAACTCGGCAAATTTTATTGCTGTACACACCGAGGTCTACAAAGTTCAAAACTATGAAATTACGAGGGAAAATGCAATTACGAGTTTGAGGGGATCGGTCAAGTTGTAGCCCAAAACCAAAAAATAGCCCCATAAGTAATAAAACTTATGGGGCTATTGATTACGTTTAGGCTCACTCGCTCTACCAACTGAGCTAAGATGGCTAACTGTATGATTTTGCAAGAGTTTAATTTGATTTCGTGGTGTGAGCCAAGGAATCAACCCAAACTTTCATAGCGCCTCTATGAGATTTACCTCAAAAATCGGACCCAGTCAAGCCATTACTGGCTGCGAGAGTAGATACTAGAACAGGGTCGCCCCAACGTTGGCGCGGAAGATAGTACTTTTTGAACACCATTGGTTACTTGGCCAAGGTTGATGGTGCGAAGAGGCAACTATGCAAGATGATCCCAAGAACCCAACACACATCACCGCTTCGCCAAGCCAGCCAGCAGCGCCCCCAGCCCAGAGACTACTTGGTTTAGCACCTCTGGCTGGTGCAAAGAAATCTTCAGGTAAGCGCTCCCCGTTGCCTCGTCTCTGCCGATTAGCGAACTCACTCCCTGTTGGTGCGCTCTCTTATCAGTAGCGCCGGAACCATGCTCGGCGGGCTGCGAAATTGCCCGGCTCAGATTCAGTCTTCCCCTGCACTCCACAAATGTCCCTGGCGGCCTAGCAAGCCGGGAGGCGAAGGCGAATCTGAAAGGAAGCCACTTGCAGAGACACTTGGCTGGAGGTATTATACTCTTGGTATAATACCACGTGGAAATCGCTTTGAAGCGCAGCCAATTGTGGCAGGAGGTCGTATGAAGGTAATCAGGAATCCATTTTCAAAGACGGTAATCGGGGATAATGAGCCCCTCTGCAACCAAAAGGATCTTCTGACGGCTCTTACCATGGAAGCCTACTCGGGCAACAACAACGTCCTTCTTGCGCCGCGCCGGGCCGGGAAAACATCGCTGGCAATGAGACTGGCCCGGGACTACCGCACCGCCGGCGGATTAGCCACTCTTGCTGATTTGAGCGCCGTCCCGTCAGCAGATGCCGCTGCCGACCGCATTGCTACGGCACTTTTCGCCTCGCTGAGTGCCGATAACAAGATATTCACCAAGCTGTCGCGTCTGGTAACGGCATTTGTCCCGATCATCACCATGAACGCCGACGGATCCTTTTCCGTTTCTGCTTCCCCCTCCGGACTCGTGAAAAGCGGGATCGACAAGCTCGTTTCTGTCGTCGCGTCACTCGACAGCATATCTTCGAACTCCAAGACCCCGCTCCTTGTCATCTTCGACGAATTCCAGGACCTTGCTCAGTTGACCGACAGTGTCCAGATCGAGGCCGCCTTACGCACCAATATCCAGCACCACAAGGCATCCTATTTGTTCATCGGTTCCCGTAGAAAGCTGCTGAGAGACATGTTCGAATCGCCAACGCGTGCCTTTTATCGCGGAGCCACGACCCGGGACCTACCGCTGATCGACCCGGCTGAATTTTCCTCTTATCTGGTGGCACTCGCCGAAGCATCGGGAGTAAAATGGTCACACGAGATTGCCGATAGCGTTATCGCTACGGCGGAATCCCATACTTATAGCGTGACGGCGATCGCGCATGCCCTGTTTGAAGCCACCGCGCCGAATTCGCCGAATAAAGAGGACCTTGCAGAGGCTGTAAAGACAGCGGCTCTTCGGGAGACATCCCTGTTCATGTCGATTTATGATGCTCTCTCCCCCCAAGCCCGCATGCTGCTGGAAGCCCTTGCAGCGGAACCGACTAAACACCCAATGGCAGGGGACTACATGTCTCGCCACAAGCTTACCACTGCAGGGACGGTTAGGAAATCACTGACTACCTTGGTCAATGGTGACCATATCGCGAGTGACGAAATCGGCCTTATCAGTCTCACCGACCCGCTTATGACGCGTTGGCTTAATACGAGATGGGGCAAGCGCAGCATGTTGAGTGGACTGGTGATTCAGGCGCCACCTAGAAACGACTGAGAGCACGTCCGGTTGAGGCAAAGGGGGCTTCAGGTAAGCGCTCCCCACTTTATTAAAATAATGCAGGCGGTCGAGCACTCGGCTGGTCTCCAGCGTCTGGTTTAACCCCTACTTGACATGAGGTTAATGTCAATTAATCTTTAGCGAATGCTAAGTCCCGCCGACTCATTCGGGAGCGTGTTTGCTCCTTGTCGTGCATTTGCCGATTATATCGATTCTATCTCCAACCTTGACCCAAATTGCCGGAGCCGAAATGCTGAAAATGACCCAAGGACAGATGGATCAAATGGCCCGCGCCATGATCGCCGGAAAACTTGATGCGACCTTTTCGCGTGATGTGCCTGGATTCGCTGAATTGACCGATGCTGATCGGGCAGAATTCATCGAGCAAAGCGTAGAAGCAGCGCAGTTGAAAGGGCTAATGACGGAGCAGGGCATTGCCTCCTACGCCCTTGCGGTCTGGTGGCTGGGCCTGAATTTCGAGGAGGCCTCCGAGGCGTTGAAGGCACTGCTGGATAGCAATTACCCGGAGGTGCGTAAGGTGCATGCCATGAACGAGTGGGTACATGCTGCGATTGGCGATCCGGATGACATCCCGGCGGCGGACAGCAAAATTAATGAGGCACTTAAGGTGACCGATGCCTGGGGGAAGTAAAACACTCTGGTGACAAAGGACGTCTCCAATGGGAATTGCGGACCCTATAAAAGGCGCCCTGTCGGGATGGCTCTCCAGGAAGAAGTCGCGAGAGCTGCAGGAAGATGCGGCGAGGAAAACGAATGCGATGCGCCAGCACGAATATGCCGTCGCTCGCCAGTCCATTTTGGGGGAATTCTCGTCGCAGCCCCTTTCAGCATGCTACCAGTGTGTCACAAACGCGAAAGCGGCGCGGCGCAAGGAGCGTCTCGACCTGGTGAGCAGAGCAATTGTGGCCTGCCCAAAGCACGCTGCTGAAGCAGTCCGGTTGCGCCAGGACATGGACGAGGTAGAGAACATGCGCTGCGCGAAGCATGTTTATCTGGCGAATGACCCTGAGGCCCCGGAGTATCTGCGCGACAATCCGCCGCCTGGCTTTAAGAAGGCGACGCCGGCGCAGCTTGAGGCCATGGGGCTCAACGAAAATTTGCTTCGGCCTGAAAAAAGCAACTTTCGAGCCGCCGTCTATATTAAAGATCCGGCAATCTGGGGGCCGGACCCAAAACCTGGAGGCGTGATAGCCTTCCGTGGATCAACCCCAGCGGAGGAAGACTGGCAGAATAATTTTGCACAGGATGCGAATAAAGATTCTGCATATTATCGGAATGCTGTGACCATTGGCAACGCTTTAGCGAAGTATGGTGCCTGTATCCACATAGTTGGCCATTCTCTGGGAGGTGGCCTCGCTAGTGCGGCACAGGGGGGAAGCGGGGTGACCGCTTCGACATATAATTCTGCAGGGCTACATTCGGCAACCGTGGCTCGCTACTCAGAAGACGCCCGGCATGTTGCGGCGGAACCAGATAAGATAACGGCGGTAAGACTCAATGGTGAGGTGCTGACAAAGACTCAAGAAGATATTTTAGGTTCGCGAGGATTAGCTCTCCTTGCCAATGATGCAATAGGCACCAAACGCAGCCTTTCCCCCTCTCACGATGAGACATACTTTAAACGGCTACAAAATGACGAAAAAATTGCGTCGAGTGATGAATATGATACCTATTTGCACGGAATGGATGAAGTTATAGACTCGACTGAGAATCAAAAAATGAGGGATCAAGAGGTCTTGAAAGCTTGTTTAGGCAAGAGGGGGACCTGAAATTGAAAAATTTGTTTGAAACTTTTCAATTCATGAGCAAACTATGCCCACGGACGTTACTTCCATCTATAGGAATAATTATCATGACAAGTATAAGTGCGAGTAGCGCGCCAGTTTTCAAGCTAAATGCACCTAAAGAGTACTTTGGCGATCCGAAAACACTGAATCTGCTGGCAGCATCGTTGGCGGGTGATTTAGCTAAGGCAAGGCAATTAGTTGCTGAAGGTGCAAACCCCAATGAGGAAGGCCCTCGCAGTAATCCCAACAATCGGTTGCGTCTTTTGCATTACGCAATCGCAGCCAACAACCCGCGTGCGGTGAAAGTTCTATTGGCTGTTGGAGCTGACCCAGAGTTGAGTGCACAGGGTTTTGGCAGGTCCTTCCTCTTTGCATTGACCTTGAAAAACGTGGAAATGCTATCGCTGTTGCTAGACTTGAGACCGATAGCGACTCTGTCTAGAGACACTATCGACTATCTCCTATTCGATACAGTTACCGACAATAGTCCCCAGTGTCTTGAACTCCTACTTAAACGAGGAGCTCCTATCGATTTTCGTGACAAATCAGGCTACACAGTCATGATGCGGGCGATAGACGCTCAGGACTATGAAATGGCCGAGTGGTTGCTAAAGCAAGGTGCATCGGTTCACATCGAGGCCAAGGGGGGCATGACACCGGCCTACTCGATACAGTACGATCTGCAGAAGTTCAAACCAGGCAGCCCGACCTACAACAAGGTGCTACATCTCAAGAAACTGATGGAAGAAAGAGGTGCAATTTTCCCTGCGGCTAGTCCTGAAGAGGTTAGGGCAAAGCGTACAAAAGGCTAAACCTCAACCTTCTCGCCCTGAAGTCCGAAAACAAAAGCAGGATAATGGTCCAAGGAGGAAACAATGGGAAGGCCGGCGGCTCGCGTGGGGGATAATCACGCCTGTCCAGTGATCCAGGGGCTCAAGCCTCACACCGGCGGAGCCATCCTGGAAGGATCGCCAGATGTATTTATCTGTGGCATGCCTGCCGCACGCTTGGGGGACAAGTTGAGCTGTAACGGAGCCCCGGATACCATTGCGGAGGGGGAGCCGACCGTCTTTATCAACGGCAGGCCCGCAGCCCGGATGGGCGACCTGACCGCCCACGGCGGAGTGATCAGTGAAGGATGCAGTACGGTCCTGATAGGGACCGGCAAAACGGCACGATGCCTGGAGGGAGCCGCAGCGTCAGGCAACCCGCTCGTGGCGCTGGAAGGTTGATGATGATCGCCGGACCTGCACGAGACGATGTTCTCGCCGAGAGGAGACGGTGTATAGTTGAATGTTTTTATACAATTACAACGCCGCTGTACGTCATCGTTGATTCTGCCCATGACCACCGCGGCATCACATCGTTCGTCGGGAAAAACCCCCTCAATTACTGCGCGCTGTTCGGAAAACAGCTTGTCGAAATTACCGATGGACGAGGCCCCTATCTCGCGGCTCTTTCGGTTGGCGATGGCTTTTTAGAGTCACTTATCGACAAAGCGTGGGGCAAATCCTGGTGCATCTTTCTGACGGGGACGGTCGACCTTCCCACGCTGCGGCGGCACCTCGCCCGATTGGTAAGCGTGAAAATCGATGAGGGAAATGTCGCGCTGTTTCGTTTTTATGATCCAAGAGTTTTGAGGCACTACCTGCCAACTTGCTTGCCCGACGAATTGAATAGATTCTTCGGTCCCATCACATCCTTCTATACAGAATCTGGTAATGGCGAAAATCTAATCCGATTTTCCTTAGACTATCCATGCCTTGAAGTGAACTACATCTTTGGAAGCAGATAATTCAAACATAAATAAGAGAACACTGCGATTATTACTTGCTGGCGCCTCAGCGCCAAACAAGTGCCATCAAAAATAACATCCAACCTATTTTCAAAGTGGCATCAGGGGCAGCAATCCGTCCGAGCATACTTCTGACGCAGCACTTTCTTGTCGAACTTGCCGACGCTCGTCTTGTGGAGCGCCTCGACGAAGAGGACCTGCTCGGGTACGGCGTAACCGGAGACCAATCCCCGGGCGGCATGCTCCCTCACGATTGCCTTGATATCCTGCTCGCTCACCTGACCGGCCTGCCCCGGCTTCAGCACGACCAATGCCAGGGGGCGCTCTCCCCACTTGGCGTCGGGGGTCGCGATGACCGCCACCTCGCTCACCGCCGGATGCTTGCCCACGATGTCCTCGATGTCCAGTGACGAGAGCCACTCGCCGCCTGACTTGATGACGTCTTTGGTCCGGTCGCAGATCTTGAGCCAGCCGCGCTGATCGATGGTCCCCACGTCATGGGTGTGCAGATACCCCCCCCGCCAGAGCTGCTCGGAGTTTTCCGGATCCTTCAGGTACGCCTGGGTAAGCCAGGGCGCCCGTACCACGACCTCACCTGCCGCCTGGCCGTCGTGGGGGAGTTCCTCCATCTCCTCGTCGACGATGCGCAGCTCGACGAGCGGTATGGGGCGCCCCGACTTGCAGCGGAAATCCACCTGGTCGTGGGAGTCCTGGTCCAGCATGTCGGGCGACAGGTGGGCGAGGGTCAGTATCGGACCGGTCTCGGACATGCCGTAGCCCGCAAACACGTCGATGCCCCGGTTGATTGCCTTCTTGCAGAGCGCTTTGGGGAGCGCCGACCCGCCGACGATCACCTTCCAGTGGGACAGGTCGACCTCTTCGGCCTCCGGGCTGTTCAGGAGCATGTGCAGGACCGTGGGTACGCAGTGCGAGAAGGTGACGCGCTCGCGCTTGATGGCGCCCAGCAGGACCTCCGGTCCGTAACGGCCGGGGTAGACCTGCTTCAACCCCATGACGGTCGCCATGTAGGGGATGCCCCAGGCGTGTACGTGGAACATCGGGGTGATCGGCATATAGACATCATCCTTGTGGAAGCGCCCCTGGATGTTGGCGGTCCCCAGGGCCGCCAGGGCGCCCAGGGTGTGCAGCACCAGCTGGCGATGGCTGAAATAAACCCCCTTGGGGCTCCCGGTCGTCCCGGTAGTATAAAAGGTGGTGGCCCTGGTGTTCTCGTCGAAATCGGGGAACCGGTAATCATCGGGCTGCCGGGAAAGCAGATCCTCGTACTCGCCTGCGAACGGGAGGCTGGATTCAGGCGAGCTGTCGGCGTCGTTGATGAGGACGAAGCGTTTGACGGTGGTGAGCTGGGCTCCGATCTGCTCCAGCATGGGGATGAATTCGGCATTGACGAGGATCAGGTCGTCCTCGGCATGGTTAATGGTGTAGAGGCGCTGCTCGGGTGCCAACCTGACGTTTATCGTGTGCAGTACCGCCCCCATCATGGGCACGGCGAAGTAGCATTCCAGGTAACGGTGGCTGTCCCAATCCATGACCCCCACGGTGTCTCCCGGCCGGACCCCCAATTCCTCCAAGGTATTGGCCAGACGACCGATCCTGTGCCGAAACTCCTGGTAGCTGATCCGCTTGAGATCTCTGTAGACGATCTCTTTGTCGGGCGCGGTGGTCAGGGCGCTGTGCAATAGCTGCTTGATCAGCAGCGGATAGCAGTAGGGCGAGGGTGTTGCTCCAACGACGGTTCCAGACATTTCGATTTCCCTCCCGAAGTGATGAGTGGCCCTCGGCAGATACTTGAATTGTACCGTGCCGGTTTGGGGGTGCAATGGAACTTGCCACCGGGGTAACTGTTGGTTTACTCTGCTCTTACCAGAAGAGCTATCACAGTAAGAATGGTGCTAAATACTTATGGATAAACTGATTTTTGGCATATCCGGGCTTCCCCTTGGGGACGGCTCGCGCAAGTTCAACTACGCTTCCGGCATCGCCTATGTTAGTTCCATCGGGCTCGATGCGCTGGAACTTCTCTTTGTGCGCTCCGTCAACGTTACCGATAAAAACTGCGCCGAAATACTGCAAGCCAGGAGCAAGCACAATGTCTACCTTTCGGCACACGGCTCCTATTACATAAACCTGAACGCTGATAGCGAAATGCTGCAGGAACAGTCGCTGGGACGGATTCGTCAGGCTGCCGAGGCCCTGGCCAAGGTAAAAGGAGAGAGCCTCGTTTTCCACCCCGGCTTCTATCTGAAAAGCTCGCGGGAGGCGACCTATCTCAGCATCAGGGAAAACTTGAAAAAACTTCCGGACGCCGGCATCGCCTACCGCCTCGAGACCACCGGGAAAGGGACCCAGTTCGGAACGGTCGAAGAATTGGTGTCGCTATGCAAGGAAGTCAAAACCTGCAAGTTGTGCCTCGATTTCTCCCACATCCATGCCCGTAATAACGGGTGCCTGAAGGGGTACCAGGACTTTGCCGCGATCCTGCAGCATGTAGCGGACCAACTCGGGGACTCGGCGCTGGAGGAGTTGCACATCCACATGGGGGGCATCCGATATTCCGAAAAAGGGGAGCGCAACCACCTGCCGCTTGAGGAGAGCGACTTCAATTATCTGGACTGCCTGAAGGCGTTGAAGGACTTCAAGGTGAGGGGATGCATCATCGCCGAGGGGCCGCGGGTGGAAAATGATGCCCTGCTTCTGAAAAGAACCTACCTGGCGTTATAATCCGAGGCCTACGAGTCGGCGGTTGTATCTGTCTGCGTCCCACTTCACTTGGCGGGAAGAAAGGTCTAAAATAGATAGAAGAAGCTAAGGTGGTACTTCAAAAGAGGTGAACAGTCATGTTAGAAACCTGCTGCAACAGCATGGCGCACTACGAGCACATGTGCTCGCTGACCATGAACGGCTGCGCCATTGAGAAAGCCAGATCCGAGAGCGATTTCGAGTGCAGTCCGTGCGATTCGCCCTTGCATCATAGATACGTTTGCACCCCCAGCATCTTCGGGACGTAGATGATTAATTAAAGGAAAGGGAGTGTCAGTGTGTTAGAAAAGGCGGCCGATCGGTCGCCTTTTTTTCTTGAAGCAGGCTGCTATTTGGTTTGCCGCGGGAAGCGGCACTTGCCGTACAAGTTCAAGACTTGCACGGCTGTTTTTTTTGCCCGCCCATGCGACCAGCCTGCAGCCTAGTGAGACCCCACAGTGTATCCTCCATGAGAGGGCAATGTAAAATTTTCTGACGCATAAAAAGATGTAATATTAGCCGGTTACCGGGGATAAGGGTCAAAAGTGTCGGCAATCTTTACAAATACCAATGAAAATTAGTACGCTATCAAAACTAAGCTGAATTATTTAAATGAGTTAGCTGCATGGCCTGATATTTGCTGCATTTTTTGGCAGGACTTCAAGGAGGGGACAAATGAAACGGCCGGTATTGATTCTCTTTTGTTCGGCGGTAGTATTTCTTGCGGGCCTGAACTGCAGTTTCGCAGCGACTATCGCCACTGGCGCCTTTGCCAGCGACGCCTTTGCCGGATGGGACGCGAACTTCGCGGTTAGCTCCGACGATCCGACAGCGAGCGGAGCCGTCTCGGTAACTGCCGGCGGCGTTGCAACCCTGAGTATCCTCCAGCCTTTAGCCAGCACCGACGATATCTATATCTCCCGCCACTTCACAGGCGTTTCCGCGATTAGCGCCTTGGTCGATTTCAATCTTGGCGATTTCAGGCAACCTGACCCGCTGGATCCGCCGCTACAAGGCTATATCTCGAATGTGTTAAATATCACATTCTATCCGGACAATATCAGTCTGCCAACCATGGACCTTCTTGGTTATGACAAGACGGGGGTGTTTTTAGATCCCTCTGCCAACGATTATGTTGCCCTTTATGGCTCACCATACGCCTTTAGTGTAAGCGGCTTGGGCGGCATAGACGGGACGCTTGCCTTTTACCTGCGGGATTCGGGGGATACCTTTTTTTCCCAGGGCCTCATCAGCGACGTAACTGTTACGGAAGCCGAGGCAAGTCCGGTTCCAGAACCGTCGACCCTGCTGTGCCTCGGGGGCGGGTTGGTTGCTCTGCTGCTCAGCAGGTCCAGAAGGAGGCTAGGAAGCGCCTGATGTAAAACCACATCCCAAAAAAGCCAAACCCTGGGCAATCGGGGGACGGAAAATCACGGAACTTCCACGCTGCAGCACCTCGGGAGAACTCGAGCCTCTTGAACGAGTTACTTCCCTAATGTGTCTTCAGAAATCGAAGTTGGCCGGACTGCCGGAACAGCTACCGCAAGCTGACGAGGCGGTCCGGCTTTTTTGTTTCAATAAAAGTAATAATAGTTTCGGATGGTTACCCAATACCTGTCTTGTTCGCAAAAAGGAGGGCGGTATGACTGCCTCGGCGTGTAGCTCATTAAGGGCAATTCTGGTCTGCGGGTTTATGGTCGTTGCCGGTTTGCTGACGCCTGCTGCACCTGCTGCGGCGCAGGATGTCAGCAGCTTGGTCACGGTCGCGAAGTCCGAGCGTACCGTGACCGATATCAGAACCAAACTGGTGACAACGACCTCGACGATCACCATCAAGAATATCTCCACTACGGCCCTCAGCATCCCGCTCCAGGCGGTATTCGACCTTTCCGCCTCCGGCGTGCAGGTCCTGAATGCGGTGGCTCCCGGCACAGGCAATCCCTACGGCAAGTATTATGTCGACCTCTCCAGCAGTGTTGCTTCGGGGAAACTGCAACCTTCGGGATCGCTGACGTTCAGCGTTAGTTTGGTGTATGCGAATACTGTCCGGTTTACCTACAACGTTTTATTGTACGGCACGGTAGGCAAAGTAACCCCGACCATCAGCTGGGCGAACCCGGCCGACATCACCTACGGCACGGCGCTCGGCGCCACGCAGCTGAACGCGACCGCAACTCCTCCCGGCGGAACCTTTGCCTACAACCCGGCGCCGGGTACGGTACTTGCCGCCGGCAACAGCCAGACCCTTTCTGTGACCTACACGCCGACCGACCTGGTCAACTACACCACGGCCACGGCCAGCGTATCGATCAACGTCATCCCGGCCAGCCTCTCCGTCACGGCGACCGCGAAAGCCAAGAGCTACGGCCAGACTGACCCGCCCCTCACGTACAGCACCGGCCCCTTCGTCAACGGCGACACCAGCGCCATCCTCACCGGCAGCCTCACCAGGGTAGCTGGCGAGACCGTGGGGAACTACGCCATCCAGCAAGGGAGCCTGAAGGCCGGCGCCAACTACACCATCGCCTATACCGGGGCGAATCTTTCCATCGGAAAGGCGACCACGACGATCACCTGGGCGAACCCGGCCGACATCACCTACGGCACGGCGCTCGGCGCCACGCAGCTGAACGCGACCGCCAATCCCTCCGGAGGCACCTTTGTCTACAACCAGGCACCGGGTACGGTCCTTGCCGCCGGCAACGGCCAGACCCTGTCGGTGGCCTACACGCCGGCCGACCTGATAAACTACACCACGGCCACGGCCAGCGTCCCGATCAATGTCATACCGGCTAGCCTCTCCGTCGCGGCTGCCGCTAAAGCCAAGAGCTACGGCCAGACTGACCCGCCCCTCACCTACAGCACCGGCCCCTTCGTCAACGGCGACACCAGCGCCATCCTCACCGGCAGCCTCATCAGGGTAGCGGGCGAGACCGTGGGGAACTACGCCATCCAGCAAGGGAGCCTGAAGGCCGGCGCCAACTACACCATCGCCTATACCGGGGCGAATCTTTCCATCGGAAAGGCGACCACGACGATCACCTGGGCGAACCCGGCCGACATCACCTACGGCATGGCGCTCGGCACCACGCAACTGAACGCGAGCGCTAATCCCTCCGGCGGCACCTTCACCTACAACCCGGCACCGGGCGCGGTACTTGCCGCCGGCTACGGCCAGACTCTGTCGGTGACCTACGCGCCGACCGACCTGGTAAACTACACCACGGCCACGGCCAGCGTCCCGATCAACGTCCTCCCGGCCAGCCTCTCCGTCACGGCGGCCGCGAAAACCAAGAGCTACGGCCAGGCTGACCCGCCCCTCACCTACAGCACCGGCCCCTTCGTCAACGGCGACACCAGCGCCATCCTCACCGGCAGCCTCACCAGGGTAGTTGGCGAGACCGTGGGGAGCTACGCCATCCAGCAGGGGAGCTTGAGTGCCGGCGCCAACTACAGCATCGCCTATACCGGGGCGAACCTTACCATCGGCAAGATAACCCCGACGGTCACCTGGGCGGACCCGGCCGCGATCGACTTAGGCACCGCCTTATCCAGCCTTCAGCTCAATGCGAGCGCCAACGTGCCGGGAAGCTTCGTGTACACCCCCGCCGCGGGCGAGGTGCTTTCCGCCGGTTCACACAGCCTGAACGTCGTCTTCACCCCGGCCGATGCGACGGATTACGCCACTGTCTCCGCCACGGTAAGCCTCACGGTCAATGGTGTTATCATAGGGAACACGGCGCCCACCGCCAACGCGGGGCCTGATCAAACTGTGACCATGTCGGGAGGGCAAACCACTTTGGACGTCACTCTGGACGGGAGCAAATCTTCCGACCCGGAGGACGGCTCCGCGGTGTCGTTCTTGTGGACCGGCGTTCCGGGCCCCAGCCCCAATAATGTGGCAAACCCGAAGGTCACCCTCTATCCCGGGACCTACAAATATACCTTGATCGTCACTGACAGCCAGGGAGCGAAGAGTGCTCCTTCACTGGTAACCATCACGGTCAATCAAACACTCAATCCGCCGGTGCTTGTTGTGAGTCCCAGCTACAGCTACAGCGTCGACCAGGGAAATACTGTCAGCTTCACTGCCTCTGCAACCCAGGTGGACGGGAACATTGTCAGCATCTCGGCACTACCGTTCCTCAACAATGCCACCTTCACCTCCATCCCCAAACCGGCACTACTCGCGGCGCCTGCTACCGGAACATTCAGCTTCACTCCCGACTCCACCCAGTCCGGGATTCAGATGGTGACCTTCACCGCACGAAACCAACTGGGCTTGACCGACACCAAGACAGTCCAGATAACGATCAACAAGGTAAATCACGCTCCGGTTATCTCGATGGCATCCACGGCTTCCGTGGATGTGGGGAAGATGATCTCGATTAAGGCGAGCGCGAGCGACCCCGACGGCGACATCCTTACCCTGACGGCGGCCGGGCCGCAGTCCGCGCCACTGCCGTCGACCGCCCTATTCGTCCCTGCCACCGGAACCATCACCTTCGCCCCTGATACTACCCAGGTGGGGCAACAGACCTTTATCGTCACAGCCAGTGACGGGCATCTCAGCACCTCGGCCCAGGTGACGGTGACGGTCAATAGCGTTCAGCCGGGCGGTACGACTCCCGTCCCGCTCATCCTGACGCTTGATCCCGTGGCAAGCCTCAGCCTGCAACCGGCGCTGAAAATCACCGGTTCGGTCAATGCTCCGGACCACGTCGTCATACCCCCGATTCAGTCGTCGCTCATCGTCGGGATGAACCCCGCGACCGGCGGCCAGGGAAGCCAGAAGCTCACCGTCACGCTGACCGGCCAGAGCTCGGGAAGCTTCCCCACCCACTTCGTGAACGGCGCGAGCCAGGCGAGTTTCGGGTCGGGCATCACGGTGAATTCCCTGGTCGTCGCCAGTCCCACCAGCGCGACCGCGACCATCACCATCGACTCGGGGGCGTCCCTGGGGTCGAGGGTCGTCAACGTCGTAACGGGGAGCGAGACGGCGGTTTCGCTGCTGGGCTTCAACGTCCTGGCCGGAGTGACCACGATAACGGGACGGCTGCTCGATGCCGACACGCTGCAACCCGTGGCAAGCGGCGCCAACGTGAATATTGCGGGGTCGTCCGTTTCGGCGCAAACCCTGCTCGACGGCAGCTTCACCCTCTTCAACGTGCCCGCGGGAGTGCAGACCCTGACGTTCAATGCGCCGGATCACGAGCTGATCACCCTCCCGGTCAGCGCGCCGGTCGGGACGACGGTCAAAGTGGGCGATATCAAGACTAAAACCACCGTCTTCAATCCGTCGGCTGCCCCGACGGCCACGCTGGGAAGCGTTTTCGGCAGAGGCGCCTCCGACTTCCTCACCGGGGCCAAGACCAAGGAAGACCTCAAGAAGGTCGTGATCGACGCCATCCTGATGACCGGCGGCAGGATGGCCGGGGTGCTGGACGAGTTCGGCAACCAGCTCAATCCCAACATCACCGGCAACGGCGCGATCAGTCTCAAGGCAAGCGGGGTGGATCTCATCGCCGACCGCATGATAAGCGGCGAGATCATGACCCTGGGGGACTTCCTGTACGGCTTCCCGATGTTATTCGAGTGGCAGACGCAACCGACCCTGCTGCGGGCACTGTCGGCACTGCAGGATGTCGTGGACCAGGCCTGGGGCAATCCCAACGATCCGCTGTCCGCCCTGACCATCGCCATCTTCAACCGCGGCAAGAGCACCCTTTTCGACGCGCCCCGTCTCACCCCGGAGACCCCTCTCAACGCCATCCAGGCCTATCTGATGGCGTCCACCCTGTTCACCTGGGCAAACAACGACATCTACTACATGGACGGGTCGGACCAGCCTCCCACGGATCTGCAACTGGGCGCCCGGGAGCATGCGCGCACCCTTTTGGCCCACTACCAAGGAGATATAGTGAGCGATGCCGCGGCTCCCTTGCTGGTGGCCGACGGCCTGCCGACTCCGGTGGCCTTCGCCTCGGCGGACAAAACCTACATCGTTCTCACCCCGGGGGCCAATGACAACAACAAGTTCGTCCAGGTGACCCTCGACGGTTCCCTCTCCCACACCAACGACGGCGCCAAGATTACGCTCTATCAGTGGCGCCCCGCGGCCTCCACCGACCCGAGGCCGCAGGATGGCCCGGACCCGACCGTCGCCGTAAAGTTCACCTCGGGGGCGCACCACACCTACACGCTGTACGTCACCGACGAGAACGGCCATAACAGCGCCGGCGCGACCGTCACCATCAACATCACGGGGGACTGCGATTTCACCACCCGCGATCAGACCGGCTACCCGTGGTGTTCCACCTTCCAGAAGTTCCTCGGCGGGCAGGCCCTCAAAAAGGCCGATGTCGTCGCGAGCAAGGTGTCGGGCATGCTGGCAGCGATACAGCCCACCATGAACGGCACGACACAGTTCATGAACGCGGCCAGCAGCAGCTTCGCCAACTTCTACAAGGGCGTAGACCTGACCAAGCTCAGTAACGGCAGTCTGCAGACCGCCTATCAAGAGGCACAGGCACTGGCCAAGTCGATGGGACAGCTCGCGAGCTTTACCAAGGGTGCCGCCGACATCATAAAGGGGCAGCTCGACAACTTTGTGGGCGCGGTGGCGAACCAAATGTTCGACTACATGATCAACAAGTTCACCGACGCGATCATCGACACCTCCCGTCCCGCACCGCCATTTTTAAACGATGCCGAGGTTGTGGCGGGTGGCAGCAACGAAGTCGGCCAACAGGTGATACTCACCTTCAAGCCGAGCCCGAATGAAATAAACGACTTTGCCAAGTTTTCCACCCCCGCCACGGATCCCAATACCGGCTTCCCTATCCCGGGGACCACCGTGCTGGACGGCATAAGGAGATACGCCTATGTCATCTACCGCAAGAGCAGCGACAGCGGCGGATTTGAGCGCGTCGACATCATGCCCGGATCGCAACTTCCCCCCAGGAAGGATAAAGATCAACAGGTGACCGCCCCACCGTCCGACTACACCTGGATCGACACGGACCCGCCGGTCGGGACCAACACCTATGCCATAGCCGCACGCGTCATCAGGACCGACACGGTCCCCAACACGGTCTACGTCGGCGACCAGAAGATGGTCATGGATTACATGCTCGGGTTGATCCCGGGGGGCGGGGTCCTGAACAGCGCATTCAAGGCGGTGGATATAGCCGATAAAGTCTTCCGGGGGCTGATGCTCCAGGACAGCGATCGTTCGGACCCGGAACACGTCTACGTCGGCGCCGACGACACGCAGATTCCTTCCCTCGACCTCGCCGTGGACAATTTCCACGGCACCGTCTACCTCAGCATTCCGGAAACGAGCGGTATCTTCAAGATCGGGACCTCCGGATTCGAGGAATTCGTAAACGCCGGGTTCAGCTCCATGGCCGGGCTGGTCGCCGATTCGAAGGGAAACCTGTACTGCGACAACAAGGCGTCCGACGACAGTTACGGCGGGCGTATCTTCAGCTTCCAGTCGGGGACCGGGGCGCGCCAGTTGGTGGGATCCACCAACTATTACAGCCAGATGCTCTCGTACGCCAATCCGACTAACGTCCTTACCCTCAACTACGGCGTGGACTCCCAGGGAGAGTGCATCTACATAGCAGACGCGGGGGACCAGAGCATCAAGCGTCTTGCCCTCAATACGGCCAATCCGCCCGATCACAACGTCGGACAGTACTACGCGCAGTCGAGCGATTTCTTCTTCGACCCGACCAGCAAGATGGCCAGCGATCTCTTCGGCAACCTTTTCCTGACCTAGGGAACCAATCTGATGCAGGTGCAGGGAGCTCCCGGCGCCACCACGGTGACCAAGGTATTCCCCGACCGCAACGGCAAAAACCCGTTCCAGTGGCTGACCGGAATCGATTTCGACCGTGCGGGGAACCTCTACCTGGCCGACCGGGGAGCGGGAACCATCACCATGGTCCCACCACCGTTCGACAGCTTCATGCAGCACGACGAGTCCTACCGCAAGAAGTTCATCGTCAGGTCCGGCCTCAGTGACCCGCTGGCCCTGAAGCTCAGCGCCGACGGCCGGGGCTATATCGTCGTCGACGCCGCAGGGTACCACATAGAGAATTTCGGTATCTCCGGCCGCCTCTGGGACAATGCGGCCCAGGCTCCCCTGGCTGATGCCACCCTGCTGGTCGACAACGCCTTGGTCCCCGTCAAGACAGATATGGACGGGTTCTTTACCCTCCCCAACATCGTCATATCCCAAGGGGCCCAGGAGGTGAAGCTCAAGGTGGTGGCGAGCGATGGGCGTACCCAGGTCATCCCCAGTGTCCATCTGGATGCCTACGGCCATACGGCGCTTTTGCAGGACCTGACCTTCGATCCGCCGGTCATGCCCAAGCTGGATCCGATCCCGCCGGCGGGGGACTCCAGCGTGATTGTCGACCCGGATCCGCTCCCCTACGAAGTGCCGATCCCGCTTGCGAGCAGTAACCTGGGACAGACCCAGACGCGGCACATCACCATACCGGACCGGCGCGTCTACCCGGCGAGCAGCTCGAATCCGCCGCCGCTACCGCCGCCGGCATCCGTCACGGACACGCTCGGCTTCGCCCCGGCGCCCCCCGCGCCGCCGAGCGCCCCGGCGCCGTCGGCCCCCTCGCTGGTGCAGCCGAGCGTCACCGTCGTCTCCCCCGCGGACGGCATGATCACCCAGGCCGGATCGGTGACAGTTACCGGCATGGTGGAAACCACGGAGAACCTCACCACGGTGACCCTGACCGTGAACGGGGTGGACCAGCAGCTCCCCCTGAGCAACGGAGTCTTCAGTGCCAGCGTCGCACTGAAGGACGGCTTCAACGTCATCTCCGCGCGCGCCGGAGACGTGGCAACCGACACGACCAACAACATCAGCTACCTGGAGGGACGCTCCCTGCCGGTCAAGGTGCAGAAGGGCGCCGCGCTCTCACCGAGCCTGGATTTCTCCGGCGTGGTCATGCGGTCCGACGGGATCGGGTTCACGCCCTATGTGGACCTGATCGTCACGCTCTACGCCATGACCGACGCGGGCTCCGGCGAGTACCGCATACTCGGTGCGGTTTCCGTGGGCGTTGACGGTCTGTACCAGTTCCATCTGGAGAACGGTGCCTCGGCGTCCGCGGTGCTCCAGACCCTGTTCCAACTGCTGGGCCAGGGGAACGCGGTTCCGGTGAAGGTCGTGGTGAGCGACCCGCGCTCGTAGATCAAGGCGAAATGAGCAATAGCCGATGGAGGACTATATGAAGACGACAACGCGAGCTACGGGCAATACGGCAGGCCGGATCATGGGGATGGCTCTTTTTCTGCTGCCTATCCTCACCGCATCTCTTTTGTATTGTCCGGCGCCGGCCCGAGCCGACATCACGGTGACCGTCACCGGACCGGCCGGAAGCCGCAGCCAGAGCGTTCCGGACGCCGGGGGCTCCTTCGGCTTCGAGAGGGACGTGGTCAGTGGAGTCGTCACCGATACCACCCTGCCGCTCACCCGCAACGCGCTCAACACCATCACGGTGAGCGCCACGGACGCCTCGGGGAACAAGGTCTCCCAGGACATCAAGGTGACCCAGCTCTCCCTGGACCAGATCGTGGTCTCCCAGGTGTCGGCGGAGCGGCTCTCGACCCAGCAGATCAAGCAGCTGGTCTCCGACGGGGTGATCCAGCTCGACAACCCGGACAACTACAACGTCTCCAAGTTCGACATCGTGCTCACCATCGGCGACAAGGAGGTGCCGATCAGCGTGCCGATCGTCTCTCCGGTCAACAGCGTGGAAACCATTTTCAAACCGGCCACGCCTTCAGCTAGCGGAGGCGGCGGCGGAGGTGGATCCGGGGTTGCACCGCCGGACGTGGTCATCTTCCAGCAACAGGTGGGAGGAGGCGGCGGCGGTGGGGAACCGGTCCACATCTCGGGTGTCATCATCATCGAGGGGAACATCAAGAGCCTGAAGGAGTTCTACACGGTTCGCCTTTTGCTTATGAACACCTCCGGGGTCTTCACCCTGAAGGACGTGACCTCCAGCATCGCCTTTCCGGACGGCGGCCTCTCCTCCATCGCCCCGGCGGACGGGGTCATCTCCTTCGGCGACATCCTCCCCGGTGACGGGGGGCTTCCCGGACAGGCGGAGCGCCAGTTCATCATCCGCGGCGACGCGATCGGGATCAACCACGTGCAGGTGAATTTCGGCGGCACCGTGGGAGGACCGCTGGTCCCCGACGACCAGCAGATCCCCTTCAACGGCTCGGCCACCACCCAGGTGGAGGTGAAAGGACCACCCACCTTCAAGGTCGTGGTGACCCACCCCGACGAGGTCGTGGTGAATGTCCCCTACGAGCTCAAGGTGGATATCACCGACACCGGGGACATCGAGGCGCTCTACTCGAGCCTTTCCATCGACGTGGGGGGCGCGGCGGAACTGGTGCGCTGCGACCCGGCCATACCTCCAGCGCAGCCTTCCTGCACACCGATCGTGGGATCGGACGTGCGCAGCTTCGGCGACATCCTCCCCGGCCAGACGGTGAGCGCCACCTTCACCATCAACCCGTTCCAAAGCGGGCCGATAACCTCCTGCCTCGGGATCTCCGACCAGAACATCGCCCTGCAGGTCCAGGTCGGCAACATCGGCTGCCTGGTGGGGCAGATCGCCCCCGAGCGCGGCGTGCCCGACGGCGTTCCCACCGTCCAGGTCGCCCCGGCGCCCAACCTCCAGGGGGTGAGCGTGCAGTCGCCGGTCACCGCCTTCTTCAGCCAGCTAATGAATGAAGGGTCCATCCAGACCGGAAGCGGCGGTAGCTTCAACGTCTACGACGCCTCCAACAACCTCGTTCCGGGGAGACTCATCTACATTACCCTGACCGGGGTCGGCAAGACGGTCGCGGTCTGGCAGAAGTGGGACAGCGATTTCAGCCAGTACGTCCCGCTCGATTCCAACGCGGCCTACACCGTCCAGGTCACCCAGGGGATTACCAACCTTGCCGGCACTGCCATCTACAACTCCTGGACCAGCCACTTCACCACCACCGGCACGGGTGCGGACGACAGCACCCCGCCGGTCCTGAACCTCGGGGTTGAGGCCCCGGTGAACCCGTCCTACGTCCTCCCCGGCCAGCTGGTGAAGATCGACGCCTACGCAACCGATCAGGGGAGCGGAGTGGTCCGGGTCGAGCTGCGCAGCAAGGACCTGACCGCGGGCGACACCGCCTACCAGTTCATCGACCGCAGGATGGTGTTCAAGGGGGACAATCCCCCCTTCATCTTCACGGTCGACTCCGGCAAGCTGATCCCGGGGCACACCTACCAGTTCCTCGGCACGGCCTACGACTTCATGACGAACCAGCAGGACGCCACCCTCAACCTGGTGATCGCGTCCTCCGCCGCGGCGCCGACCATCACCCTGCCGGCCCCGCCCGCTGCCGGCGTGGCGCAGGGGATCTCGGTCTCCCTGACCCCTGACGCCGTCACCGGCGGCGTGACCGGCGTGAGCTACTACCTCGACGGTGCCGGTACGCCGTTCAAGACGGTGAGCCTCTCGCCCTACCAGGCGGGTCTCAGCACCTTCGGGCTGACCCTGGCACCCCACACCATCCGCGCCGTCGTCAGCGATGCCCTCGGTCAGACCGGCGAGGCGAGCTATATCTTCAACGTAGTAGCCAACCCGAACAAGCCGCAGCTAAGCCTCTCCGGCGCGGTGAACGGCGCGACCTACATCATCGGGAGCACGCTGACCGTGAGCGGCTCCGCCATAGATCCTTTGGGGATACAGTCGCTTACCTACTACCTCGACGGCGCGCAGATAGCGACCGGCAGCCAGCCCTTCTCCATCGCCACCGCCGGGCTCTCCCTCGGAGGCCACACCATCAGCGCCCTGGCGGTCAACGTGCTGGGGGTCGCAAGCGACCCGGTAACCTCGAGCTTCACGGTGGTGGCGCTTCCCAACGGGCCGGCTCCGGCAGCTCCCGTCATCACGGCGGTCTCGCTGCCGGTCGCGGGCCAGGTGAGCGTCAGCGGCACTTCCGCCCCCGGCGCCCGGATCGACATCACCGACAGCACCCAGAAGTTCGGCATCACCGTGAACGCCAACGGCTCCGGCAGCTTCAGCGCCACGCTCCCCGCCGCCAGCGGCGACCTGTTGAGCTTCGTGGCCTACGACTACCTGAGCTCCCAGCTCCCGAGCACCGCCGCGACCCGCAGCGTGCCGGTGGCGCCGACCCTGACCTCCATCGCCGCGGCTCCCAGCACCATGAGCTTCACCTCGGCGAGCGCCGCGCAGAACATCACCGTGACCGGCAGCTACCAAGACGGCAGCCACGCCGACCTGACGAGCCAGAGCAGCTTCTCCTCCAGCGACCCGACGGTGGCGATAGTTAGCGTCTCCGGGCAGGTCGTCCCCCTGAAGAACGGCTCCACGACCATCACGGCCACCAGCGGCGGACAGTTCGCGCAGGTCGCCGTGACGGTGAACATCGTCACCCTCTCCTCCATCTCGGCCACTCCGCTCGCCACCACCTTCGTGTACCTTGGGGAAACCCGGCAGCTTGCCGTGACGGCGCTCTACAGCGACGGCTCCCAGACCGCGCTTTCCTCCGGCGTCACCTTCAGCTCGGGGAGCAACGCTGTAGCCGGCGTCAGCACCGGCGGACTGATCACGGCCGCCGGCAACGGCAGCACCCAGATCACCGCCAACTACCCGGGCGCGGCCCCGTTCCCGGTGACGGTCACCGTCAACACCGCCCTCGACACGCCGCCCCAGGTGCAGATCCTCGCCCCGGGCGCCGGGAGCAGCTACCAGCGCGGCGACCTTGTGCCGGTCACGGTACGGGCCACCGACGCGGTGGGCGGAGTAGCCAGCATCACACTGACCGTCACCGGCCCGGGAGGGACGCTCTTCAGCGAAACCCGTTCCGTCTCGGCCTCCCTGGATGTCAGCACGGTTTTCAACTTCACCGTCCCCGACACCCTCGCCATCGGATCCAGCTTCAGCGTGAGCGCCGATGCCGTCGACACCGGGCACCACCCGGCCCCGACGGCAACCACCAGCCTCAACGTGGTGGACACCACAGCACCGGTCGTCACCATAACCGCGCCGGCCACCCAGACCCCCTACAACTACGGCGACAAGATCACCCTCACCGTACACGCCACCGACCGGGTCGGGGTGAGCCGGATCCGCTACGCCACTTCCGGAGCCTTCGTAACCTCCGGGTCGCAGGATATCGTACCGGCGTCCAGCACCGCCGACGCCAGCTTCACCATCACCGTGCCGTTCGGCACGGCCGGCCCCGGGGGGCGGGGCGGGGCCGCCCCCCCCCCACCCCCCCGCCCCCCCAGGGGGGGCGTTCGGCACGGCCGGCCCCGCCCTCGGGATCGTCGCCTACGCGAGCGACCCCTCGGGCAACGAAGGGTCGACCGCTTCCCTGAGCGTGATCATCACCGGTGCCGACATCATACCCCCCGCCACCCGGGTGACTGCGGTAGCCGCCCCGGGAAGCAACCCCTCCACCACGGTGACCTACCAGGTGACCGACGGCCTGGCCGACCTCGACCATGTGGAGCTCTACTTCCGCAGAAACGGCATCGGCACCTTCAACCGCTACATCAACCCCGATCCGGGCTACCCGGCGGGAGGGAACTACCTGCCCCAGTCCGGGGCCACCGGCACCATAACCTTCGACTCCACCAAGATGGGCGGCGACGGGAGCTACGAGTTCTATTCCGTCGGGGTCGACAAGGCGGGTAACCGGGAGGCTGCACCGGCCGGTAACTTTGCCGTGGCGGCTTACTATCCGCTGGCAGGCTCACCCCTCGACTACAGCGGTAACGGCAACAAGGCGACCGTGAACGGTGCTACTATCGCGGCGGACCGCTTCGGGCACCCCGGAGGCTCCTACTCCTTCAACGGCTCCGGCCAGTACCTTACGGCTCCCGACAGCAGCTCCCTGGACCTCAGCAGCCAGTTCACCCTGGCGGCCTGGGTCAAACCGGCGGCAGCCATGCAGGACCCCGCGCAGGGGGGGATCATTTCCAAGGTCGGCGGAGCCGGCGGCAACAACGGCTACCAGTTGGCGCTCACCAACGCCAACCAGACGATCCTCTGCATTTTCAACAGCCCGGGTGAAACCTGGGGCACCACCTCGCTCGCCGCCTCCGCAGCGGTTCCGGTCGGGCAGTGGAGTCACCTGGCCTGCACCTATGACAACAACATCGTCACCATCTACCTGAACGGCGCCGCGGTCGGCTCCAAAACCGTCGGTCCCAAGATCATCGCCAACAGCTCCTCCACCCTGCGCATCAGCGGTGACGACAACGCCAACGTCTGGTTCAACGGTTCCATCGCGGAGGCCCTGGTCGCCGGTCGCGCCCTGACCGGTCCGGAGCTCGCCCAGCTGCAGGTAAGCGGCACCGGGATGGTGGTCGCCGACCAGAGCGCCAGCTTCAGCGCCGGCACCAACTGGACCATCATTGCGTCACCGACCACCGTTGCCGAAGGCGACACCACCTACGACAACAAGAACATCCGGGTCGCCGGCACCACCTTCACCCTGAACGGCCTGCACAGCTTCAAGAACCTGGAGCTTTTGGGCGGCGCCGTGCTGACCCACACTGCGGCCAGCAGCACTTCAACCCATAACCTGAACCTGAACCTCTGGACCCTGACGGTCGATTCGACCAGCATGATCGACCTGAACGGCCGCGGGTACCTCGGCGGCTCCCCGGGCCGCACGGCGGGCAACCAGCCCGGCTCACTCGACGGCGCCGGTGGCAGCCACGGCGGCTTGGGAAGTTTCTACCAGGCCGGCGATATTCCGGCTCCGGTGTATGACGATTTCACCAACCCGACGGACCTGGGAGGCGGCGGCGGGAACTGGAGTGGCAACCTCGGTGGCGCCGGCGGCGGCTTACTGCTGCTCCAGGCGGTCAACGTTATCAATGACAACTCGATCAGGGCCAACGGCGCCCAGAGTGCCGGGTCGGCGGCCGGCGACGGCGCCGGCGGCGGCATCAATATTACCAGCAGCACCCTGTCCGGTTACGGGACCATCCAGGCCAGGGGGGGTGGCGTCAGTGTCGGCACCGGCGGCGGCGGCGGCCGTATCGCCGTCAACTACCTCGACCTCTCCACCCTGAACCAGGCGGGCACCAGCGTGGACGGCGGGCAGGGGCAATTCGGCGCCCGGGCCTCCAACGGCACCATCTTCCTGAAACTGCAAAGCCAGGGAAGCGGCGACCTGGTGATAGACGGCCAGGCCGGCAGCAACGCCTTCACGACGCTTGCCATTCCCGACGGCTATACCTTTAACAACATCACCCTGAGAAACAGCGCCCGGGTGGTCACCGACTCGCCGATTGCAGTAGCCGGGCGACTGCTCTTGACCGGCAACTCCCTGCTTACCCATTCGCAGGGAAACGAGAAGGGTCTTGCCATCGACGCAGCCGTGGTCCAGGTCGACGCGGGGAGCGCCATCGACGCGAGCGGGCGCGGCTATAGCGGCGGCTCGGTGAATTTCGGCCTGACGCTGGGCGGACTCAACGGCTCTCAAGCCGGGAGCGGCGGCAGCTACGGCGGAAAGGGGGGAGGCTACCAGAGCGTCGACAGCGGCCTGGTGTACGGCGACCCGCGCAACCCGGTGTACCTCGGCGGCGGCGGTGGTTATTGGTCTGGTAACCCCGGCGGCGCCGGCGGCGGCCTGGTCACCATTCATGCCTCCAATGCTCTGGTCGTCGACGGCGCAATCCGCGCCGACGGGGGGCTCAGTGGAGGTTCGGCCGGCGGAAACGGCTCCGGCGGGAGCGTGCTGATCAACACCTCGCGCCTGGCCGGCAGCGGCAGCATCAGCGCCAACGGCGGGGGTACCAACTCCGGCGTGGGCGGCGGCGGCGGCCGGGTGGCCGTCTACTGCGATTACCTCGACAGCGCGGCACCGCTTGGCAACCTCCGAAGCCTGAGCGCCTTTGCCGGACACGGCCAATTCGACGATCGCAAGGCGAGCGCCGGCACGGTCTATGTCAAGTACAGCCAGGGGCAGGAGGAGCTCTTTGTCGATGACAACAGCGCCGGCGCCACGGCGGCGGCGAGCACTCCGCTGACCCCGATCGGCAACGGCGTCAGCGGCACGGTCACGGCCACCACCCTCCAGGCCGACGGCCAGATGCCGTTGCTGCCGGGCGGTTTGACCGGGCTGCGCCTCAACCCGGACCTGAGCCAGCAGGAGAACTTCGCCATCAGCGGCAACAGCGCGGATACCATCAGCGTCGTGACTCCCAACGAGCACGGGGTCGCTTTCGCCACGCTGGCTGCGGCAGGGAAGGTCTACAGCGGCCACTACCGTTACGACAACCTCACCTTCCGCCGTGGCGGCAACCTCCTGCTGGGCGATCCGCTGGAAGTCCCAGGCACCCTCACCATTGCCGAATATGGTCTCATGAGCCACTACGCGGCCACCAGCAACTCCACCTCCGGACTGTTCCTCACTCTCGGGACACTGGAGATCGACGGCACCAGCCGGATCGATGTCACCGGCCGAGGCTACCGGGGCGGCACCAGCAATGCGGACCCGGGCAGAACGGCCGGCAACACCGCCGGGTCCAACAAGGGCGCCGGCGGGAGCCACGGGGGGTTGGGGAGCGTCTATGACTCCAGCGGCGTGATCACCCCCAGCTACGACAGCCTCAGCAACCCGACCGACCTGGGAAGCGGCGGCGGAACCTGGTCCGGCCTGGTCGGCGGCGCCGGCGGAGGGCGGGTCCTGATAACTGCAACCAGCATAGCGCTTGACGGCGCCATCAAAGCCAACGGTGCGGCAAGCGGCGGCTCCGCGGCGGGAGACGGGGCAGGCGGGACCATCAACATCTCCGCCGGCAGCCTCACCGGTGCCGGCATCCTCCAGGCCGATGGAGGCGGCGGCACCGGCACCGGCGGCGGCGGCGGGCGGATCGCCATCGTGACCAGCGGAGCCTTCACCCTTCCTCCGGCGGGGATCACCACCCTGGGCGGTAAGGGGCAGTTCGGCCAGCGCGGCGGAACCGGCACGATCTTCACCCGGGACGTCACCCAGAATAACGGCGCGCTGGTAATCGACGGGGGGAATCTCGACGCCATCGTCAACGACACCACCAGCATCCCCGGCGCCCTTACCTTCGACAGCATCGTACTGCGCAACAACGCCAGGGCCACCGTCGACGGCGGTCTGACCGTGACCGGCCAGCTCCTTTTGACGGGCAACTCAGTCTTGACCCACAGCGCCGGCAACGAGGCGGGTCTTGCCATCACTGCCAAGGACGTCAGGATCGACGCCGGCAGTTCCATCGACACAACCGGCCGCGGTTATCGCGGTGGTTCCACGACAACCGGCCTGACGCTAGGCGGCCTGACGCTGGGCGGGATTGTCGGTTCCTCGTCGGGGTCCGGCGGCAGTTACGGAGGCAAAGGGGGAGCCTACGCCCAATCCAACGGCAGCGGCCTGATCTACGGCGACCCGCGCAACCCGATTTACCTCGGCAGCGGCGGCGGTTATTGGAGCGGCAACGGCGGCTACGGCGGCGGCAGGGTTACCATCCATGCCGCCAACTCACTGGTGGTCGACGGCTCAATCGTCGCGGACGGCTCTCTTGGCAGCGGCGCCGCCACCGGTGACGGCTCGGGTGGGTCGGTTCTCCTCTTCTCCTCCAGCCTAGCCGGAACCGGGACCATAAGCGCCAGCGGCGGCCATGCAAGTAACTGGGCAAAGGGCAACGACACCTCCGGCGGCGGAGGCCGGATCGCCATCTTCTGCGACACCCTGGACCCGACGGACAACTTCAATGGCCTACGCGGCGTTACCGCGTTCGCCGGCTTTAATTTCTATGACAATGTCCCGCCCAGCGGGGGAACGGTCTATTTCAAATACAACCAGGGGGCCGAGCAACTCTACATCGACGCGAACCTGACCGGCTCCACTGCCCCCGGGGCGACCCCGCTGCCGCATATCGGCTCCGGCACCACGGCGGCAGTCTCATCCGGCGACACCCTGACCCTGGACGGCAACGTCCCGCTCCTCCCCGGCGGTCTTGCCGGGGTGCGGCTCAACCCCGACACGACCCAGCTGGAAACCTTCGCCGTCAAGGGGAATACCGCCAGCACCATATCGGTGGTCACCCCCAACGAGAACGGCATCTACTTCCAGGACCTGGCCGCTCCGGGACACCGCTACGGCGGGGTCTCCAGCTACCAGAACGTCACCTTCCGGCGCGGGGGATACCTGCTGCTGGATGACCCGCTGACAGTAACCGGCACCCTGACGCTTGCCGAGAACGGGCTCATCAGCCATTTCGGCTCGACCGGCAGCTTCACCTCGGGGCTCACCCTGACAGCCGGCACCTTCACCATCGACAGCACCAGCAAGATCGACGTCACCGGCCGCGGCTACCAGCCGGGATACACCTCAGGAAACGTCGCGATTTCCCGCCCCGGTACCGGCGGCAGCCACGGCGGTCTGGGCGGGCGCTACTTTAACAGCAGTTACCAACCTGAGCCGGTCTACGACAGCAGCACCAACCCGACCGATCTGGGCAGCAGTGGCGGAACCTGGAGCAGCACCCCCGGTACCGGCGGGGGCCGGGTGCTGATCAGCGCCGGGCTCCTTGCCCTGGACGGCAGCATCGTCGCGGACGGAGGCGGAGGCGCCACCTCGGCGACCGGCAACGGCGCCGGCGGCAGCGTGAACATAACCGCCACAACCCTCACCGGTGGGGGTACTGTCACGGCCAAAGGGGGGACGACAACCAACGGTACAACAACTGATGGCATCGGTGGCGGCGGTGGACGGATCGCAATCCGGTACGGCGGGGTACTGGGGCTAAGCATCTCGGTTTCCGGCGGCCCGGGCAACATAAGCCTCGGCCCCGGACAAAACGGAGCTGACGGTACCGTGTACCTCGAACAGCGCTGAGCGAGGCTGAGTGAGTAGCTAAGCTGGCGCAGCCGAATGGAAACACGCCACGGCAAAAAGCCCCTGGTTAAACCAGGGGCTTTTTTTAGCTTTAGTAAAGTATTTTACTGAAAATAAAAAATACTGTTGACTTGTTTTACTCAAAGTGAAATATTCCATTATCACTAAAACGCTGTTGCTGGTCCAGGGACAGGCCCGGGCGGGGTTCAGTAGCGGCAAGCTGTTGACATCTGGAGGAAAATAGTGCAGGAATACAACATCGGCGCCAAGATCAGGGAACTGCGCACCGGGAAAAAACTGACTCTCCAGGATGTTTCCAATGAAACTGGGTTTTCCACCTCGCTGCTTTCCCAGATCGAGAACAACAACATCTCCCCGCCCATCGCGACACTCTCCAAGATCGCCAATTTTTTTGAGGTGCGCATGGGGCACTTCTTCGCCGAGGAAGAGGAGTGCAGCTTCGAGGTAGTCAGGAGCGGCGAGCGCACCTTGATGCCCAGGGTCATCTCCGAGGACGGCAGCAGCCACGGCTACTTTTTCGAGTCGCTGTCGGTGCGCAAGAAGAACAAGAAAATGGATCCCTTTCTGCTTACCCTGAACGAGCAGGTGGCGAACACCTGCACTTACAGCCACAACGGGGAAGAGTTCCTTTTCATCATGCAGGGTAAGGCGGAGCTCTTGCTCGACGACCAGCGCATACTGCTGAACGAAGGCGACAGCGTCTATTTTGATTCGAACCTTAAACATCGGTTGCTCTCGGTAGACTGTGGCCAAGTCAAGGTTCTTGCGGTAGTGGTGAGATAGTTCGCCCAAAGCCATAACAACTAAAGAAATGGGAGGAAGCAGAGTATGAGCAAGAGAATGGATGCCCTTGATTACCATTCAATGGGGCGCAAGGGGAAGATCGAAGTAATCGCCACCAAGCCGTGCCAGACGGCGGCCGACCTGGCTCTGGCCTATTCACCCGGAGTTGCCGAGCCCTGCCTCGCCATCCAGCAAAATCCCAAGGACGCCTACCATTACACCGCCAAGGGAAACCTGGTCGCAGTCGTCTCCAACGGCACCGCCGTGCTGGGACTGGGCAACCTGGGCGCCCTGGCCTCCAAACCGGTCATGGAGGGGAAGGGGGTCCTCTTCAAGCGCTTCGCCGACATCGACGTCTTCGACATAGAACTCGACACGGAAGATCCGGATGAGATCATCAAGTGCTGCCAGCTCATGGAGCCGACCTTCGGCGGCATCAACCTGGAGGACATCAAGGCGCCGCAGTGCTTCTACATCGAGGAGCAGCTCAAGAAGACCATGAACATCCCGGTTTTCCACGATGACCAGCACGGCACCGCGATCATCTCGTCGGCGGCCCTTTTGAACGCCCTGTTCCTGGTCGGGAAGAAGATCGAGGACATCCGCATCGTGGTGAATGGGGCGGGCGCCTCCGCCAACTCCTGCGCCAAGCTCGCCATCGCGCTCGGCGTGCAGCCCAACAACATGATCATGTGCGACACCAAGGGGGTCATCTACAAGGGGCGCGTCGAGGGGATGAACCCCTACAAGGAACTCTTCGCCGCCGACACCCACTTCCGCACCCTGGAGGAGGCCGCCGAAGGCGCCGACGTGCTGTTCGGCCTCTCGGCCAAGGGAGCCTTCACCCGGAAGATGGTCGCCAGCATGGCCCCCAACCCGGTCATCTTCGCCATGGCCAATCCGGACCCGGAGATCACCCCGGAGGAGGCCCACGCGGTGCGCGGCGACGTCATGATCGCCACCGGCCGCTCGGACTACCCGAACCAGGTCAACAACGTGCTTGGCTTCCCTTTCATCTTCCGCGGCGCCCTCGACGTGCGCGCCACCTGCATCAACGAGGAGATGAAGCTGGCGGCGGTGCACGCCCTGGCCAATCTGGCCCGGGAAGAGGTGCCCGACTCCGTCAGCAAGGCCTACGGCAACGTGAAGTTCAGCTTTGGGCGCGACTACATCATCCCGAAGCCCTTCGACCCGCGCGTTCTACTGCACGTGGCGCCCGCCATCGCGAAGGCCGCCATGGATAGCGGCGTCGCCCGCCAGCCCATCTTCGACATGGACCTCTACATCGAGCGCCTGGAGAAGACCCAGGGCAAATCGAAAGAGATCGTGCGTACCATCATCAACAAAGCCAAGTGCGATCCCAAGTCCATCGTGTTCCCGGAAGGGGACAACGAGAAGATCATCAGGGCCGCCAAGGAGCTGGTGGAGGAAGGGATCGCCAAGCCGATCCTGATCGGCGACCCGGCCAAGGTCAGGGCCAAGATGGCGGAGCTCGGCATCGAGCTGGACGTGCCGATCATCAACCCGGCCGACTCCGAACTGACCGAGGGGTATGCCGCGGAACTCTACGAGCTCAGGCAGCGCAAGGGTCTCACCCTCACCGAGGCGAACCGCATCCTGCGCCGCAAGTCGCGCACCCATTTCGGCTGCATGATGGTCCGCAAAGGCGACGCCGACGCGCTTTTGGGCGGCATCGACACCCATTATCCGGAGACCATCCGTCCGGCGCTGGAAGTCGTGCGCCGGCAGCAGGGGCTTTCCAGCGTGCACGGCCTGTACATGATGGTCTCCAAGAAGGACGTCTACTTCCTGGCCGACACGACCGTCACCATCGACCCGACCGCCGAGGAGCTGGCGGAGACGGCGATACTTGCCGCTGAAAAGGTGCGCATGCTCGACATCGAGCCGCGCGTCGCCATGCTCTCCTTCTCCAACTTCGGTTCGGTTAAGCATCCCCATGCCGACAAGGTGCGGCGTGCCGTGGAGATCGTCAAGGAGCGCGCGCCCGAGCTGATCATCGAAGGCGAGATGCAGGCCGACACGGCGATCGTGCCGGAGCTTTTAGAAGGGTTCACCTTTTCCAAGTTGAAGACCGCCGCCAACGTGCTGATCTTCCCCGACCTCAACTCCGGCAACATCTGCTACAAGATGCTGCACCACCTGGGCGGCACCGAGGCGATCGGACCGATCCTGATGGGGATGAACAAGCCGGTCCACGTGCTGCAGCGTGGCGACAGCGTGGACGACATCGTCAAGATGGCGGCGATCGCCGTCGTCGACGCGCAGAACATCTAGACCATTTAGGAAGGAAAGGCCCAGAGAAGAGTGGGGTGCGGTAGCGTAGAACAAAATAGCCTTGCGGGCGCTGCCCGCAAGGCTATTCCTGTTTTGGGGGCAAGTCGTAGACATAATGGCTATCGTGCCCACGCGGGGTGGCTGTGGACGCAGTTCACGGGCGAACACGAGGTTCGCCCCTACACCTCATCGCGCCGGTAGGGGCGAATCTTGTATTCGCCCGACTTCCGTGCCCCGAGGCGAATCAACATCAGCCCCTAACATAGCCATTTCATAAGGGGACCGTGCAGGCGGTGGCCTCGCAAAGCCTCCGGCTACCTTGTTTTTGCCCCGCCATGGGGTACCATAACCCCATGGAACCCGACGATCTTCATGGACGATTGGTCTATTACACCGAGGCGGAAGAGCTGGTGAACCGCTGCACCCACGGCCTCGGCACCCTGCTGAGCCTGGCCGGCGCGATCGCCCTGATCTCGCTGGCTGCCGAGCAGCACGACACCTACCGCTTGGTCAGCGCCTGCATCTACGGCGGGGCCATGATCGTCTTTTACAGCATCTCGACCCTGTACCACAGCGTGCGCAAGCCCTACCTCCGCTACCTGTTCAACATTCTGGACCACTCCAGCATCTATCTGATGATCGCGGGGAGCTACACCCCCTTCTCCCTGGTCACCCTGCGGGGCCCTGTGGGATGGTCGCTCCTTGCCATGGTCTGGGGGCTCGGGCTGGTGGGAGCGATCCTGAAGGTATTCACGGTGCACCGTCTCCCGACAGTCGGACCGCTCATCTACCTGGCCCTCGGCTGGAGCTTGCTGTTTGCCTGGAAGCCCCTTTCGGCGGCCCTCGCGGCCAACGGCCTGGTGCTGCTCTTTGCCGGCGGCGCGGCCTATACCATCGGCGTCATCTTCTACTTCTGGGACCGCCTCCCCTTCAACCACGCCATCTGGCACCTCTTCGTCCTGACCGGAAGCGCCTGCCACTTCTATTCGATCTTCTATTACGTGACCCCGGTTCACCTCTGAGCATTGGGTTGATCTTGCTTTCGTTTTGCGTTAGTATTTAAATCCATGATCGATTCGTTCCATGACAACGAAACCCGCAAAATATGGGAAGGCATATTCTCCCGCCGTCTGCCGACCCAGATTCAGGGTGTGGCGCGGCGCAAACTACGTATGTTGAACAACGCCCACCGGCTCGACGACCTGCGCATTTCACCCCAGAACCGGTTGGAGAAGCTCTCCGGCGACCGCGACGGGCAATGGAGCATAAGAATCAACGATCAGTGGCGAGTCTGCTTTGTGTGGAACGATGGGACTGTCGGCAGAGTCGAAATTTGTGATTATCATTGAGGTGACACCATGAATAGAATCCCTAATATCCATCCGGGCGAAGTACTTCGGGAAGAATTCCTGATGCCGATGGGGATTAGCCAATACCGGCTGGCCAAAGAGATCGCGGTTCCTGAACAAAGGATTTCCGCCATCTGCAACGGCAAGCGGGCCATCACCGCTGACACCGCTGTCCGATTGGCGCGGTTTTTCGGTACCAGTGCCGGCTTCTGGCTGGGCCTTCAGGCTGATTACGATACTGAAGAAATTGAATTTGCCCAGTCGGAGAGCCTGGCAACGATTCAAAAGTGGGACGTTGGCAGATCTCATGCCTGACCTTTCCTATTGAAACGAAAACGTCCTAAGCCTCCCCCTGTTGAAGGAAGACTTAGGACGTAAGAAACCGACCGTCGGGTGGTCACCTCTTTTTTCCGCGGGGCGCCGGTGACAGGTCCGGCCCCTGCTATTTCTTGCAGCACCCGCCGCTACAGCCGGAACCGCAGCAGCTTCCCTTGTTCTTCCAAAGCGAGATGTAGAGCAGGTAGCAGGCTCCCGCCAGTATGACTGCCGCTATGACCATGTCTGAAATTCCCATCTTAACCTCCCAGCCCGAGGAGTTTCCCCCCCTGAAATACGATGCACGCCATGCCCCAGGCCAGAACCATCTGGTAGCCGAAGGCGATTCCGAACCACTTCCAGGTGCCGAACTCCTGCACCATCGCGACGGCCGCCACCAGACACGGCATGTAGAGCAGCACGAAGGTGATGAAGGCGTAAGCGCCCAGCGGGGTAAACTGCTTCTTCAGCTCCACCCGAAGCGGCGAGCGCTCCGCCGCCTTGTCGGCATTCTCCGTGGCCGAAAGGCTGCTGAACCCGAAGGTCGAAGTGACGTTGGAAAGCGCCTCCCGGCCGGCCTTGGCAAAGGACGAGCCGGCCTCCTTCAGGTCCTCGCCCAGGGTCGGCCTGGCTTCCTTCTTCTCCGCTTCCTTCTTCACGTAGATCTCGCCCATGGTCCCGACCACGATCTCCTTGGCGACCAGTCCCGCGATGAGCGACGAGCTCGCCTCCCAGGTGCCGAACCCGAGCGGCTGCAGGGCGGGGGCGACCACTGCGCCGATCTGGCCCAGGTAGGAATCCTTCTTGTGCTCGACTCCCCAGGGGAGGTTGAGGAGAAACCAGACCATGATGGAGACCGCCAGGATGTAGGTGCCCGCCTTGATCAGGAAATGCTTCCCCTTTTCCCAGGTGTGGATCAGGAGGCTCTTCAGGGAGGGCATCCGGTAGGGGGGGAGTTCCATGATGAACATCGGGGCCTCGCCCTTGAAGATGGTCCTCTTGAAGAGGAATCCCATCCCGATCGCCAAAAGGATCCCCATCATGTACAGCGACCAGAGCACCGAGCCGCCGTGCGCGGGGAAAAAGGCGCCGATGAAGACCACGTAGACCGGAAGCCGCGCACCGCAGGACATGAGCGGGACCAAGAGGGCGGTGAGCGCCTTGTCCCGGGGATTCTCCAGGGTGCGCGTCGCATAGATGGCGGGGACGTTGCAGCCAAAACCGAGCAGCATCGGTATGAAGGACTTGCCGTGCAGCCCGATGGAATGCATGGCCCGGTCCATGACGAAGGCGGCCCGCGCCATGTAGCCGCTCCCCTCCAGAAAGGTGATGAAGAACATCATGGCGAAGATCATCGGGACGAAGCTCAGCACGTTGCCGCTCCCGGCGAGCGCCCCGTCGGTAACGAGCGAAACGGTCCAGTCCGGCGCATGGATCAAGCCCATCAGGGCCTCGGTCTGGTGCTTGACGGGGCCGGCGATCATCTCCCCTACCCAGTCGGCGAACGGCTTGGAGAGGTCGAAGGTGAGCTTGAACATGATCCACATGGCGGCCAGGAAGATCGGTATGCCGAAAAAGCGGTGCAGCACGATCCGGTCGATCTTTTCGGTAAGCTCGGTCCTGGGGAGCTCAGGCTTGTGCAGTACCTCGCGGGTGAGGCCGGTGGCGAGCGAATACCTGGTCTCGGCGAGCAGCGCCTCCATGTCCTCGCCATGCGCCCGCCTCAGATGGTGCAGCGCCTCCTCCAGCGGTTCCTCGCCGAGCTTGGTCTCCTGCTGGATGTAGCTGTCACCCTCGATGAGCTTCAGCAGGAGCCAGCGCTGCGGGTAGCGCTCCAGGAGCGCCGGGTGGCTTTCGCTCAACGATGCGCCGATGAATTTCGCCGCCACCTCTATGTCCACGCCGTAGTTGAGCTGGTTCGGGGTGTGTCCCGCCAGGTCCTTCGCCGTGGCGATGGTGCTCTTCAACAACTCGTCCAGACCCGTTTTCTTGATGGCCGAGGTGGGGATCACCGTGATCCCCAGCATCTGCTCGATCCCGGCGACGTTTATCTGGTATCCTTTGGCCTGAGCCTCGTCGTAGATGTTGAGGGCCATGACGACCGGTATGCCGAGTTCCAGCAGCTGGACCGTCAGGTAGAGGTTGCGCTCCAGGTTGGTGGCGTCCACCACGTTGATGATCAGGTCGGGGCGCTCGTGGACCAGGTAGTCCCGGGCCACGATCTCCTCCTGGGTATAGGGGGAGAGCGAGTAGGTGCCGGGGAGATCCACCAGGCGGATCTTGGTCCCGGCGTACTCGAAGTGAGCTTCCTTCTTCTCCACCGTCACACCAGGCCAGTTCCCCACATGCAGCCGGCTTCCGGCTATGGCGTTGATCAGAGTGGACTTCCCGGCGTTGGGGTTTCCCGCCACCGCCACGGTCAGCTCCCGCCTGGCCACCGGACGCAGCGCGCCCCGGCGCGATTCCGCGGCCTGCGCCGCGCTCTGGTTTTCCTTTACGGCTGCTTCCCCCGTCATTTGCTCACCTCCACCGCGATCCCCTCGGCCTCGCTTTTTCTCAGCGACAGATTGTAGCTCTTGATGAAGACCTCGATCGGGTCGCCCATGGGAGCCACCTTGACGACCTTCACTACCTCACCCACCAGCACGCCCATGTCCATCAGGCGCCTCTTCAGGGGGCCGATCGCCCCGATAACCGTGATGCGCCCTTTTTCGCCAGGCTTGAGATTCGCCAGATTCATCGCCCCACCTCCTTGATCATTATCTTCATCGCCATGGCGCGGTCCACGGCTATCCTCGACTCGTCCACCTTCAAAAGCATCGGGCTGCCGTTATTGAGCATCTGCACCCTCTTGCCGATCCGAAGCCCCATGTCCTCCACCCGGCAGTCGCATTTCTGCTTCTCCGTGCAGCAGGGGGAGCCGGCTTGAAAAAGCCTGATTTCAGTGATCTCGCCATGCTCGCCGGGGCTTAAAAGTCCGAGTGGGATCATGATGCCTCCTTTTCCATGACTCGTTCTCATGGCTGATGTGATAACCTCCCTCCCCCCTGGCGGGGGAGGGTCGGGGTGAGGGGGAAGGCGCCATGTTCGACTACGTTGGCAGCTTCACCCTCCCCCCGACCCCCTCCCGTCAAGGGAGGGGGAGTCAGGTAGTGGCGGCCGGCCGTGTTTACCGCTCTAAAAACTGACCTGGGTGCGCAGGGCGAGCGCCGTCACGTTATCGGCACCGCTGGAACCCGCCGGGTTGATCAGGTACTGCACGACGGGCGCCACCGCGATCCGGTCGGTCAGCTGCAGCTTGTAGTAGAGCTCGGCAAGCTTCTCCTGGGAGTCGGCCAGGGAGCCGGCTGCCTGGATCTGCCCGTAGGCGAAGCCCAGCACGTCGGCCTTGCGCCCCGGCAAGAGGCCCAGGAACTGTCCCCCGACGCTCCAGGCCCTGTGGGTCGTATAGGCGTCGCGGTCCCTTTGGCCGTAGCGGGCAAAGACGGTCAGCGTGTCGGTCAGCTGCTGGTCCAGGCTGAGACCGAAGCCAACCGCGTTCTTCTCCTTGAGCTTGGCGCCTTGCGGCAGGCCGGTGGCGGGGTCCAGGGCGGGGAGCGACCCGTCCACGCTGGCGTAGACCCGGCAGTTCCCCTCCCGATCCGCCAGCTTCGCCTTGTAGTCCAGCTGGGCGATGCCGAAGCCGTGGTCCAGGATGTCGGCGCTGTCGGCGTCGCCGCTGCCGTAGCCCAGGCTTACGACCAGCGGTTCGGCGAGCTTCAGCTGAACCCGCGCGCCCGGGCCGATCTCAGGCGCGCCCAGCACCGCGGAATTGACGAAACCTTTGGCCAGGAACTGGCTGTTCTCGTCGTTGGCGACGGCGTTGGCGTCAAAGTAGTTGGTAAGGTCGATCTTGCCGGCGGTCAGGATCAGGCGGTCGTTCCAGGCCGAGTGCTCCACCCAGGCCTGGCGGAACCTGACCCGGTCCCCGGTGGAGCCGGCTACGCCGTTTAGCCCGGAAAAGCTGGCGATCTTCCGGTCGATGCCGTCCCCGCCGGTCGCCTCAACGTCGATGACCGCGATGGTGTTGTCGGCGATCTTGAAGTTGAAGACCAGGTCGCCGCGCCCCACGACGTCGGCATAATCCTTGGGCTTGTTGCCGATGGAGCCCTGCAGCACCCCGACCAGCCCGCCGCTTAGCGAAATGTTCTTGGTGAGCGCGGTGAGCCTTGTTCCGAGTTCCTCGTTACGCTGCTGGAAGGCCCGGGTGTTGACCAGCAGCATCTCGGCGCGCAGTTCCTCCTTCAGATCGGCGATCAGCACCAGGTCCGCCCGGTCGACGGCCGCCGTTCCCTGCTTCAGCGCCGTTTCCGCCATCTTCTCGGTCAAAAGCGCCAGCGCCGCCGCCAGGTCCATCCGGGTGCAGGAGGTCTTCCCCTCCGTGATGTCCTTGGCAAAGATCCCCTCGACCTTGTATTTCTCCGCCAGGCGCAGGATGTCCTGGCAGGCCTGGTGCTTCATTTCAACCGTTTCCGGGATGACCAGGTCGGGGTGCATGGCAAAGGCCCCTTCAGAGTAAAGGAAGAGACTCCCGAACAGGATAAGGCCGACTACTAACAGGTGATCCATCTTTGGCATTGTTTCCCCCCTTGAATGTATGGGCAATCTAGTGACGCCCGTGTAAGCATAATAATACCTGATTAGCAATGATCTTCCGCCAGCCTCAACCAGCCCTCTGGGCGCCTGCCAGTTCGGGCAGCTGCTTTGATGAACCTGGGAAGCATGGCGGCCAGATCGAAGCGGTGATTGAAGCGATATTG
>Ga0316221_1000723_pt1 | contig 39614 bp, 52 predicted proteins | sample TBH18007metaG_FD_206003 | JGI IMG/M metagenome (GOLD analysis project Ga0316221, IMG submission 206003) | Freshwater microbial communities from Trout Bog Lake, Wisconsin, USA - TBH18007 | ecosystem: Environmental > Aquatic > Freshwater > Lake > Hypolimnion/Profundal zone | place: USA: Wisconsin... | reverse complement strand
TGGGTAAATATTAACGGTTACCTGAGATCCAGAAGTGGATGCAGCAGCCGATGTAGCTTGAAATTGAACTGGGTTAGCAGATACCTTATGACCGATAAAGGTTCTGTAACGCAAGTTAGTATATCCCGATACACCATCGTTAAATTGAAATTTATCGTATTGTTGAACAGAGTTAGCATCGTTTGCAGCATGGGTACCACTAAAGGTAATAGCTGTAACAGCGCCATTTGCATCTAAAGTAGTAGAAACTACAGTTAAAGTGCTTCCTTGTTGTCCTTCTGTTCCGGCTATATGAATTGGTAATAAGTTAGATTGGTACCAATCGCAATTAGAGAACTCTCCTAATTCCCACGAGTTCGCAATCTTGTTATTACGATCCATTGCAAATTGGTTTAATCCAGTACCAACGATGTTAGGTACAACAGTGTCACCAATATATGCTTTAGCGCGGCCAGTAGCTGAACCATAGTTACGGTATAATGCTAATGCATTAGCTAATTGAGTGTAACTATTAATTGGATTAACACCATCGCCAAAGAATCTGTAAGTATTAGTTACACAATTTTGTGCGACATTAGCTTCGATTTGTGCGCCAATTTCTTGAACAGCAGCTTTACCGAAACGCCCCATGTATTCCTCAACATTGAATATAAATTGTTGAGATGTGAATGCATAGCTAGTTGAAACTGATTGATCACAAACCAAAGTTTGTATTCTTTGATCGGCTGGTTGAAAAGTTGCAACCAAAGAGTTAGTAGTAGTCATTCTAGGAGGTAAATCAAAACCTACTGAATCCCCTAAGTTTCCTACTAATTTCTCGAAGTTTTTAAATTTAGTGTTCGAGGTAGAAATAAAGCAATTTAAGTTTTGTAGAAACGCAAGTGAAGACATTTGGTATGTTTGCACTTGTTGTAATATATTTGTTGGTCCTGCCATGGTAAAATTTCCCTTTATCTAGAGTTAATCCAGGTAAAGACATGGCAATATAGTTAGAGGTTAACGATCCTTTAGCCTTTCAACCAAGGGGCGTTCTTAAAATCCTTCAACGTCATCTTGCCGCTATCCATACCGACCGAAGAAGATTTAAGTTTTGATAAAGGAGGAGGGGCACTAACATTGTTGGTTTTTGCTTCTAGATTCTGGCTTATCGATTTCGATAAACGTTCTAGCTGTTTTGTCGCCAATTTAGGCGAGGTCTTAGCTAGCGAATCTATTTCTAACAACTTCGATGGGTTATTAGCCAGTTCATACATAATCTCTGGCGTATTCTCCATTTGAGCTGCTAGTATTACAGCATTGGGAAATTTATCAGGTTCAAAATCACCCATGACTTCGTTAAAGTCTTCAAATAGCTGAGAGCCTTTACCCATTTTAAGGTAGTACTGATCAGCAATTGTCTTTAACTCATCTTCCTGAGCTTTTCTTTCAACCTCATCACGATGCTTTTGCAAATCCTGCATGAGCTTGTCATATACTCGCCGTTCAATTTCGGAGGTATAGTTTTCGCCCGTAGCCGCTGGTTGTACAGCAGATTCAGCACGAATCTTTTCAAGTTCTGCCTGATACTCGGCTTGCATCTGTTGACGCACGCGTTCAGCAACATGGGCTTTTTCCCGTTTAACAATGTCATTCACCTTGCTAACTGGTAGTGTCTTTTCAGGTTCACTTTCAGTAGCTGGCGCTTCGATCCCTGAAGCTTCTATATCATCCATAAACCCACTATTTCCCCGTGACGGTAAAATAACCTCATGCGCTGAGTTCGCGACCATTTATACCCGATGGCTCGGTAGGAACCTAAGTTTCTACATCCTGTATAAACCTAGTAATTTAACTCTAGTTCACGTTCTAGATTTGTGCAAATTTTGCACAGGGTTTTGTGGATAACTGTGAAATTAGCCGTGATATTAGCCGTGAAAGTATTTTTTGTAGGGGCTTGTTATTTAATGTGATTTATGTTAGTCGCGGCAATTCTAGTGCTTGTTTATAGTTTGTTAGATAGGTATAATGTTAAAAAGGGGGGCAATAAATTGGAACATATTAATACATTAAAATTTTTTGAAGAACTAAAAGCTGGGGGAGTTCCAGAGGAACAAGCCAGAACCCAAACCTATGCTTTAAATTCTGCATTAGATCATGTGGCTACAAAAGAAGATTTAACCAGCGTAAAAGAAGATTTAAACGGCGTAAAGGCAGACGTAAAAGAATTAAAGGCAGACGTAAAAGAAATAAAAGGCGACATCCGTAAATTTATGTGGGGTGGTCTCTTGGCTCTTGCTGGCGGAACAGTTAAAGTATTGTTTTTCCATTAAGGACTTTAGTATGTACGCAATAGCATTTGATTTAAAAATTGACGATCTAAAAAAGCATTATGGCGAACCCTATAATGGTGCTTATACGGAAATTTCCAAAGAATTGGAAGAAGTAGGTTTTGAATGGAAACAAGGGAGTCTTTATACTACAAAAGAAGACGCTAACACCTTATCCCACCTTTATGAAGCAATTAGAATATTATCTAATATAGACTGGTTTAGGCTTTCAGTAAGAGACATTAGAGCTTTCAAAGTAGAAGACTGGTCAGATTTTACAGTAATAGTTAAAAACCATACATAATCGATAATAATATAAAGAAAGCCGCTAACGGTTGTTCAAATCATTAGCGGCTAGGATATTTAATATGAATATTTGTATATTAGTACAATAAAAGAAAATTAGTAAGTGCGCCCTTCATATCTTGGTAATTCTTCTATTTCTTCTAGAGATAATCCTACGCATTTACTTATTATCTCAGGACTAACCCCAGCATTTAGTAAATTGATTGCAATTTCTATGGACTTTTCTATGCGTGCTTCTAAAATAATTAAAACCTCGTACGTTATAAAATCTTCTGTTGCCCAATCATCTTTCTGCATGATTATACAGTAACTGTATAATCAATGATAAAAAATAGCATATACACTAATAATTTATGTTAGTGTATATGCGCTTAATACTATATTCTAAGCTTTTTTTTAGCTGGCGAATTAGGAGCGTCAACCACGCTAGCTACTGTAGATACAGCGCTTTCAACGCCCTCAACAATAGGTAATGCTTCAGGTGCAGCAACTCCTATTACAGTATTAACGACTGGTTCAACCGCTGCTAGCGCATTAACGGCTTCATTAACTTCTGGCTGAATATTGGAAACTGCGCTAGCAACATCGGATTCAATCTTAGGTGCTTCGGCCTCAACATGATGTCCAATGGCATCTATTTTAGCATGGAAATTAGCCATAGCTTCGTGTAGTTCGGCTTTAAGTTTATTCAATACAGTCGTAATGCTTTTAGGTTGATTATCTGTAGGCATAGTACTCTCCTTGTTTGTTAAAATTTATGGGGCGCCAGGTTTATATTTAGGCGAGGGCGGTAATTCTATAGTTCGCCAATATTCAACTGAGGATTCTCGGTGAAATTCTGCAAGCTCACTCTCACTAAGCGCATAATCCGTAAGAATAACTGAATCCTCTGCAATCTCGATTACCTTTTCTTCTTCGGGTTTTTCAGTTATTACAGGTACAAGTTCATCTTCGTTTTTCATTTATTTTTCTTTCCCTTAAGAACCTTATTAGCCTTAGCGTCTATCTTTTCTTCTGTTGCTTTAGATATCTTGCCTTTATGTTCCATCTCAGATGCACGAGCTTTAGCATTTTTAGCATGAGCCTTATCTGGTACTGGATATTTACGTGATTTAGGTAGCGCAAATTCTTTTGGTTTTAATCTCTTTCTGGCTTTAGTAGTTAGTTTTGACATTTTCTACTCCTTTAAAAATAATTTTCCTCTTTCCGCTTCAAATTTAGCATCAACTAAAAGATTTTTATAATCTAAATCTTGCTTCAACTCAAGTGCTTCATATTCTGCTAACGTAATCAAAGCAAGGGGCTTTAGCGGTGGGAAAGTACGCGATTTAGTTATCATATAATTTCCCTATTCTATTCCTTAGAGTATCGCATTAAATTAAATTGTTTTGCAATAAGTTTACTCTATTACTTCCCCATTAAGCACAGTGCCAGGACAATTAATTCTATCGATGCTGCCACGCGCCCAAGCCCTACCGCTTCTAGCTCTGTCTCGTTTGGTATTTTTTGCCATCTGAGACAACAAATTATTTAATTCTCTTTTGTCAAAAGTAGTTAAAGAGTGATTCTTTTTTAGCTCGAGCAATTTATTAATTCGTGCTGTAGTTTCAGTAGTAGTAGTTTTTTCTTTCATAAAGCTAATTTCTATTTGTGATTATCCTCTACATTTTTCCGTAAATTTTGAACATGTTGCATTGCTTGCTCAATTGCAGTTCTAGCATTTTCAGAGTCAACCTTTTCTTGTTCAATTCCAAGTTTGGTTTGATTCTGATTAATTTGCGCCATAATCTGCATAAACTTAACGTCAGTTAGGGTTTTTTCATTAGCAACTTTAGCGGCTTGAATAGCCAGCTCCCCCTCTTGTTTTTGTTGTTGTTGCTGAATCTTAGCCATCTCAATTTCTTTAATAGCCTCGGTTTGCTCGCGCATTGCTGTTTCTTCTGGGTTACCTTGCTGGGCCTGTTGTGCTTTTTGTTCTTCTAATTGCTTCATAAACTGAACGGCTTGAGCTTTGAGACCCTCAATGCCTCTAATATCCATGTTATCTAGGATAGTCTCTAGCCCCATGGTATTAATAAATTCGGCAAACAATTGACTGGATTGCATCATTCTAATTATTTGATCTAATGCAACTTGTTTTTGTACTGCGCTACTAACACCTGCTTCTACCTTAATCTGTAAACTATTTGGGTTGTAGCTAAAGTCTACACTATTGGGATTGTTTGGGTGATTAATAATTTGATAAGAGCGCTTACCGTCAGGTGCCTTTACCGGTAAACTTCTAGGCGTTACATAATACTTAGGAATTAAGTCAACAACTATTTGAGCAACCCTATTTAATCCTCTAATATATCCCTGTAAATAAGGAATAGCGGCAGCATTAGATTGCATAGCGCCTTGCTGAATGGCGACCCCTGATATTTGCTTATCGTTAGTTCCTAATATGGAATCGTACGTACCTAATATAGTTTGGGTAACTTGATCGGTTCCCATAAAAGTCATATTAACAATGTCAGGAGTAGGAGTTCGTTGAACTTCTCTTGGAGGAGGTAAAGGTTGTTCTGGATTATCTTTGTAAAATGCGTTATAAACTAATGTAGATGCTTGCTGTACGTTCTTATAAGCATCAGCGTAGTCTTCAGGGATGGACTCTACAGCCACCATGAATTTATGTTGTACCATATTTTCAATTTCGGCAGCAACGGTCTGTCCTGAGAAGTTTTTAAGTTGTTGTACACCTTTAGCATGATAAACAAAAGGCCGTGTCATCTGCATTGATGCACCATCTTCGTTTTCTCTAATTACAACACTATTGCCGTCAATAAATACTAATGGGAGAAATTTATACGGTGTTTCTTCGTGGGATAGTACTTTATCTTCACAAACCATATATCTGTCGATTGTCTCTATAATAGTTTCCCTTTCATCTATAACAACGGGAGCTTGTTCAATAAAGCCTTGATTTCCCCATAGTTTAAGGAATTCTTCATAATGCTTTTTAACAATAGTATGACCATTGGAAAGTTTAACTATCTTTTCTTTCTTCTTCTTCTTGCAGTAATAATCAGCAACCAGTATGATTTCTTGATCTTGATTTAAATAGCTCCAATTAAAATCCCCTACTGCGCTCGATCTTTCAAACTTCATATTATCAGCTGAACCTTTGCCGAATTCTTCCTCAAAGTCTTCTTTTGATTTAGGAATTAATTGAAAGCAGTAATTGCCGTCACCCTTATGCGATTCTCTTGCTAAAGGATCGAAGCCCGTTAAAGTTGGATCAAATACTCGCTCCACCTTAATGTTTTGCTCAAACGACAGTTCATTAATATATCCTGTATAAACATAAACAACAGAATAGCCGCCAGCCAATAAATCAGAGTAAATGTTATACTCTAATGCATCATTCGAGGCATCAAAGAAAATCTCGCGTAAATGCGCCTCAATTATTTCTAATGTTTGTAAAAACTCAGGGGTCAGCTCTTCTATCCTAACACCATCAGCCGCCCGAGCTACTATGGATGGTTCTTGTTTGGCGAATTCGCCCCTGAGTCTTGATATCATCGCCTCTAAGATATTAAATTCTATTGCTGGCTTTTGTAGTACATCTAATTTTGTGATATCGTCCGATGACAACGAAGTCTGGAAGACAAACTTCATAAAGTCATTAAAGCGATTAACATTCTTTATAAAATATTCGTGCGCTTGCTCAATATTTTTTTTAATTTCGTTTAACTTATCCGTGTGCTTTTTAGCGACCATTTGAAATCCTTTTCATGGTGGTTGAACTACTTAGATAGATACATTCCTTGTATCTAAGTTTTTAGTATAGTAAAATCTAAGGAAATAACTATAAAATGGGGATATATATGGATAGCGCTAGGGTTATACAATATCTAAAAGATTTAAAAGCAAGCGGAGTTCCAGAGGAACAAGCCGAAGCCCAGCTTATTGCATTAGAAAGTATGTTACAAGGTTTGGCAACTAAATCTGACTTGAAGGCCGAGATTAAAGATGTAAAGGCCGAGATTAAAGCATTGAGAACTGAGTTAAAAAGTGACATTAAAGAAGTTAAATCTGAATTAAAGTATTTTATGGTATATTCAATCTTAGGATTTATTTATGCTCCGATTATTGTAGGGGTAATATTAAAGTATTTCGGGAAGTTTTAAAAGAAACATTATGGATATATAGATGGATAATACAGCATTAAATTATTGTTTAAACTTAATAGAGGCCGAGCTTCTGCATTTTGAAGCTAAAATAAACGGCAAAATAGAGGGTATAAAAGGCGAAATAGAGGGTATAAAAGGCGAAATAGGAGGTATAAAAACTAGATTAAATGTATTAATTGCCCTAAATGTTTCTACTCTTGCTTTTATGTTAACCATGATTCTAAATAGTGTAAAACATTGGTGGTAAAATAAAAACTTATTTCCTAGATCTCCTAATGGCTGTCAGTTTAGTATTAAAATCTTGTGCCAATGATTTAAGTATTGGTGCGTTTGGGTTGGGCTGTTCCCTAAATGCTGTTACAGGATAAGCAAAAGTTAAACAAAGCGCGTCTGCTTCGTCTGACGATCTTATTCCCCTCTTTTTCATGTCCTCCTTTTTCTCCATAACTAACCTAGAGTTGGAATCAAAACTATAGCGTATTCCACATAAATCCGCATGTAAGCTGTCTGTATCTGGTATTTGTACTGGGATATCCTCTAACCAATTTGCACATTTGCCCCACATTTCAGCTCGCTTATTTGAATACTTCTGATCATCTAAGCTTTTTGAACCCGCGTTAACCGCAACTACGGCCTCTTTATGGCCTAATTCATTTAGCCTATCTACAACCCCAGCTCCTAAGCCGCCCACATCTACAAAGACCTTTAAAGGCCGATATTGTTCAATCAAAGAATGAACAATGCCAGTTACCTCCATTGTGTCTTTCTTAGTATAACTTTGTAACCCAAATGCCACACGGCCTTGCCTAAAGATAATTGATGTGCGATCATCACCAAATCTTGCAGGGTCAACGCCCATAATTAAAGGCCCATATTTTTCGGCTTCTCCTTTTCTGGCACGCATCACTGTTGAGGAATCTATAAATGAATTCTCACCTTTAAGTTGGAAAGCTTCATTGGGATTACATGGATATTCCTGGCAAAAGCTCTTCTCCCCGTCTTGACCGTTAACTGATAAATCAGTAATTTTAAATCGCCGCCAAGCTATTTGCTCTAAGGTTAACCGATAAGCTTCAATTAAACGTAACTCTATATGGTTAGGTTTAAAGTCTGGCGGCACTGACCTTTTATATTCTTCTTGCCAAAACCAAGGCACGAATACCGCAATAAAATCAGACATGCCGCTTTCTGCTTTCTGCCACATTTGATGGAAATAATTACCGACACCATTAGCGGTGGATTCCAGTATGATTTCTGTACCAGTTGCATCAGGCACCGCTTGCAGTATACCCTTAGTATGTTCTTGGGCGTTTGCCCAAAAAGCAATCTCCGAGCCATGGAATAATTGGATGGTGCTGGAACGACCGACCGCTTTGTTTTCGGCTGTTCCTAGTTTATATCCACTATCTAAGCGCCCAAAGATTAGCTCTTTAGAGTTGTTAGTACTGATATCGGGCTGAACTAAGTTTGGCGTGTTCTGGTAAAAACGCTGAGCCATTTTAAATAGGTTGTTGGTAGCATCCAGTGCATGTGTTAAGATAAAGCATTGTGTACCCTTATTATGGGTGGTCTTATGATAGAAGCGTCCGCCCACATAAGTTGAGTTATGCGACACTAGTCCTTCGCACATATACGTCTTTTCGCTAGTTTGTAAGTCGATAACTTTTTGTTTTTTTAAAGGAGTTATTTTAATTATTTTTGCCCAAGGTTTAATACCGTCTGTAGCTGCTTTGCCAGGTAACTCGTGTCCCAAATGCCACTCATCATTAGTAAATCTTGTTGGCCTACATCTTGAAAATAACTCTATTATGTACGGTAATCTGTGTATATCTAGGCGATGTACTGGCTTATCCCCAAGCTTACTGCTTACCCCCGAAGTTCGGCGATCCAACACCTCGCAATATGGCATATCAATGTTTTTGAAATATGCCTTTATCCTGTCTAAAATTGGCCCAGCAATCTGGTGTATACTAACTCTTTTTGTTCCGCCATTTTTGCCCCTCATACTTCCTTCGCCGTCAATCAATCCTCCCATCCATCCGTCTTCATAACTAGATTTATAGTTTGGTGGCCTTGTTGCAATCCTAATATAATCGCCCACCTTAAAGTCCGCTACGAGTCGCCACCTTTGTTCGCAACCCCCTCTTTGCTTGCTAAGCATTCGATGTTCGGCCGTTACATTTAGCCGTGCACCATTATCAAATAAAACTTCATAAGTTGGCTTATAAAAAATTGCCTTGGCCTCTACCGTAGATGTTCTGAATTTTCTTGATTGTTTACGCCCTATTTTAGTAAAGCCTACGGAGTTTTCATCGCAACTAACCAGCTTGTCGCCAACATTAATGGAGCCAATAGGTACCCACCTATAGTCAGATGTTAGTACACGCATGTCTGGTGAAAAACAGCAGCCCTGCTGACGCCCTTTCAAGATCAGCGCCCTAACCTTACCTGTTTGTAGTCTTTGCTCTTCTAATTTCTGATGGATATATTCTTGCGCTTTATTTAAAATAAACGGCGAAATCTCGCCTTGCTTAGTGCGAATTTTAAGACAACGTGATGCATAATGTAAAAAGTTATCTTTTAAATGCTGGCGTGTTTTAATCTCGTCTTCAGTCATTTGTTTTTAGCTATTGTAATTTTTTTTCTTATTCTTCTTATCGCCTTACTTTTAATTTCAAACGGCCGAGACCAACTCACCCCAAAAATTTCAGCTATTTCTCTAAGGGTGAGTCCATCCCTATAATAAAAGTTTAATACTTGCTGCTCTCTATCTGGTAATTGTTTAAGATAGTCCGGCAATTCTTCTATTTTTAAAGGATTGTCTTGTACAAACTCATTAATTAGTTCTAATAATGCTGCCAAATTATGCTTAGTACTATTGTATCCCATTCTCTAGCCATTCCTTTTTAGTTGGTAAAAAACCTGTCGAACATAACGTGGCTAACCCCACAATTTTTACTAAAGTTAATTATTACTGCCTGTTCGCCGGGAGTTAAATCATACCAAGGGCAGCTATAGTAACGAGCCCATATTTTACCCTCCTCTTCATCCATCCTTTAATATTCCTTCTAATTTTTGTTTAAATTCTGCCAAAGTAATTGGCGTTGCATCGACATCATCTGGCATCATAAATTCATATAGCATTACAGCTATGTGATATACTTCTGCATCATTGATGAACATTTTATTTTAAAAGCTCCAATGCATCCTCATGTTTAATACTAACTGTTGATTCGCTATGAACTCTGTCGCCGTAAGTTTTTGGTATTAGTTTTGATGTTAACCATTTGCGAGTGTCAACCCTAAGTCTTGCGTGTTGTATTCCTTCGCTGGTGTGTTGTTCTTCGTCACAAATATCTATAATTTGTTCTGCGAATAAATCAGCCTGAATAAGCTTAGATTGTGCGTAATGTGCAGAAAACTCGGGATATTTATAGCGCCATTGCATAAGTGTTTCACATGTTGGAAAACCTTCGTTGTTGGCGCACATGCGTCGCATACCATCAGTTGTTGTAGCTACAGCGTCGCAGATACGGTTTGCTAATTCTTCGGTGTATTTCGTTGGTCTACCGCCAGGGTGTTTACCTTTTACGCTTAGTTTGATTGGAGGTAACTTTGCTATCTGTTTTTTTAACTTCTCGCGATTCTTCTCTTTTTGCGTCATTGATGACATCCTTGTCTGTTGGTTTAGCTACATCTGGTATGATACTATCTTCGATTGTTTGCGTGCCTGTGCCTTTACAGTTTCCACACTCGCCCATTACCATACCTAGTTTCATAATTTTTTTATTGCCACTACAGCTTGTACATCTGCATTTCATAGTATTAACCTCCTTGTTATATTATAGTTCAGACTCGCATAGCATTAGTTATAATTAATGTTGCAAACGCAACAAAATTGGCTATTAAAAATGCCATGATCCACCGATGATTAATGTCTATTCTATCCTCCAAGTTTAGTATGTCTTTCCTAACTAAATCAAATTTAGAGTCAGTTCTTATTCCTAAATTAGTTAATTCTTCTTTAGTCGCAAGCTTTGCAATTAATTCTGTTTTTGTCGCCAATAAATCTTCTCTTACAATTTTTAAATCTTCTTTAGTCGCAACGCCCTCTAATACAGAGGTCAGCGCCTCTGTTTGTGCTTTGGCTTCTGCATCTGTTGCGCCATTAGCCTTTAAATCTAAAAAGTACTGTAATGCTTTATTTGTCATCTTTAACCCCATTTTTATATATTACCAACCAAAAACTATCTTAGAAATCGGTACAATCACAATAACAATAATAGCCCAGCCAAAAATTCGCATAGTGGCGAAATTAGCATCTATTAATTTAAAGTTCGCATCTATTTCAGAGAATCTTACCTCAAGATCTTTTCTTAGTAAGGATATTTCTGTTTTTAGCTCTTCTTTAGTCGCAAAATCTTGTAATTTAGTATCAATGCGCTGTATATCTTTTCTTAGTAAGAATATTTCTGTTTTTAGCTCGTCTTTCGTTGCCAAATGACTAATAGCATTATCAAATGCCATTGCTTGATTAAAAGCTTGTTCGTCCGGCATTCCGGCTTTAACTAGTTCGTGGTAATAAACTAATGCATTTGTTGTTGTCATAATCAATCCCCTTTTTTATTATTATCTTCTTTTTTTATTCTTTCTTCCAGCCAAAATCTAGCCAAACTAGATGGCGACATACCCCTTTTTCGTGCAAGTACGCTTAATTTATTACGCGTTATAGCTGTCAATCTCACGCTTAAGCCTGGCCCTAATAGCTCTTTTTCTGTTTTATCCAACATTTTTATAAACCACCTCTTGACATCGTATCGTTTTGTATTACAATGTAGTTATTATTGCACAAAAACATAAAAATTACAAGAAGGAGAATAATAATGCCAAAACATACCATACTTACTTCTTATTACTGTGCGCCGATCCCGCAACGCCAATTTGATTGGACCGCAGTACTCGACGGTTACGACGGGGCAGAAGATGCGGTACTAAAGTATAACTGTTGCGGAAATGGTGCTACTGAATTAGAAGCAATACAAGATTTATTCGATAGATTAGAACTACTAGGAGAATAATAATGATAAACGGTATATACGACAATTTAGATATTAACGAATATCACGCAGACAATAGTATTAGCTCAACTGGTATCAATTTGATACTAGATTGTCCTAAACGGTATTACTATGAATATCACGTAAAACGTACAGAGTTAGACGAAAAAGAATTAAAGAAACAAGCTGAAAAATATAAGCTAGGACGTGCTGTTCATACACTTGTATTGGAGCCTAAAAAATTCGATAATACCTTTTATTGTATGACAGAATCAGTGAATTTATCTACAAAGATTGGTAAAGAGATTTACGCACAAGCTGAAATTGCAGCTAATGGACGAGATATTTTAAGAACTGGTGAATGGGAAGACATTAAAGACATGGCTAACGTTATATCTGCTCATCCTATCTGGAATGAACTTAAAGATGGTAAAGTTGAGCAATCTATATTTTGGGAAGGTGGCACATTTGATACACCACTTAGATCAAGACCAGATATTTTTAATGATAAATTAATAATCGACCTTAAAACTACTGATTCGATTAAAGCATTTTCAAATTCTATTTATCAGTATGGCTATCATAGACAAGCAGCTATGCAGATAGATGCATTAAAACAATTAGATGGTAAAAAAAGATTCTTTGCCTTTTTCGTAGTTGAGAAAAAGCCGCCTTATTTAACAGCGTGCTTTACTTTAGACGAAAGCTCATTAGCACAAGGCAGATTAGAATACTTAGATGGCGCAGCTTTATATACCGAATGTGTAAGGTATAAAGAGTGGCCTGGGTATGAAGAAAAATTCCAATTAATATCATTACCTAATTGGGCAAAAATGAAAGAATTAGATAATCAAGCAGGAGGATTAAAATGCTTAGCTCAAATGCAAAGCCAATTAAACCAAAACAAACGTTAACAGAACTTTTAGCGGATACTGATAGCAATATTTATTATACCCTTAAAAATTCGATTTACCCTGGGGCTAAAGATGAATCTATAGGAATGGTTTTAGCATACTGTAACGCTAAAAAGTATGATCCGATTGCTAAACCTGTTCATATTGTGCCTATGAGTGTAAAAAACAGTCAAACTGGCAGTTATGAATATAGGGATGTCCTTATGCCTGGGATTGCATCATATCGTATTGACGCTGATAGAACTGGCCTATATTTAGGGATTAGCGAACCTGAGTACGGTCCAACGATAACAGAAACGATAGGAACAATGGAAATATCTTATCCTGAATGGTGTAAGATGACTGTAGAAAAATATAACCCTACTAGTGGTAAGAGTTCTTTCTTTTCTGCTAAAGAGTATTGGAAAGAAAACTATGCAACCAGAGGAAAAAATGAAATAACCCCTAATGCTATGTGGGCAAAAAGACCTTTTGGACAAATAGCCAAATGTACAGAAGCTCAAGCACTTAGAAAAGCCTTTTCAGATGTTCTTGGTGTGCATCCAACCTTTGAAGAAATGGAAGGCAAAGAGCCGAAAGATATTGTTAGTGTTGTAGATCTAGTTGATGTTGGCGCTACCATTACTGCCGAACAATTAGAGATTGTTAAAAGCAAAATAATATTGTCGGATAGCGAAGAAATAGCATTATGTAATTATCTAAAAATTAATAGTTTAGATCATATGCTAGCCAAAGATTTTGCTGACGTCATAAGGCAGCTTGATAAAAAAATTAATAGGCAACAAAAGATTAATAGTTTGCCTATTAACAAAGTGTTTGAAGAAATCAGCACAAATGACTTGCAAGAGGCAAATTAAAATATTACTATTACCCTGCATTTTTTTATTCTTAGATCTATTAGTGATTTGAAAGACCGCTAACAGATTACTCCTGGCCTAAAGGAGCTTCTAGAACTCCTTTAGGTTAGCTCAACGGGAATATCCTAAATTGTTAATTAATCATGGCTGATGTTTAGCCCTTACGGTCCTCCCTGGGTTTCCGTAAGGGCTAAATTTTTTATGTCTATTAATGCCTACTTCTTTGTTGCTCTAAGATTTTTCTAAGATACGCTCCCTTGTTTTTTATTTGGATCCCTTTTTTCTTTTCGTGTTCCCTCATAGCTACAATAATTTCAGTTAGTGCAGTAAACCCAAACTCGTTAACCCACCTATCTACCGATTTCTTATTTACCTGCATCATCAACAAATCATTTTTTATATCAATTTGTTGCTCTTCTATCATATGATAGTTTGTAGTAGTTAATGATTGTGTTAAATGATTATGGGTGGTCTCTCTAGGTACACCCCCCCTGGTCTCTCTGGGTACAGCCCCCCTAGTCTCTGCGACTATAGGTGAAGAATTATCCACAGGGTTATCCACTGAAATTGGCATGTTATCCACATAGTTATCCACAGCGTCAGTATAAGTAGGCATTTGAATAGCTACATGCCTTGGTAGTAGTGGCAGGTTAATTTTATATTCGTTAGCTTTATGCATTTGACTGTTGCCTTGCTTTATTAAAACTATCCGTTTTTTATCTAACAAAGCTTTTATAGTTCGTTGAATAGTACTCTTAGAAAACTTAAGTTCAGCAACTAGAGTGTTAAGGCCAGGATAAATATTAGTTCCGTCCTCGCTGGCATATAAGGCCATCCTGGCGTAAACAGCAGTCTCAATTCCTGTTAGTCGATACTTCCCGTTAGAACCCTTGGCCTGGTCACGAAACGCGGCCAGCATTAACATAAAACACATGTAATTTACTCCCTGTAAATAATTGACGTTTGGTTTGACTTTAGTGGTTAATCGGCTGATACTTTCCCTTTATCCATGCAAAATAATTGTGCCCTAGGAACACAACTCCGCCTAGGGCGTTTTTATATTAAACTCTGTACTCTTAAAGCCGTCAATTATTGAGATGATGGCCTAGCTCTTAACACTGATGGGTTACTATAAGAATAGACTACTGCATCTGCATCATAGATTGTCACTGATTGTCCAGAAGAAGGGGTAGTAGTAGTTTCTGTAGATGATGGGCTAAGAGTTAAAGGAAAAATCACATCAGTTAAATTTTGTTCTTGTCGTCTAAGATGTGCTGAACAATGATATAATAATTCTGGATGTTCATGATGCTTATGATGCTGTTTAAATTTAGCCAATGCTTTAATCACTAACATTTTTTCTCTAACTTCTCTAGGTAATGATGTTAATGAGGTAGCACTAAGAGATATTGGAATAGCATCGGTATGTTGACGAGGTAATAACGGCGTATCTTCACAATTAAATTTAGTTTGATTTTTAAACGACCATAGTAAAGATTTTTCTAGATCAATGGTAGATCCATATTTTGATAATGCTTGTGATCTCTGAATAGTTTTACGCAATTTCTTTTGTAATAATTCTTGTTGCTCTAAAAACACTTCTAAATCCGCATCGTAAATTAAAGCATCTAGCATACGTTTCCAATCATGAGGGTGTGAACCGAAATCATGTAGCGGTGATCTCCTAAAATTTCTAATACAAAACTCTATTACTTTTCTAATGGTATCACCCGTTATGTTATAACCTTGATTCTTAAATGCCTCTATTAACTCTTCTTCTCTTTGTTTAGTTAAATAAAAATCAGGATCGCCATATTTAAAATAACAAAATGCTTTGGTCATCATACGTGAACAAAATCCAGTAATACTTCCGCCTGATGTTATACATGCATATAGGGTAGCTAATGATTGAAAACCTCTTGGCACACCAAGAGCTACAACTATTCCATTTAAAAAAAGAGGAAAAACTGTACTTTGATAAAACATTATACCACCAATTATACAACCAATTGATGTTAGAATAACTCTAAATATACTTCTAGTCGGATGTTTTCCTATTAATATTGCCTCTAATTCTTCTTTTAAAAAAAGAAAAGGAAACAATAATAAATTTGTAAGCTGAGCATTTAATAAATAATTTGTCATAAAATCTTAAAGTATTGTGCATCTATTTTTAGGTGGCCTCGGTGTACTTTTATGAACCGCAGCTGGTGGTAATTCTAATGCTGACATTATTTGTGGGGTTGCTGGAGGCGCAAACGTACCACTAGTTGGATGTCTAGTAGTTGGAGCTTGTGGGCTGGTAGATGGTTGTAATAAATCAAACGTTCCAGATGGATGTATTTGAAAATGTAATCTACGATTAGCCGCAGGACGCGCAGTCCATTTACAATTTGCCTTATAATATGGCTCTGTACTATCGATCCTTTCTATAAAAAAAACTCGTCCTTGATGAGGCGGCGCGCCCATATCTCTAAGAAAATTAGAATAAGAATGCATCCAATCCTCACAAACTTTTGCTCCAATTGCTCCAAAATCTTTGTATGAGGGGTTGTTTGGATTGTAACAGCGATCTCTTATATCCAACCATTCTTGATACGCTGGTGTAATAATAACATCCATAACGCTATTAGCTTCGTCATCTGCACTGCTACCGCTAGATCTGGGTTCTCCAGTATACATCGTACAGCTCTCCTCTTTTTTTATATTTTCAAGAAAGTATAGCGTAAATATGCTGACAAGTTAGCACTCTACCGCAAGCTGTTCAAAATTTGAACAAACGAGGAAACCTCGAAAATTTCAGTAAACAGTTATCTTATCCACAGGGTTATTAAAAGATTTTGTGGATAAGTTTGTTTACAAGAGTGTATTTACTTTTAATTATTTTTATCTTACGTTAATACTTATAATAATCATATAAATTTTAAAAACATATAAGGTGGAGTAAAAATGAGTAACGGTACATTGTGTTTATCACAAATTAGTAAATTAGTTGGGATGCATGGGGCATGTTTGCATGAAAGAGCAAAAGCTAGAAGAACTAAGACTCAAAAACTGTCAAGGGGGGGGCAATACAAGATTTTATTAACGCCCGAACAAATAAAAAAAATAATACACGATCGATTTAATCCTTTAAGCGGGAAAGTAATTTATATAGGAAATTTAAAAGGTGGGGTGGGAAAAACTACGTTAGCATATTTAACAATAGAGGTGCTGTCCACACTAGGTTTAAAAACTTGTGCTATTGATTTAGATATTCAAGCAAATTTAACCAGACAATTTGATGGCATAAAAGCAAACCCTCCAGTATTTGCGGACTTGGTAGATAAAAAACTTAAAATAGAAGATATAATAATTAAATTAAGTCCTACTTTAGATATTATACCATCTTCGTTGAAAAATGGTTTAATTCAAAAAACGCTATCCCACGAAACCCCGAAACATTATTTAACGTGGTTTAATTCATTATGCCTTTCATATTTACGATCTAAATATGATGTTATTGTCGTAGATACTCCACCCAGTTTAACCACTCTAAACTCAGTATTTTGTTTGTGTTTACAAAGCACTGATAATTTATTGATTCCTGCTTGTGCCGATGAGTTTTCTATAATGGGCATAGAAATGTTTTTAGAAGACGTAAAAACTATCCGTGAATCCTATAAAACCAATTCAGAACCAAAAACAAGCATACTCATAAATAAATTCTTTCAGAATCAAACTAACAACATAGAAATGTTTGCCAAAATAAGCAAAGCATATCCTAACTTGTTATCTAAAAATGTAATTAAAGACTGCGCAAAAATAAGAGAAACAACTACAGATAAAAAACATATAGGAGACGCAACCAGAAAATCAGAGCTTTTTGATGTTCTTGTTACATTATTAAACGAGTTTAATATTTTAAAAAAAGTGAAATAAATAATGTCTGTCGATATAGATAAAATCTTAAAAAAAGCTAAAGAATTAAACGCGAAGAAAAAAAACAAGCCACAATGTAACTCTGTTATTACTGGCTTACCGGCTGAATATAAACCATGGTATCAAGGTGATAACTTTTCTCCTGAAGAAGCTGAGAAGTTAGAAACCTCTCAGCCGCCGATCATGGAAGTTTTGGTTGCGGCGGCAGTTGAGGAAAAAAACTCCCATCAAAATTTACATTTCAAGGAAGATAACTTTATGAATCATGACAATGACATAAAAATGGATGAAATTCAACCTAATACAAACTGGATCCAAAGTGGATCCAAACTAGATCCTGAAGTGGATCCAAAGTGGATCCAAAGTAGATCCAAAGTAGATCCACAAAATCTACAAAAAATAGAAACTGGATCCAAAGTGGATCCTAAAGTGGATCCACGATTAGATCCAAAGTGGATCCAAAGTAGATCCAAAGTAGATCCAAACTTACCGACCTATACATCATTAGTCGGCGTACAAAAGTCTATAGTTTTTTTAATATTTTCTGAATGCCAAAAAGCTCGCTCTAAAGTTACTAATCCATTAACTATAGAACATATGCTCAATATAATTAAATGTAAAAAACCTAGTATAAAAGGAGGTATACAACGATTAGAACATAAAGGTTTTATTAAACGTATTTCTTTTAAAAATGGTAGAGGTGGATGGTCAAGATATACAATGCCAGACCTACTTTTCCATGAACTGTTACAATACGAAAGTGGAATCAAACTAGATCCAAACTGGATCCAAAGTGGATCCAAAGTAGATCCCAAAGTGGATCCACAAGTAGATCCAAGCCTCTCTAGTAGTAGTAGTTATATTAATAATAAAAATACTACTACTAACGGAAACGAGCTTCCCGAGGAATGGAGGAACATAAATTTAGATCTCTTACAAGATATTGGATTTTCTGAAAGCCATATTAGACAGCTTTTTAATTTTAACACTCCAGAACTAGTCGAAGAATCAATTAAGCATTTTGCGTTTGGCCTTTTGAATAATCCAAAAACAAAACAATACCCAAACCCAATAAACGTACTAATGGGAGTTTTACGAAAAGGTCAAGCTTGGGTTGAAAATAATTATAAATCCCTGCAAGAAATAGCTCAGGAAGAACTTGTTGCACGTAAAAAAGCAGAAGCAGAACGATTGGTAAAGCTCGAACAAGAAATTTATAATGCAGAATTTAAAATATGGGAAAGCGGATTATCTGCAACAGAGCTAAAGGCCATTGAGTTTGGAACACAATATCTCGGCCCCCTAAAAGCCAGGTTAAAGGCATGTTTTGATAAAACCATATGGCCAACCAAGCAAAACAAACCCTAACCAAGGCCGTTTTTAACGCCTTACAGCCTCTTTCTTTAGGTAACCGCTACCTACCTAGCGCCCCACAAAAATAATGGCTAATAAAGCGTTTAAATGAGTTAGTGTATTTGCACGGCTCGCGACAATTTAGGGAACAGTTTTTGGTAAGTTGATCCTGTTACCCTATATGCTATAAAAAATTAATAACATGGGAGAAAAAAAATGCTCAAGGATAAAGAACCTCCACACCCTGGAGAAATACTACTTAGGGAATTTATAGAGCCTAACGATATAGCGCCACATAGGCTAGCTAAGGATTTAGGTTGGCCATATTCAAAACTAGAAAAACTTATGGATGGAGAAATAAACCTTTCTATCGACTCTGCTATGGAATTAGCAGAAGTTTTAGATATGGAGCCTGATTTTTGGGTAAACTTACAGGCCAAATGGAGTAAATGGCATGATAATCAAGCGCTAATAGATGAGAACCTTTAACACAAAATATCCGTGTAGTAATGTGAGTATTGTTCCAAACAAATACACCGCATTTTTTAGGCGTTTAAATCCAGAGGTTATAGCAAACTCAAGGTTTAAAATATGCTCTTTAGTTGCGATAAGGCGTAAGTCGGTTTCACCAGCGAGCGCTAAATTACGAGCTAACATTTTAGCTTGGTGCTCTGGGAAACCAGCTTCAATAAATTCGTCAGTTTTTAATAACATGTTTATTTTCATCCATAAATTCCACTAAATCCGTTTAATGTTCCACGCGGAACATATATTAATCATCTCTAGAATGCTTGCTAGGTGGTAATAATTTCTCAATATCTATTCCTGTTTCTTTCTTAACAACTTCCTCTATAACTTCTTCGGCAAATTCAGTACCAGGATTATCAATTTTTCCAGTATACCAATAACAAACACCAGAGAAAATAACAGAAAGAATGATAATCACAAAGCAAATTACCTTGGTGTTTATTCCCATAGTAATAATTTTATCAACAAGATTATCAACACAAGGATCGCTCATTTTTTAATCCCAACAAAGTTATTGTAGTTAGTAATGTATTCATCAATAGTAGCTTTACCACCAGATGTATTATAATATTTTTTATAGTATCCTGCTTGAAGCTCTAACGTCTTAGGTATAGGCTCTGATGCTCTATGATAATCTAATCTTGCCATGGCTGTTGCATAATAAAGATTGTATAACATAATATCAGCCGTTGGGTTATTAGGAACATTACAAAAACTTATTATCTTATCTACTAAATAATGATTAGATAAATTTAGATGTTTCCAAATATCGTCATGCGTAGGTGGTTCCATCTGATAAGGACCAACAGCTAAAATATTTTTTTGCAAAGACGCATATAAATCTGGGTTGGTACCTTCTTGAAATAAATATGTGCCACCCCTAGATTCTTGGGCGCATGTTCCTACAAGTAAATCTTCGGCTTCTTGGCTATAAAGGGTTAGTTCGTTTAATACGGGCTGGATTATTAGTTTTCTAAACTGTAAGTTATTAAACATTATTTAGGTTCCCTCCCAAGTATTCCCTAACGGCATTAATCGCCTCATCTAGAGAGTAGCATACAACAGCTTTGTATGCTCTGTCATTTAAATTATCAACCCATGTTTTTTGATATTCGGAGAGACGGCCATTTTTAGATTTTAATTCTATAAACAACCCATGATAGCCATTGCAAGGCACGGCCATGAATATATCAGGTACTCCAGCCGTAACGCCTTGCGCCTTGAGGTTTTTAGCCTCAAGACAATTTCTACTGCCCCCATTAGGAACAGCAAAAGTAATAAGACGTAGACGGGGGTAAAGAGAAAGCCACTCAAAGAATGCACTTTGGATCGATGCTTCTGTTATCTCTATACCAACCTTAATTAGCAGAAGGTGTAGCAGGGGCTGCTATTGCAGAGCCTACAGCATTTACAACGTTTTCAGTAGTACCTAAAGCAGCATCGGCATCACTAATTACAGCACCAAGAGTGCCAGGAACTTTAACTGAATTAAGCATATCTAGAACTGATTTAGCTTCTGCTAAACGTCCTACTAATGCATTGTGGTTAGCAGCGCTTTGTTCAATTGCTTGAGCTAATTGTGAGATACGTTCAACTAATGATTGCATTGTCATATTTATATTTCCCTATATAAAAAGTGCTCCCCATCTTGGGGAGCGTTAATCGAATATTCACACAGCAGGCGTTATGGCTATCCACGAGACGGTAGTTGCAGCACCTGGATCGGCACTAAAACTTACAGTTAATGTGCCAGCACCTGGAACTACTTTAGTAATTGAAACAGCATTAGTAGAGGCTAAAATAGAGGCTGTCACTATGCTAGTTGCCCCAACATTGGTTGCGGTATAAGCATTACTTGTTCCGCCACCAGAATAAGCGGCAGTAGTTGCGGCATGTAATGTAAACCCAGCATCAACAATAGCGCCCACAGTACCAGTTGCTTTAACAACATTACCGCTCACTAATGCACTAGGAGCTAGCACAAAGTTGGCAGTAGTAGCTGAAGGATCTGGAATTGTAAATGTTCTAACTCCAGCTTGAGATGCGTTCGTTACAGTGACCGCAGTATTTCCAGAGTTAGCGGTAGCAGCTACTACTAAATTTCCTTTGCTAGCTGTTGCTGGATAAGAAATAAAATCACCAGCTACGCCGCTAGATCCTGCCTGGACGTTTCCAGCAAAAGAACCGCCTGAACTTGCAGGAGTTACTAAACTGTAAACTAAGTTTGGGGCAGTTCCAGTAATAGATACGGCTAAGAATACAACACCACTAGTAGTGTAAACTAGCGCCATATCGTTGTTTGAAACAGTTAATAGGTTTTCGTGAACAGCTTTACTTAAGTATCCTGTTGTCGTCACAGTTGCAACAGAGTCATTAGTATTTATAAAAACTAGATTAGGAATAACACCGGCTAACCCAGTAACGCTACTTGTAGCTTGTAAAATTGACATCTTCGCCCTCCATGGCTTTGATTAATTTATATTTTATTCAGCAGGATTTATTTTTTCTTAACAGCCTTACCGATGCGACCTTCCATTTTGCCGCCTTTTTTATTCATTTTTTCTTTCTTTTCGTAAGATTCTTCTTTACGTTCGTGCTTTTTCATTTTCGATGTCCTTATTAAAAATAAATTAATCTAAATTCATTATAGTAAATCTTATACAAACCCCAAGAGTCGTCAAGAGCCGTTGTCTATTTTTTTGGCTTAGATTTCTTAATGGTTTTTGCTTTAGGCTTTACATGCTGAGGCAGCTTTTTACCTTTAGGAGTGGCGCTCTCAAACTCCTTGGCTAATTCAGGGTGTTTTGCATACATGAATTTTCTTTGGCTTTTCGAAACAAATGGCACTTTAGTTCTCCTATGAGGTTATGGTGGTTGCAGCAGTGGAAGGCATAGTAGTAGTTGCTATAGAAGCTGTAGTTATAACAGACCATAATGGTTGTAAAATGTTGATTACATCAGTTGAAACAGCAACTGATGCGGTATTGGCTGTGTTTAATGCAGCTAAGGCGCTTGTCAAGGAGGATTGTAGGGATGTTATTTGGGAATTAGTAGTAGTTGTTGTGATAGTCGTAGTTTCTATTGCTGGTATAGCAGTATTTGTGGATCCAGAAATTGTGGTTGTCGAACTACCTGCATTAGCAATTTCATTTAAATCATTAAGTTGAGACTTAATACTTTTTACATGGGATAACAGAGCGTTTATAGTAAGCGTTTGTGCTATACTTGGATTGTAGGTAATATTACCACTTGCATCCATATCTGACCAAGCACTTCTTAACGGATCTAAAAAGTTAACTAAACTAACGTCTACCCAATACTGATATTGGGTTCCTTTCGGAACATCACAATTAATTAAATTTTGAAAATCTGTTTCTGTAATATTGTTAAAGTCAGCCACTGATTGTGCCCACGCAATCCTATTAGTCTTGTCAGTGGTATCCATACCTAAGCTTTCTTCAAGAGCGATAGCCGCTCGTTGGTTTGCAACAAATTGTTCTAAACCTAGAGCGGCTAGCGTTTTTTGTACGTCCGCTATATTGGCGGGAACACAAACCGAAACAGTATTTCCAGAAGTTTTATAAATTAAAGATGTTGCCATAAATATTTACCCTTATTTTAAAAGGCTACAAAGTTGGTGTAAGCTAAGTTTGTATTATTTCCAAGAAAAGAAGTGGTAATCATTCTAAACGTAGTAGTTGTTGGTGTTTGCGTTGGTCCTGTATTAGTAAAAACCCCACCCGATCCTGCTCCACTCAGTGCAGCCGTAACATAGTTAATACTAGAAAGAGCACTTGTAAAATTAATGGTGTTGTCGCCCGTAGCATTATTTGTAATAGAAGTTACATTATAACTGTTTTGAATAACTTGGGTAGCATTAAATTGAACTTTAGCTAATACGCTACTGCTGCTTCCAGCAGTTTGAAAAGTTGGAAGCGTTCCTGCGCCATTCGAGGTTAATACCTGGCCGGACGTTCCAACACTTGCGATCGATTGTACTACCCCAGTTGACGTTGTTCCTCCACATAAAACAGCATATGCCGTATTTGATGTTGCACCAGTTCCACCGTTAGCAACAGGTAGCGTATTAGTTACCGCGTTAGAAAGATTTACTTGATCCCAGCTGGCATCACCCCTCCAAAACGTAGTGCTGCTTGCGCTAGTACCGCTATTTAGATTAGCCACAGGCAAATTACCAGTTACACCGTTAGCAAGATTTACATATCCCCAGGCTGGATTATTATTTGTTCCAGTATTAGTAAGGTATTGAGTCGCCGTAGTGTTTTTAGCAAGAGCAGACAACGTATTAGTAGCACTTGCATATAGGGTATCGCCTTGATTAAAGCTCGTTATCCCTGTGCCACCATAAGTTGCGCCTATAGTAGAACCGTTCCAGGTTCCCGTTGTAATCGTTCCGATGCTAGCTAGGGATGATAACGTAGTTACTGCGGAATTAACTAGAGTTCCAGAAGTAGGGAAAGTAACAGATGTAGTATTAGTAAATGTAAAAGTAGAGTTATAAGATCCGGACAAGGTTAAGCCACCAGCCGTTGAAATACTCCCACCCAAACCAATGGTGTACGCACCATTGTTTACCCCAGTACCACCATATGTTCCTGAAATTAGTGAACCATTCCAAGCACCATTAGTAATAGTTCCTGTTTGAGTAATATTACCTTGAACAGCTGTCGGTAGAGTAACTCCTATGCTAGGAACGCCAGAACTATCTGTTACCAAGATGCCGCTATTTGCTGAAGGTAATCCAGCTATAGTATTGTTGGCACTGCTATATAAAATTTGATGTGCAGTTGTTGACGCTGGATATGTGGCCGTACTCCAAGTTGGAGACGTACTACTACCAGACAATAATACCTGATTAGCAGTGGCCGTGCCAGATAAAATAGCTCCTGCACTTCCAGTCGAATAAAATATACCACCATTACTTGCCGTTAAATTAGCATTCAATCCGCCATTAGCTAAAGACAATGGGAAAGTAGGGATAGATGAAGTTGTGGCTAGCGTGCCTGATGTTGGTAGGGTTACATTTGTTGCCCCAGTTAAAGTTAATGTAGCAGCATACGCCCCGCTAGTTGCAAAGTTTCCACCAACAGTAATCGTGTTGGATCCATTGTTAATACCAGTCCCTCCGTACGTTGGGGAAATGATAGAAGCTCCCCAGGATCCCGTTGAGATTGTGCCAACGCTAGACAACGATGATAATGTTGTAACAGCGCTATTAACTAATGTTCCACTAGTTGGTAGTGTTACGTTGGTATTAGCGGTTGCTGTTAAAGTAGTATTAAATGCTCCGCTAGTAGTAAGATTTCCTCCCAAGGTTATGGTATTACTACCATTGTTTACCCCAGTACCACCATATGTTCCGCTAACAAGACTGCCATTCCAAGTACCAGATGTAATAGTTCCTAACGTTGTAATAGAGGTTTGCCCAACATAAGTAGGATCGATATTTACAATAACGTTACCCGTTGTTGGGGAACATGTGATAAATCCTGTTGTTCCTGCAACACTTGTAACGCCAGTAGATGACGATTCAAAAGTTGCCCAAGTGCTACCATCTGCTGTACCTTCAAACACGCCAGACTGAGTGTTAAATCTCATTGTTCCAGCCGTTCCCGCTCTTGCCGCGGTATTTCCTTGAGGAAGGGTAACACCGGCAGCACCAGGCAATATAGCATTACTTGCTAAACCAATAGTAACATTACCAGTAGCACTGGATACTGTCGTTTGATTTGCTGTTGCAATATTACTTAATACTCCGCCTCCTGCGCCTGTTGCTTGCCAAGTAGGGGCACTTCCTGGGCCATTACTTGTTAACACATAGCCAGATGTTCCAAGCCCACTAACAGTTCCTATAGCGCTTGTGCCGTTGCCTAATAACACTTCATATTGTGTAAGAGAAGCTGCACCAGTGCCACCGTGGTTTACAGCAACCGTTGTTCCTGCCCAGGTTCCCGTTGTAATCGTACCCAAAGTGGTAATACTAGTCTGTCCTACGTACGTTGGATCAATATCAATTATTGGTGTGGTGCCCCCAGTTGATGTAATAAATCCAGCAGTACCAGAAACACTTAATACACCTAGAGCTGCTGTTGAAAATGGTGACCACGTAGAGCCGTCAGTAGTACCCTCAAATACACTGGTTTGTGTATTAAAACGCATAGTACCAGCAGCACCAGCACGAGCAGCGGTATTACCCTGTGGTAATGTAACACCAGCCATTCCTGGTAAAGAAGGGTTGTTTGTAACGCCAATTGTTATAGCACCAGTTGCACTAGTAATAGTTAATGCTGTTCCTTGAGTTAAAGTAGCTGCGACTGGATCGCCTGATGTAGTTCCAATTAATAATTGTCCAGCGCCTAAAACAATGGGATTAAAAGGGCTAGAGCCTTCGCCAACTAATATTCCGTGTGCGGTTGGGCTAACAAGGCCAGAACCACCTTGAGATGTAATTAATGGTAATGACGGGATCCCAGCGACTGTTGCTAAAGTACCCGAGAGTGGGAACGTGAGATTGGTATTGCCAGTAAAATTAAATGTTACAGGATAAGCACCAGTAGTTGTTAAACTATCTGCAAGAGTAATGGTCGATGTTCCATTATTAACGCCTGTTCCACCAAACGCAGCTCCTAGTGGTTCAATCATATATGTTATGGTGCCAAGCTCAGTAATACCTTGTTGAACAGCAGATGGTAAAGTACTGCTAATACTTGGAACCCCATCTATATTGGTAACAAGCACGCTGTCGGCAGCAGTTGCTAAACCAGTTATGGTATTATTTGCAGACGAATATAAAAGTTGATTTGCAGTCGTCGAGGAAGGGTAGACAGCTGTTGACCATGTAGGGGCGGTATTCGAGCCTGACAACAACACTTTATTTGCGGTTGCAATTCCAGACAATATGGCGGCAGCTGAGGCGGTTGAATAAAAAATCCCGCCATTAGAGGCAGTAAGGTTAGCATTTGTTCCTCCATAGGCTAATCCAATAATAGAACCTTCAAAAACCCCAGTCGTAATTGTGCCAAGAGTTGTAATAGATGTTTGCCCAACATAATTTGGATCGATGCTTAATACTGGGTTTTGTCCTCCAGTACAAGAAATTTTATTAAGTGTTCCTGAAACCGTTAACACTCCAACACCTACAGTTGTAGCTAACACTCCGCTGGTTGGAAATGTTACACTAGTAGCTCCGGTCATATTAAAGGTAGAATTATAAGCACCAGTAGTTGTTAAGCTGCCACCTAGAGTAATGGTTCCAGTGTTATTAACACCTGTGCCACCAAATTGTTGATTTAAAGGAGCACCAATAGAGGCAATAGCACCTAACTCAGTAATATTTTGTTGAACTAGTAATGGGATAGTAGCTTGAAAACTTGGGATCCCACCAGAATTTGTAACTAATATTGCATTTGTTGCTGTAGCTAACCCAATTAATTGAGTTGCCGATGATGCATATATTAATTGATTAGCAGCAAATGCAGCATTTAGTGCGTTACCTATTGTCATAAATTAATCCCTTAATAAATTAAGTTACCGCCCAATTTCCTTGTGGTGCGCCTAAAAGTGTAAAGTTATTATTAGCAACACTGCATACTAAAGTCAGGGAATCACCAATATTGGATGATGCAATAGATCCGCCTGTTCCTAGAGTTGATGCTATATTACCGAATTGAATTTTTTGCCCTGCATTTTGCGCTATTGTAACAGTATAATTTGAAAGATTTATAATCTGTAGTATTTGTCCTGCTGCTGCAACCGTTGGCAGTGTATAAATAGCGTTAGCAGAGTTTGCTAGAAAATATCCGTTATTAATAACCAATACCTGCCCAGAAGTTAATGTTGTCCAAGGGAGCGCCGCAAATGCTTGGGCATTAAATATAGTGTTAGCGCCATTTCTTAAGCCTACAACAGTGTCGCCAGATTCAGCAACTGTTGTAACAGGATTAAATTGACTAAATTGTGTAGACATTTATTACTCCTGTATAGCGTAAAATGCAACAGTAACTTTTGGGGTGGTGGCTGAATAAAAATGTATTACATCTGTTGATTTAACCATTTTGGCAGTTGGATTAAGCTCAGATGTAGTAGCTGCAAAAGTATTACCGGCTGGAACTGCGGCTGCTGCGTTAAGCGCAACAAACACATCATTACCAGCAGTATATGAAAATACAGCCATAAATTTATTAAAGGTTGTGGCAGTAGGAGCGCCAACTGCGGCAGTTAATGGAACTGCGACTGTAGTGTCGGTGCTTGCGGTTAGCGTTGCAGAATAAATAGTGTTACAAAATGGTAAACCAAATCCATTTACACCACTTTTAGTTTTATCTATATTATAATTTGTTGCCATTAAAATTCTCCTAAATTAATTAAACTATTCCTAGGCGAGCATCTGCTGTAAAATTAACTGCAATGCCATTACCATTTCCTGCTCCCGCGTCTGGGGTGCCCTCTATTTGAAAGCCCATCACCGTATTTTCTTCTAAAATGGTAGTTTGGAAATCAGTGCTTGTTGCCCCGTTATATATTTTATTATTATTATTTACAGGATTGTAAAGTATTATAGTTGGGGTTACTCTCATTGGTGTAGGGTAACGATAAGCAGGGCCATAATTGTTAGGGCTTCCTGCTGCGGTCACTATAAAAGTTAAAGATCCACTACTTGAAAAGCCAGCACCAGTTGTTGGTACAACTCCTGGTAAAAAAGATTTTTGATAATAATAAAAACAATCTAAACTTACTGCCGACACAGATTGTGGCGCTGGCCTTGTAGGAATATCTCCAGGTACAATGCTTACAGAGTTAATTGAAATAGTGTCACCACTATTCATTGCACCAAAACCCACAACAATTGCAAAGAAATTAGCAGTTTGAGTAGCAGACGCTCCTTGCATATCCCAACCACTAAATCCATTCAAATTAAAATTGGTAGTAGCGTTAGGTGTTACTGTAAATTGAGCCGCCCCTAAACTGTTTCCTGGTACTTGAACCCAAGTACCATTTACTGTTGCAGGAAGTCCGTTAGCGTTTAAAGTTGCAACGATAGAGTTATTAGTGCCAGCCACAACACTTGGTAATGAAGCATCAGTACAGTACCATAGCGATATTGTTGCGGCTATTCCCGTTGTATTTGAAGTTTTGCTTTCAATGGCCGAAGACATCCTGGAGTTCAACATTTCTTTAGCTTTTGTAGCATCTAAATATTGAATAATAGCTGGCTGCACACCTGTAGTAGCGGCGGTTAATACAAATTCTCCATTGCCTCCACGACTAACACTTACACCACTGTTAACAGATTGAAATACAATCGTTTGATCCCAGGCATAAAAAGATTTATTAGCTCCAACTGCTTGAGTAGTAATACTAGTACCTAAAAACTGGGCAGGATTTAAGGGGAAATCCCACCCTGTCAGATAACTCGGTATAGGCTTATATTGTAATAATGGATTGTAGTAATGAAACATATAGTCCATTTGACGATTAACCGGAGTTTGATCGTAAACAACATTAGGCTCATTAGTTTCTAATCCTACAATTTGTACATTACTAAAAGTTGTAGTTGTTCCTATAGGCAAAGAAACAATAATATCAACGTAGCCAACATTAGAAGAATCGGTATTACTGGCTGTTGCTAATTGAATAGTGTTTGTAAACTCTTGATAAGTTCCTAATGTATTTGTAGAGTTAAGCAATTCTTGCACAGCACCAGTAGACGGTGCATATTGTATGATTGCCGAGCTTAGAGGCGCTAATAAAATAGATGATGCGATATATCCATTAGTGCCCCCTGGTTGAGGCGACCAAATGCTAGGGTTATGGTAAAGCCTTTGTGATAGAGTTAATGCAGTAATATTAGCGCCTGGCGCTACAGTTAATGTGTATGGCGGATTATAAGGATAAGCCGTTGAACCTGCTATAGAATTTCTAGTAACAGTAACACTTCCAATTCCTAGAGTTGTTAAATTTAATACCCATCCTGGAGCTATAGTAGTACTTAAGGTTCCAGATCCAGTAGTAGTAATAGTTAATGAATTAGAAGAATTAAATAAGACAGTTGCAAATTGCGGATTAGTTAGAGCATTACTAATATCGGCTTGTGTTAAAGTTTGGCTTTCGTTGGTTACTATATTAGGCCACGCTTCCCTAGTAAACTGCTCTGTTCCCATTGAATTAGTAACAGTAATATAATAAAGCTGTACGTTTGCATCAACAGCCGTAGAATCATACGGAAAATAGTAAACAGCAATATTATTGCCTGATGAATCCTGAAATGTTCCAGTGTTGCTTAAAATAATAGGGTTCGGCAATGCAGTATAAGTGTAATTAGGAGGTGCGCCAGATAGTTCATATACAAGCTTTGGCACAGTTCTTGCGTCATCTTGCCAGAAAGAAACAACCCCATTAGCTAAGGGTGCGCCTGAATCCTTGTCTACTAAATATGGAGACAAATCAATAGCCGTTATATATCTAGGGTCAAGCGCCATATTTAGAATCCTTTCTCTCTGCTAAACACATTCTGTGTCAGTAGGTTTAGTATAGTAAAATCTAAGAAAATAACTATTGTTCGTAATGGCCGGCACATTGAAAAATAACTATTGTTTCTTCAGAATCTAACTTATAGGTATAAATTAAACGATTAGCCTCGTCTATTCTTCTAGACCACTTTTCTTTGTATTTATGCTTAAGTGGTTCTGGTTTGCCAATACCTGAAAATGGATCTCTTGCGATGTCTCTTATCAAAGCATTTATCTTTTTTGTGATGGCTTTGTCTCTCGACTGCCAATATAAATATTCATCCCAAGCATTTTTTGTCCAAATAAGCTGCATTATTTAAATTCTTCTAAGCTTTTTTTAATGACTTTTCCTTGGGCATATTCTTCTATGCTTTTATCCAGATTGCCAATATTAATATATTTAGAAATTGAATAAAGGTAGGCAGCTTCTTCTAGTTTTTCTAATTTTTCATGCGAAATAAGGGCAACACTATTATTTTTACCTTTAATATAAATTGGCTTATGGCTTTCGGCTGCTTCATTTATTAGGTTAGAAAGGTTTTGCCTTGTTTCGCTTACATTTAAAATTTTCATAATATACCTCGTATTTATTGTAGAAATGTACCATATTCTGTATAGTTTCGCAACTATTGACAACGTAAAAACAAACAGTTATAGTTAAGCGGAAAACTAATTAGGGGTTAATACATTATGGCCGAAGTTGTTTGTTTATTGATAGCTTTCTATATTATGATGGTTATTGGGATAAAGCTTAATAGCAAAAGTTCTCATCCTATGAATTTACCTGCTATTTCAACCGTTTCAACAATATGTGCGTTGCTTCTAAGTCTTATTTTATTTAAAAGTTGTTTTCAGCGTGTGCAACCAGGAGAGGTCGGTGTCGTGGTTAACCTGCTTGGTTCTCATAAAGGAGTAGAAGACGAAGAATTACGGGTGGGATATCATTTTATAAAGCCTTGGTGTAAAGTTTTTGTGTTTCCAATTTTTGAACAAAACCATCAATGGATAGAAAAAGAAGGGTTTAGTTTTCAGACTAGTGAAGGTTTAGCGGTTCACGCTGACATAGGAATTACATTTAATTTACAACCAGATCGAGTTCATGAATTATTTGCAAAATATCGCAGAGGCATGGATGAAATTACGCATCTTTTTATTCGCAATAATTTACGAGATGCTATTAATAGGGGTGCTGCTAAATTAAAGATAGAAGAACTTTATGGTTCTGCTAAAGAAGCATTTTTTACCAATGTATTAAATCAGGTGCAAACAGAATTATCTCCGCTTGGTTTTAACATTTCACATTTATATATTATTGGGCAATTTAATGTGCCAGAAACTGTTCGAACAGCATTGAATTCAAAGATAGAAGCCATACAACGAGCCCAACAAAGAGAAAATGAATTACGTGAAGCTGAAGCACAAGCACGTAAAGAAGTGGCGGTTATGAGCGGTTTGGCACAATCTAAACTTATTCAAGCAGAAGCTGATGCAAAAGCAAATAGGCTAATTTCTCAGTCGTTAACTAAAGAAATGCTGCAATGGGAAGCATTAAAAAAATGGGATGGACGATTGAGCGTAGTTAGCGGTAGCCCGAATAACATTATTGATATTAACAGCATAATTGAAAACAAAAAATAGGAGATGAAAAATGTTGTTGTGGTTTGGGTTATTTTTCTTTATTGTAATATATCCGTGTATAGTAAATTATTATTTTGATTCCCCAGATTACTCTGAATGACTTCCAAATAAATCTTTTAATTTCATAATTCCCAATGCTCCAGCCCCACCATACCCAAGCCCTTTTAACGCTTTAGGAATAGCCTGGTTTATTTTAATTTCTGGATGTAGGGGCACTATATGTTTTCTAGCACGTTTGTTGCTATTTAAAGCTTTTACAAAATCTGAATCAGTGTATCCTTCATCTAAATATTCATGAATAACTCGATTATTATATGGCACCACTTCTTTTTTATAGCCTTTATTAATCTTTGTATATTCTTTTGATAAATTTTCCCCTAAAGATTCCTTAATAGAGTTTTTTATTAAAGCTTGGCTCTTTAATGCCGATCTTAAAGCCGAGCTTTCATCACTATTTAATGTGCGAGTTTTTTTAGTTTTCTTTAATGATCTATATAGTTTTCCTAAATCGCTTTGGGCACGATGGGCATTTTCTATTGTTGGATCTTTTAGAAACTTTCTAATAGTATTGGCTTCTTTAGTTTCAGCAGCTTTAATCAAAGATTTGCTTTTAAATTGGGGGATCTTAACCTTTTCCACCCCAGATTCTTTAGCATTATTAAAAAATTCACCATATTTTTTGGTATATGCGCCCTCGGCAGCAGCTTTAGAATCTATAACTTTTTTAGCTATATTTTCTGCCGAATATTTATTATTTAGTTTTGCAGCTCCTTCTTTGGCGCTTTTAAAAGCTTTTGGCACGCCATGACGTAAGCCTTCAGCGAGCGCTACAGTAAGCCCTGACGTTAGAGGGTTTTCATTTTTACCTATAGCATGAGTAGCAGCAGCTAATGATCTTGTTCCAGCTCTGGCGGCATTTCCTAATGTACCTAATTCCCCTCCTAATAAATAAGGTAAATATTCGGTTACGCCAGAAATAAGGGCATCTCCAGGTTTTACGCCTTCTCTTCCTAACATCCTACCAAAATCATGCTCTTCTTGTCTCCAAAGTTTTCCTTCGTAATCTTTAGGCAGTATTTCTTTTCTAGCTAAATAATCAGCTATATTTGCAGGGGTATTTAAAATACCATGTCCCATTTGAGCTAAACCTGTACCGACATTTCTAAGTGCTCTTGTCTTATCATGATGCAATTGTTCTAATGCACCGTAAGCCTCTCCTGGCAAGTGAGTAACTAAATCATAAAGAGTTCCAGGAACATTCTTTATGCCATTCCACATGTCTTCGCCAATTGATGTCTCGCGATGAGGCTCTCGGGATGCTAAGCTCCTTCTTCTCTCCCTTTCCGCTATAGCCTGCTCTTTAGTTACAGATGAATGGCTGGGTACACCAGACGATAAATTGCGTCTTCTCTCCCTTTCCGCTATAGCCTGTTCTTTAGTTATGCCCATTTAATTACTCCCTATTTATTAGGACCATCTGCTATGGCGTCTATTTCTGCATCGGACATGGAAGATAGCTCTTTCTCATTACTACTATTGTTTTCTTGCCCAAAATAAACACCAGGATTTTTCATTGCATCCCTATAGGTTTTTAATTCTTGTTTAAGAATACTAACAGCCTTATTATATTTTCTTTTTGCAACTTCAGGATTATTAACCCAAGTAGCAGGGTTTGCTAACTCTTTTAGTTCTCTTAGTTTTTCTGGTTGAACAGAATCCCCATAAAACTGTCTTATCTGAGATGCTAAAAACTCAACTGCTGTCATATTTTCTTGAAACTTTTTATAATCCTCAGATTCTTTTCCAACAAGAGCTTTTCCTTGCTCTATCTTTTTTGCTACCCCTCCCGCAAGACCACCATACCTAACTAAATCATCAACCTTTATATTATCAACTGTTTTCTCAATATTAGTTGCATATATATTCTTTATTCGGCTTTGAGCATCAGTGTTTGTTTTTAATATCTTATTATCAACTTCTCCTAATAATGCTTGCTGAGCTTCAGGATTTAAAGGAATAGGGTTATCACTATTCATAGTTCCTGGCATATACCCAGCTTCAATTTCAGCTCGTTCTTGTTGAAGCTTTCCTAGAGGAGTAGAAAATCTTTTGCCAGCATTTTTTGTTAATTCTTCTCTGTTTGCGTTTAAAACTTCCTTAGAATGATTTGCCAATTCATAGCTTTTTTTAGCATTGTTATAAACATCGCTATTTGCTCCATAGCGTTTTTTTAATAGTTCTAAAGCGAAGGCTTCAGCTGGAGCGCCAGTTAGGCCACCATGCTCTGCTTGACTGTTTGCATGATGTGCGTGCGCTCTTCTTAAAGCAATTTCTGATTGTTCTTGTTCTGCGGCATATCTAGCCTTAGCTTCTTGAATAGCATTTGCAAATTTAAATTTATCTGGCGCATATTGTGCCTCAGCGCCTAAAATAGTATTTTGATGCCCTAAGCCTTCATTCTTTATTCTTCTATCTTCGGAATCCTCACTAGTTTTGAGTCCAGCTAAAATATCAGAAAATCTACTTCCTAGCTTCATAGGCTCTATGTTTGCAAAATTAAATGTTTGTATTGGCATCGCTTATCCCTTAGAAAAAAATGAACCTATTTTAGAACTGAAAGTATCAAACATACTTTTTCCGTTGGCGCCCCTATCAAATAATTTAGAAAATAATGCGCTCCTGTCGTTATTATCTTCTCGCCTATCTAATCTACGTTGGCGCTGATTAGCAAAATCAAAAGTTGCTTTTTGTCCTAAATTTGAACCTAATATATTAGCTAAATCAGAGGATGCATTAAATCCAGTACCAGCCATACCGCCTAAAGCACTGGCGCGTCCAGCTAATCTTCTTTCTTCACCAGCCAACCCAGCATTTTGAGTTCCCATAATTCTTGATAAGTACTCGCCCATATCAGAACCTAAGAGATCGCGAACAAGTTCTGCTTGTTGTCCTTGATCGTATTGAGTACCTGCAAAACCGCCCGATGCTGCACTATTTCTAGCAGCTCCTAGCATTTGATTTTGTTTGTAATTATAGCCGCGCGATGGCTCGTAGCCTCTCATTAAGTTATTAACGAAAGCATTAGGATCGCGCGCCATTTGGCTATATTCAGCGGGAAATTGATTTTGGTTAGTAGTAGATGTATTACTGTATTGATCGAGTAAGCTACTGTAGGCTTTCTTCCCTTCCTCGGTATAAGGATTTAAATAGCCCATAGCCATGCCTGGAATTTGATTTAAATAATCCATTCCGGCATTACCACCACCGCCTCTACCACCTAATAGGCTCATGCCAGCCCCCAATGCAGCCCCCCAAGGACTACCGCCGCTTCCTATAAATCCCTTGCCAGCGCCACCTAAAGCTTTTCCTATACCACTAAAAAATCCCATTACCTATGCTCCTTATGGATACGAAGTAGTTGTAAATTTTACTAAACTACCGTTAACTTTTCCAACAAATGTAGATGGCGTACTATCAGTTACATACCATAATGTACCATCTGGCATCTGTGATTCAATTATAGCTAAGTTTACCATCGTTATCTGTGGCACAACCCAGCCATTATCACTTAAATTATCTCTTAAAGTTTGGTTTAACTCTTGGTTATAATTTTCGTGATCAATGCCTTGTAAATATGTTGGTAAGTCCATTAATATAGCTCCACCATTCCATTATTAGCTACAAACCGACTTAAACCCCAAAATCTTAGTTTTAAAGTTAAACTATTACATGCCCCTAAATTTTCCCAGTTAAGAATGTTTTGACGCATCCCTATTGGGTTTAAATTTCTAGATACTGTATTACTCCAAGTAATTCCACTATCTCTTGAAACTGTTAAATCAACTCTTGGCTGATATGGAATTGTTATTGATGCTATATCTAAAGAATCCTCAGCTGCCATTGGTTGCCCAGCTTCTGTGTAGATAGTATCATCAGGAGGGTTAAATAAATCTTCCGTTATTAATAAATCCTGCCCAGGGCTATTTATTGATAACCCTGTAACGTTTTTATCGTTACCTTGCTCAAGTGTGAATACAAAAGTATTTGGTCTAAATTGGCTACTGTCATCTGCTCTAATGGTGTCGCAAATCCTTATTCTTTGGATTTCATGTATTAAAGTTGGATCTGGTATGGCATTCGGTAAGTTTTCGTTGTAAGTTGTTAAATCAGTAGATGATAAATATAAATCCCCGTCATTTAAAGAAATAAAATAAGTCTGTCCATTAAAATAAGCATAATTTTTGGCTGGATGATAATTTAAATCCCAATCACTAAGATTAAAAAACATCTCAGTCGTACAATCATAAAGGATGGTTAGATTATCTGCTGGATTATAAAATGTTAATTGATAAAATAAATGACCATCTTGTCTATAAAACATTGCTGTTGATTGTGCTGGATATTGAATATGAGACAATTGATGATCGATACCATCTGTTGATATTGGCTTAAATTCTTGCCCATTATACACCATAATAGTAGGGGCGTTATTTTCATTTATAGCTAGCCATGCTATAAATTTATCTGAAGATGCAATAGTTGAAACAGAAGCGCAGCCATAATCTACGCTTACGTTTTGATTTCTTCTATAGTTTTGTAATCCCCCAATTTGCATCCATATTTCGCAAACTGATGTTCCCATAACTAAAACGTTAGCTGATTGAGCAGGAATTCTAACGACAGCAAGCGCATAATCAGGTTTGGTTTGTAAAGCAAATTGGCCAGTAGTTGCTTGTGTAATGGTTGTTGGAGTAGCATATTGATAAGCATACCATGCAGCACCATTAGTTGTTCTGTCAGCATTTCCAAAAAGAAAATAAGTATTATGATAATCTACATAGCCAGGGACAAGATTACCTAAACCAGTTTGAACCGTTAAACTAGATCCTGGTAACGAATAATTATAGATATAAGCATTTAATCCATCTACAATACAAATCTGTGAGTTTAGGTTTTCATCTATATATACAACGCCTCTTTCAGTTCCCAGCATTCCTACAAAAGTAGGGACAAGATGCTCATTTAATGAATAAACAAAACTGTCGACTACAACAATTAAACGATTACCACGAATACTAGTAAAAACAGCACGGCCTAATCCTTCTGGAAGTAATTCATAAACCTTTTGATATCCAGCGGTGTTAACTAGCCATTCATCAGATACGAACATATTATAGGTTTTTTCACTTGAGATTTTCTTGTATCGACCGAAAGTTGAACCACCGACAACATTTACTTCTTCTCTTCGTGAGTTTGGCGTTTGTCTCATTTATGGCACAATCCTATAAATTAATCGGTAGTCCACCCTTTTCCAAGATTTATTTGTGCATAATTAATGCTTTGACTTGGAGTTAATGTCGATATTTTATTAATTCTTAAATCCATAGGGCTAGATCGTTTTGAGATCATTTGTTGGTATTGTAGTAGTTGTTTAGTTAATGATGGAGAAGGTGCAAAGTTGTAGGCAGTACACAATCTATCTGCTAATCTATATTGCAAATAGTTAATGTAGTATTGATCAAGGATTAAAGATAAATCTTGATTAATAGTTACTGTTTGCAATCTAAAGCGTCCTGTCAACTGCATTGGGTACGCGGTATCTGGAAAGAAATAGATAAATAAATTGCAGCCACCTAAACAACGTTCACAATGCCAGTTATAAGGCAATGATTCAACGTTTTCTGCTCTTGCTGCCCCAAAATATAAATCTTGTGATTCTTTCCTCATTTGATACCGAATGGTATTAATAAAGAACGTTAAAGTTTCTGGATCAGATAGGTTTGGGATAAAATACATTTCTTGTCCAGGCACTGCATTAAAGGCATATGATGTCGTAAAATAAGGGATCATATCTTCCTCAATTGCAGTATCAGATAAGATTTCGTTTAGCTTTAAAAAGCCCGTTTGCTCCTGGTCACCCGCCACTGTTTGGAAATTGCGTGATACGATTCCCGAGGTATAAAATGCCTCAGAAATTAGCAATGTGACGGGATAAGCCATGGACAAGTGCTCCTTATAATTGATCTACGTAGCCAAATACAGAAACTGCTAATGAAGCAGAGCCATTTGATACTAAGTAATCAACGCCAGTTGTGCTTGATATAGTCGAGCAAGGACAAACTAAAGATGTACTAGTAACAGTGCTAGCAGGAGATGACGTAATAACCTGTCCAGCTGTTGAGCTTGAACCGCTAGCTTTAAAAGCAGCAGTACGAGTACCACCAGCATCAGCTGTTAAAACTGATTCTAGTATTACTGAGTTTGCAGTACTTGGTACCATTGCTGAAACATTAACTAGAGCAAATGCAGTAGATTGACCAACAGTTACAGCAGTTGCAATGGCAGCCGCATACCACATAGTACGACCAGATTGGCTAAAGTCTAGAATTGCAGCAGCACCACTAGTTAATACGCATCCAATACGGCGGAACATATCATAACCAGCAGGTAGTGTTGGAGCGCTAAAGCTAGCTGATAAAAGACCAGCAGTTGGATTATAATCAGTAGAATCTCCTATTACGTAAACAGCATATAAAGTGCTATTACCTAAAGAGCCGACATCTAATCCATTAGCTCCGTTAGCAGATGCCACAATAGTAGCTGCGCTTGATAAAACAATATCATTAACGTTAGTTGAATCGCGGAACTGTCCAGCTGCAATTGTAATGCTAGTGCCACTTACAAAGGAAAGCGCACCACCTTGGACATAAAGGTTACCAAGGTTAACCATAGGGTAATTTGGTTGTATTGTCATAACATTCTTCCTTTTAAATTAAGATTGTTCAGTTGCTTTATTGCGCTCCAGTTCTCTATGGTGTTTAATATGGCAACTTTTACATAACCACCTAACATCAAGAGGTTTTGAGTAGTCTGTGTGATGAGCATCAATATTTTCTGTTTTACTACAAACTTCGCATGGTTGAGGAACAAGAACACCGAATTTGATAGCTTGCCAGGTAAAATTCTGAATTTTGACTTTATGTCTATATTCAGCACACCTAGAGTACTTTTCTTTTCTGCGGCTTCTTTCTTCTTGAATAAAGTTAGGATTATTTTTTTTAAGCATAATGCGCCTAGCGCTAGCAGCTTCTCTTTTGCAACTATTGCAATAACCACTATCTTTATTCTCTTTAAGACTCGCACAAAGTAAACAAATGGGGTTCCGAAGCCCTGAACCATAAGGAGGCAAGCTTTTTTCGGCACGAATTTTAGCTTTAACTTTAGCTCTTCTTTCAGCTTTACCTTTCTCATAACATTCCTTACAAATACCCCATTGTCTTCTTTGGATTTCTTTTCCACATCTTTTACATAAGACCGTTTTAAGCGCCATAAATATTTCTCTTGCAATTTAAAGAAATTCACTATATCTTTAAATCCATGAAAAATAAAGTTTGGACACATATTTATAACGGAAATACCAAAGCCATCGCATATTCTGATACAAGTGTACTACCCCATATTGCATCGTGGATCATCCCCATCTGATTCTGTCCAAATAGAGTTCCGTAATACATACGCATTGACACACCTGTTTCTGGATCGTTTTCGTTTCCTGTAGGGAACGGTACTTGATCAGGCAATCTTGGCATTGCTAAGAACAATGGATCGCCAGCTGTTATCAACCCAGACCTGTGACTTGGTAATACCGATACTTGCATACCAGGTAATATTTGAGTGTTCAAGTTTTGAGCATTAGTAGCAGATGCTTGTAATGCTGGGTAAATATTAACGGTTACCTGAGATCCAGAAGTGGATGCAGCAGCCGATGTAGCTTGAAATTGAACTGGGTTAGCAGATACCTTATGACCGATAAAGGTTCTGTAACGCAAGTTAGTATATCCAGATACACCATCGTTAAATTGGAATTTATCGTACTGTTGAACAGAGTTAGCATCGTTTGCAGCATGAGTACCACTAAAGGTGATTGCTGTTACGGCGCCGTTAGCATCTAAAGTAGTTGATACTACAGTTAAAGTGCTTCCTTGTTGGCCTTCTGTTCCGGCTATATGAATTGGTAATAAGTTAGATTGGTA
>Ga0316221_1000718_pt1 | contig 39775 bp, 74 predicted proteins | sample TBH18007metaG_FD_206003 | JGI IMG/M metagenome (GOLD analysis project Ga0316221, IMG submission 206003) | Freshwater microbial communities from Trout Bog Lake, Wisconsin, USA - TBH18007 | ecosystem: Environmental > Aquatic > Freshwater > Lake > Hypolimnion/Profundal zone | place: USA: Wisconsin... | reverse complement strand
TTATTTACACATAGAAAGCGGTTTTATCACAACATTTTAGCTATTGTTTTTGTTTCCATTTAGGCTGCGACTCGGCTTCTTTTAAAAGCTTATCAGCAGCTTCACATATTCCACAAGAACAATCTGTAAGACTGTGTTCTAAACGATACTTTCTTATTACAGAAAGTAGTTGTAATACAAAAAATGCGTTTCGTCCGCTAATCAATTTTCTACGCTCTATATTCATATAAGTTAATTCAATTTAGGAGATGTGATGGAAATTAAAACTTGGACCTTAAATACAGAAGCATTTGAGGCCAATTTAAATGACGCCAAGCTTTATTTTTTACAAAAAATGGTTGAAGAAGACATTATTACTAATGAACAAGGTCTTAAAATGGCAGAATATGCTATAAGCCTCGCTGATAAAACCTCCAATAGATTTGGATGTTGGCTAACTAAACTTATTTTTAAAAAGAAATTGTCCGAAAAAGACACAAATACACGATTTGTTGTGGTTAAAGTTTTTTATGAGAAAGAAGTAGAAGAACCTGTATCTAATATTGTTAAAGAGGAGCTTACAGATGCTGTCAAAGCCAATTAATCCTAACTATTGCGCTACGGTAGTCAGAATTTCTAAGTTAGTTCCTTTAGAAAATTGTGATAATGTTGTAGCGGCTCTTATCTTTGGTAATAGTGTTATCGTTGGAAAAGATACTCAAATTGGTGATTTGGGTCTTTATTTTCCTCCCGAAACACAGCTTAGCCATGAGTTTCTTCATAATAATAATCTTTATCGTAAGGCTGAACTCAATGCTGATGTGACTAAGAAGGGTTATTTTGAAGAGAACCGCCGCATTAAGATTGCTAAGTTTCGTGGCAACAAGTCGGAAGGCTTGTTCATGCCTATTACCTGCCTTAACTATATCTTAATGAGCCCTCTTACTGGTTATATTGATTGGATGTTTCGAGAAGATGCTCCAGAGGGCACAGACTTCGACAAGATTGGTACACATGAGATTTGTCGCAAATATGTTATTCGTGTAAAGAACCTTCCTTCACAGAAGAAGAGTGATAAAAAGAAGGTTAATAAGTTTGATCGTCTGGTAGAGAACCAGTTCAGACTTCATATTGATACTGAAAACCTTCGTCGTAATGCTCACAAGCTCAACCCAGATGATATGATCAGTATTACAAATAAGATCCACGGCACTTCTTGGGTTGTTGGTAAGGTGCTTACTAAGTTCCCACTTCCTTGGTGGAAGAAGATGCTTAAGAAAGTAGTTGACATCAATGATACTAAGTATGATGTCATTTACTCAAGTCGCACTGTTGTTAAGAACAAGTATATTAACACAACTGTTAATAGCGGTTTCTACAACTTCGACTTGTGGGGCGTGATTGCAGATAATCTTAAGGATTGCATTCAGGATGGTATTACACTCTATGGTGAAGCTGTAGGTCAGCTTCCAACAGGAGCTTGGATCCAAAAGGGCTATCATTATGGCACTCGTCCTAACCAACACGAAGTCTATGTTTATCGTATTACTTCTACCAATACTGAAGGCAAGGTGATTGAGTTCTCCTGGCCTCAGATCAAAGAGTATTGCGCTAAGTATGGGCTGAAGCATGTTCAAGAGTTCTATTACGGTAAAGCAAAGGATTATTGTTCTGCCATTCCCGTTGAACAGCATTGGAACCAAAACTTCCTTAATAAGCTTGAAAAAGACTTCATGCTTGATAGGAAGTGCCCATTAAACAATAATGAAGTGTGGGAAGAAGGTATTGTTGTTCGGGTAGATGGACTTTTTGAGTGTTCTCCATATAAACTTAAAAACTTTGCCTTCTTGGAAAAAGAAACAAAGGATTTGGATAAGGGTGAGGTTGACCTTGAAACAGAACAAAGCATTGTCGAAGAAACAGAATGAAATGGTTATCAAATTAAAAGCACTCTGGAGAAATCTGGAGTGCTTTTTCTTGTTTCATCCCTATGTTGTTCGTGAAGTATTAACATATACAAACTCTTCGTGCACACAGGTTTTTGAAAGAAGAAAAATACTTTATTGCGAAGTTTGTAGAAAAAGGCGAGCTGGCTAATGAAAAAGAGATATAAAGTCCTTTATCTGCCTACTGGAGAGTATATTACTATTAATAGTAAAATGAAATCTAAAAATAAAAGCATAAATAAAGCGCATAATCAAAGTCGACTCTTTTATGGTGGATATTCTTTAAGTGCTCCAAGAACTATTTTAGTAAACTCTGATAAAATTGATGATAATGACACTTATATTGATGCTGTGTTTACTAATAAACATATTATTAATAGTTGGATTGCAGAACTTATAAAACGAGATACTTGTAAACAATATAATTTAAGGCGAGAATACTTTGAAATTATGGAAGTTCAATAGAAACCTAAACTAAATGGTCGATATATAGTTGTATCTACTATTTGGGGACAGCATGACTGTAATTATTGGAATGAAAGCAAATAATAAAGTTTATATGGGATGTGATAGTGTATTTTTATGCGGTCAACAAATAACAAGGCGTTCTCAAAGCAAGCTTCTAATAAAAGATGAGCTTTTAATAGGATTTACTACTTCTGGTAGTAGAATATTACAAGTGGTAAATCATAAACTAAAGCTACCATCAACAAGAAAACTTAAAACAGAAGAGTTAGAAGGGTATTTAGCTACTATTTTTTGTAGTAAGCTTTATAAATTGCTTGATATGGAAAGACTATTGGTTAACGATTCTGATAGGAAGGATTCTGAACCTTGTATGTCCCCAGCAAGACTTTTAATAGGGATAAGAGATAGACTATTTGAAGTAGGTGAAGATTTCGATGTATCAGAAATACCTACCGATTATTATGCTGTAGGTAGCGGCGAACCAATATCATTAGGTTGCCTTGAAGCTACAACAAGCTTATTACCGCAATTTGGTCCAGAAGATCACCTTATATTTGCTTTAAAAACCGTGACAAAACACATTGCCGCAATCCAAGGGCCTTACCAATTAGCAAATACAGGAGACTTATGTCTTTCAACACATTTATAGGTTTAACTATATTGTCTGCGATTTTATCTCTTGGGCAATGGGTATTCTTTAAGCTAACCAATAAAAAACCAAGCTATTTTGCTCTTTTTATTAGTTTAGTGTTAGCAAACGTAGGATTTTTATTTACAAAGAGTTTTTTTAAATGCTAAAGCAATTATTCTATAAGACAGTTGAAGATTTTTCTAATCAGTATGATTTAAATAAAAATGATGTTATTGAGCTATTGAAAAATAGTAGGTTAGGCTTGGATTGGCCTAATGCGGAATTGCTTGGTATGACAGAAGCTTCAATTTTAAAGAAACTTAATCTGTGGTTGGAGGTTGATGGAGTTAATGGTCAAGATGATCCAAGAAACTTGGTCTATATTATATATATAAATATATAGATATTAATTATCAACCCTCGGCGCATATACATATGTCGTATTTTTGAGCTACAAACCGAAGCATTATTTTAACCAAAATGAAAACATTTTCACTGGAGGTTTAAATGAATACGCAAAACGATATTATTAGGTTTTACGGCAACCCTATCTTCCACAAAAAGAAGAAGTTAATTGCCGATGATTATATGGTTGCCTATCAAGAAGGCAAGACGGCAGCAACCCAAAATCATGCTATCAGTGAAAATCCCTATGATAAAGAAGATGATGCCATCTGGGGAAAAGCAGATTGTTGGATTGAAGGATATAAAAGTGTTAAGGGAGATTATTAATATGCCTGAAAATAAACTTCCTATGTTCAAAACGCTTTTAGATACCCTCAAAAATCAATCCGAGGAGACGAAAGCTATGTTCTTCGCCTCTCCCGAATCTGAATTGATGGCGGCCTATCTGGAGGGCAAGGAGGCCAGAAAGAAAAAGAAGTTGCCAGAGCATAATCCATATCCAAAGCCAAGCGATAACGATATTGAGCGATATACTAAACATCTTTGTTGGGGCGAGGGATATATTGACAACTTTTTTGATAAGACATAACAAGGAGAGAAAATGGGATTTTGGAGAAGTTTAGTTGGATTACCAGAAAAGAAAAGTCTTAAAGAAAAGGAAGATGACGTAGTATCTTATTTAGATAAGCTTTCTGAAGAAAATAAAAAGATAATTCCGGAGAAAGAACTATTTACTATTCTTATTCATCTTTTGGATAAAAATAATACTGTAATGACTTATACTGATATTACTGAAGCTGAATGGGAAGCTTTAGATAGTGGTTGTTTAGAAGTAGAAATTACCAATATGGAAAACAAGCTAAAGAAAATAACTTTTAATAAAGATTGTTGGGCCTATCTGGAATGTAATCCAAGAGTTATTGAACCAGCAGATGTAGAACAAGTCAAGTCAGCTTGGAAAGAAGAGCCTAACAAAAAGATAGAATTTCCAATTTAGTAAGCGATATAACTAACATAGCGGGAGGCTGGCCGGTAGTCAGAAGGTGTCTCATAAGCATCGTAGAGGAGCATTCAACTTGCTCTCCCGCTACCATCTAACTATATTTTGGAGGTATCATGGATACCAATGAGTTTAAATCAGAAGTTCCCAAAGAAGTGGTAGATAATATCTATCAGAAGATTGTTGATAAGGTTCAGTCTTTGTCTGAATCCGATGTTGCCGAAGATATTACACAGGTTGCAGAAACTTTTGATGCCCTTGAAGCCGAAGGAGTAGAAATCCCAGCAATGTCTGCTGAAAATTTTCAGATCCAGGCAAACGAAAGGCGTATGCAGGAACAGCTTCAAAGATATTTAAAGTCAAGAGAAAATCATATTCCCGGAAAGCAGTTTACTCACTCTGACGGGATTGTTTATGTTGTTCAGGATAATCCACACACAGGTATGTGGGTAAAGAATAAGAAGGAAGAAATTATTAATCCTAACATGAATAATAACTCTGTTCGTAGGAAGTTGAAGAAAAACCCTACTAAATATAATGTAATTAACGCTTAATTTTAATCCTTTCATTCTAATTCTATTTAGGAGTAATACAATGGATACTACCTCTACACCCAACACGGTTCCCAGTCAGAAGCTTGACACTATCTGTCAGTGGATTTATAATGGCCCGAAGTATAAGGAAATTACTCTAATTGATAATACAAAGGGTATGGTTCCTAATCGTAATCGTAAGAAAGTTGGTTTTGTAGTTGCTACAAAGGATGCTGATGGTGTTATTCACATTGGTTGGAGTAAGCAGCATCACGCTGACAAGGTTTTTGATATTACCAGGGCTCGAAGTGTTGCTTATGGCCGTCTTGAAACTGGAACTAATACACCTATTCCAGATTCTTTCAGGAAGTTTATGCCAGAGTTCCTTCTTCGTTGTATGAAGTATTTTCAGTCTGATGTTGTTCAGGATATTTATTACTATTAATTAAACTTATAATTTGTTCCCTGTATGCTGTCCGGGTCGGCAGAAGCCTGTTAAGCTTCCGTGCAAACAAAGTTGGTTCGATTCCAACACAGGGAGCCAATTTTTAGGAGAGCGTTATGGAAAAGGATACAAAGAAAGAAAATTCTGTTGTTGTGCCAAATCCAGAGCCTCTAACAGAAAAGAATGAAAAAACTATCATCGTTCATGAAGATGAGGATGATGGTTTAATTTATACTAATAATTTTTAAAGTGTAAAATGCTTCCATAGCTTAATGGTTAAAGCAGGTATCTCTAAAATATCTTACTCCGATTCGATTTCGGATGGAAGCACCAACAAACGATATAGAATTATATATAAGGAAAGAATATGAAGACACTGTAGGTTTCTCCAAGAGCGCCATGATTGAAAAGCTTGTTATTGCTTATATTAATAACAATGCCACTTTTCAATGGAGAATAACATGGCTATCGAATTAAAAGAAAATGAAACAAAGCGTCCTACATTTACACCTGAACAACATGAGGCTTGGAATAAAGCTAAATTGTTATTGAAATCTTTGACAACAAGTGATACTTTACGTTATAGAGCATTACATATAGCAATGAGTGAGCTTCGGGGTAGATATAGGAAGCATAAAGGCCCGATTGAAACTCCTTCCAAAAATCCTAATAAACTTCAGTGTAGAATAATGACTGATAAATATGCTCAATTAAGAGAGCGGGTGGATGCCTGGAAGGTATATTTTGATAATCCGGGAGCTAAAAAGCTGTATATTATTTGCGACCATACTTTATCAGAGTCGCAGAAAGCTGTCCAATCAGCACACGCAGCAGCACAGTTCTTAAAGGAACACCCTTTAGCACCTTGGACAAACGGAACCTTAGTTCTTTTACAATCAGACCCAGATAAATATGTAAAATCTTTTGATGATATTATCAATAGGTATTATTATAAGGGTAATCGTAATTATAATTACCATACTGAATGGCGTGAAGAGGATATGAATAATCAAATAACAGCAGTAGTTGTTCTTGATGATTATTATTCTATCAGTAATCGTAATGTAAAAATGTTATAAGGAAGATCGGCGGAGTTGGAGTGCCGCGTATGCCTGGAAAGCATAAGTCCTTTTGGGCTAAAGGATTCGAATTCCTTATCTTCCGCCACAACGAGTTAGTAAATGTTTAGGGATGTTCTTTCGAGAGCATCCTTAAGTGTTTATGGAGGAACTATGAACAGTAAAAAGAAGCGATATAATCTTCTATACCTGCCATCAGGTAGGTTTGTCGAAATACTTGGGCCTAAAAAAGTTTCTGGCCAAAAAATTGTTCATATGGCTAATGAATGGCACATATTATCAAAAAACAGGTCTGACCTTAAAGATATATTACTTCGTATATTACAAGGCCATTTTCCACCGATGTTTTATAAACATAATGAAATGATTGATTACTCTCTATTAAAATCGTGTCATTTTGTTTTTCAACGTGTTGGGGTTAATGATGACTAAACTTTTATATTTACCCACCGGAGAATATATTTCTTTTAGGACTAATGGAGTATTTGTTAATGATATAACTTGTTTACCCAGTGTCTCTAAAAGTAAGAAATTGTTTTTTAATAACCTCAATAATTTAAAACCTTTTGTTGATTATGTAAATAATCATTACATTCATAGTTTCTTTATAAGAAATGAAATTATCCAACCTTTACTAAAAGAACATATAGAGATTATAAATGATTAGTTTAACTGTTTCGTTTATTCCAGAGGTTGGAAGATATTATAAAGCTTTATATTTACCTACTGGAGAGTGGATATCTTTACCTAATGGTAAGATAACATATTATCATTCGCCACAAGACACTCTTTTATATGCTAAAGGTAAACATTTTTATTATACTCATTTTATTAATTTTATACAACCTGTCCTTATAGAACATTTTCATTTTGAACGTATTGATAACTTTAAGGTAATTCATTATGAGTTCATGGAAATCAATTAAAAACATTCCAGATAATATCCAACAGGGTGATAAGTTTATTGCTCGTTGGAGGGGTTTATTTAATACATATGAATATGGTATTGCGTATTATGGACAATTTGGTAATTGTTATTTAACAGCTCCACTCGGATTTTGTGTTTTTTCAGAACCAGCAGATATAGATGGGGATGGGTTTGGCCAGGCAGAGATTTTTCCAGACGAGTTTTGCGAAATACCGGAGTATTGATTATGTCTTGTTTACAAAATAGTCAATGTAAGTTTAAGATATTATATTTACCTACAGCAGATTATGTTAAATGGATATCAACGGAAGGGCTTCCAACTGTCTATCCAGTTGATAGTATTGGATATAGCTATAGTCGTTGGGTAGAGAGAACGTTAGTTAAAGGCAATGGAGATTATATTCCATATGCTGATTGGGTATTAATGAATATAGTAGTTAGCGAAAAAAGAAAACGCCCTACTTGTTCATTAATTAAAGAACACCTTGCGATTATATGGGAGTAAAAATGGCAGAAAATAAAGGAACGATGATTATTAAAGAAGAGTGGATGACAAAAGAACAGCTTAAAGATGCTTATTTGAAACAATTAGGCTTTCCTGATGATTTTATAGTTGTTAAAAAGAATAGGGAAGATTATATTAATCAAATAGTGGATATTAATAAAAATAAAGGTTTTACTAATTTGGACATGATACAAAGTAGAGCAGGAGAAATTTGGGATACTTTTGACGCTTCTAAATACGATTTTGCTGCTGCGTTTAATGAAGCAATAATTAAATATCCAAAAGTAAGATATAGAAAATATTCGCCCAGTAGAGTTTTTGAAAAATACTATACGGTTGAAAAAATTGGTCCTCTTACCTATCATTGCTATCTTAATATATTGGGAACCTCCGCTAAAAAAATTATAGAATAGATTAAAAAAATCAGAATTAAGTATAGATAAGGCTCACTGACGAGCTTATTAATAACATGAATGCCTTAACAGGGTTCAACCACAACTTGCCTAACAGGAGTTAATATGATGTGGAATACTTTTACCGTTAATAAATTACGCCCCTTCTCTGTCGGATTTGACGATTTCTTTACTTTCGCAGAGACTTTTAATCAGGAACTGGCTGATAAGTTCCCAAAATATAACATCATTAAAGATGCTGATAACTATGTCATTGAAATGGCTTTAGCTGGCTATTCAAAGGATGATTTAGATATTACTTGTGAAAATGGTGTATTAACTATTTGTCATAAGAAGCAGGATGAAGCAGACCAGGGAACTTTTATTCATAGGGGTATCTCTAAAAGAGCTTTTAGTAAGTCTTTTACTCTTGCTGATACTATTATAGTTAAGGGTGCCTCTTTTGTAGATGGTTTGCTTACTGTTAATTTAGAGCAAATCGTTCCAGAAGAAAAGAAGTTAAAGAAGATTAGTATTGCTGATACTATTCCTTCTGTATCAACTACATCAAATAAGAAAACATTAAAGAATTAAACAAACTATATACTCGTCAGAGCCTTCAATAGCCCAGTATCGTGCTGGGCTATTGTTATTTATGGAGGTAATATGAGCCGCGCTGAAAATCGTCATCATAGACAAAGAGTTATTAGAAATCGTATTAGAAAAATTAAACATAAATGGTCTATTTCCTATAAATGCGGTAGTGAAGAATGGCTACAAAAAACAGCGCATGGTAAGGATAATCCGTTTACACGCTGTTCTTGTTTTATGTGTCAAAATGCTGAACAAGAACATATTGAAAATAAACGAGAAAGAAAAGCTGCTAAACAAGCTATTAAATTAGAAGAAAGTGAGGATGAAGAATAATGATTAAATTATTTCACTTGTTTATTTTTGGATATTTCTGTAATCATAAATGGGTTTGTATTAGAGAAGTTGGAAATCGGCTTGAACATAGAATTGTTCTTCAGTGTAAGGAATGCGGTAAAATTAAAAGTAAACTCATTTTGTAAGAGGTAAATAAATATGGCATCTATTAAAGACATGGTTGACAATAACAAGAAAGTTAAGTTTGCTTGGTATCGCTCTGGTGAAATGTGGTATACAACAGAATGCGGCTTTGAGTTTCCAGTTCCTTTGTCTGATGTTGGAACTGCCTGTCTTTTAGCAGAAGATAGAGCTATTTTATTTATGCGTTATATCAGGCGTCATATTGACCATATTGAAATGGCTAAATTGGAGTCGAGAAATGCCACGCCGTAAAAAGACACCTAAACGAGATAGATTACAGCAATATAAAGACCTTGCTTGGCGGTTGAGAATGGCTACAAGAATAACGCTTAACCAAGAAGAGGCTGTTAAAGTTGTAGATGAGATAGTTAGACTTCACATTAAGTTTGAAAGAGAAGATGACGATTGCGGAAAATGGGGGAGGAACTAACATGTTTAATTTTTATAAAATAAAGATGAAGATTTATAGTCTTATTTTAAGCGACCTTTGTATTACTCTCATTAATTCTTGGAGAGACGATAGCTTTGGTTGGGAATATGGTAGGCATTATTTAAAAAATAAAAAGAGCTATATAACTTTTTGGATTGCTAATGGTAGGTGGTTTTTTAATATAGAAGTTGATGGAAATCATAATGGAAGCAGTCCTATTGGCTTATTCGAAAGACATATTTTGTGGCATGAGTTTTTAAAACAAGTATTAAGAAATCGAATAAGTATAAAAAGAAAGTTCTTCATGAAGAACTAATAAAGAAACTTAATAAATAGGAAATCTAATGACACCAAGAGAACTTCACAAAGCATGTATTGCTGCCCTTTCTGTTTGCCCACAAATGAGCCAAGTAGCTACATGGGATTTTGATTTAAAACCTCCTGGAAATAATAAGTATAATACTTTAGAAGATGTAGTCAGATATTGGTTAGAAGATTATACATTATGGCACCAGGGATATAGTAAGTATTTAAATAATGAAGTTTTAATGTTTTTTAATGATATTTTTAAACGCAGAAACGAAGCAATATCTGTTGTTTGTAAACAATGGGAGTTAAAATGAAATGTATGCGTTGGTATGAAGTAGTTTATTATACGCTAATTCGTTGGGCTTGTTGGATTTCAGATAAGGTGGGATAAAATGTGGAAAGCTATACTTTGCTTTTTATATGAGCCTTGGATTTTATCTTATAACAAGTCATTTACTAGAATAATTAGAACTTGTTCTAGATGTAAGAGACAAGAATTATTTGCTTTTGGTATGTGGCATAAATTACCAAGAAAGAGCAAGGTGGATTAATGAATAAATACGAGCATTGTAAAACTGAGCTTGCTAAGGGAAATGAAGTTAGTATGAAAGTTTTTGGGCAATCTATGATGCCTATTATTAAATCTGGAAGTTTGTTAACTTTTAAAGCGTTTGATGAGTATGAAATTGGTGATGTTGTATTTTGTAAAGTCTCTGGAAGACTAATAGATGCGCATAAAATTACAAAGAAAGATGCTAATAAAGGTTATATGATTGCTAACAATAAGGGTTGGGAGAATGGTTGGACTAAAATTATATATGGCAAAGTGATTAAGATAGAGTGAGGTTAATTATGGATGAACATTCAATAAGGCCAGTAGTTCTATTATATGACGAATATGGGCGTCCATTACTCATAAAAGACCCGTTTCAAAAAAGACCTATTGGGTTTACATCAAATAATTCTTCGGATGATGAGTAAGCAATTCGATAATTAAATTGTAAGCGAGAAATACAATGGGCAATCAGCCACAACCACAACAATATCCATACCCTATTACATAGGTCGTTTGTTGTGTGTTCTTTTTCAAACGGCCCTTTCAAGGGCCTTTATAATGTATAGATAAAAATATATTGGGGCAAGATGTTATGGCCGCATGGTGGATTTTGATTCCACTCGTCAAAGTTCGATTCTTTGTGCCCCAACCATTTATAAATATAAGAAGGAGCAGACCCTAGCGTGGAACAGGGAGACAACGTAAGATATGAACCGTAAGTAGTTCTCACTAAACGAACCGATAATTAGTATCTTATAGTCAAACGGAGTGGCGGGAAAAGAGTAGTGCCTTTGATGTGCCCACACCGAATTATATTTATATTCAATAAAGCTATCTTGGAAGAAATCAACCTGGGATAGTGTAAACGCTGCCCTAATCAGCGGGAAACAAAGAGACAAAGATAAGCGGAAACGGAACAGTTTGTTGATTTAAACAGGCCGTTAGCATATCAATTAGGAACTAAATGTTTTACCGAAAACTATTTGAGTGTCAACCATTCTATTCAAATAGCGGTTTATGCTGTCTAACCAGCATTGAGGAGTTAAGCTTTGTTTCTTATTGGTTATGAAACAGATAACACACCAGTTAGAGCTACAACATCTTATATTTTATTGCTTACAGCAAATGTCATAAGATGTAATGCTTTCTGCCGTTGGAAAACAAGCTATCGCGCAGAGAACGCTTCCCTATCAAGCGTATGGCAAAGACAATAGTATTTACAAATAACTGTTTTGCTTGTTAACTACAACTTTTTGTAAAGAGTGTCAGATAGGGATTTTCGGCTATTAGCTCAGTCTGGTAGAGTCCGCGTTTTGGGTGCGCGTTGTCGAGTGTTCAAATCACTCATAGCCGACCATTTTACAACTTATATCTATATTGACGAAGCATAGGGTTTGAATAGTAGTCCCTATGCTTCAAGTATAGATATTAGTTTTATGCAAAGGCTGTTGACGCAGTTTAAACGCACGTAGTATTCGGGCTACGCAGCATTTACTACAAACAGTCTTTGAATAAGACTAATATATGGCGTGATCGCATAGCGGCAATTGCTGGGGACTGTAAATCCCCTCCCTTCGGGTTCGTAGGTTCGAGTCCTACTCACGCCACCAGTTTCTTTATTGGAGTTTAATGATGAAAAGAATAGTATATCTTCCTGACCCAACTGTTCTATTCTATGGTTATAAAGACAATATATATTTTGGTTCTATCTATAATGAATATGAGATTACAAAAGAAGAGATATTAGACAGTAGTCTTGTTCCTATAACTGATAGGTTCTTTAATATAGATGCTATTTTTACAGCACTAAAAGAAAAAATTACAAAATCTAACCAGCCTTATTTTACAAATATGTTAAACAACTCTTATTTATATGAAATAATGGAGTTTAGTGATGGGCAAAGTTAAAACATATAAGATATTACATTTACCAACAGCTACTTATATGTATATGTTGAAAAGCGATAAACGTAAAATACTTAATAATAAGTTAAATAGATTTTATAGTTATTTCGAGTTAGATTTTTCATTACACGGATACACTATTAAAGAAGCCACGCCCCTTTTTACTAAAAAAGAGGCTACTGGATATATAAAGTATTGGTCTATAGTTGATGATAATAGACATGCTTCTATTATCTTTGAAGAAGAAAAATCTTGTTCTACCGTTCCAGCCTATTTGTTTGAGATAGTAGAGGTTGAATAATGACTAAATATAAAATACTTCATTTATCTACCGGTATGTATATTTATAGAAGCATTTTAGATACTACAGATAAAAATAATATACTATATGGAGAGTTCTATTCTGAATGGGAAATGAGTTCTAATAGATACGATATAGAAAGAGAGTTCACAAATATCTTTGATAATAAAGATATTTTTATTATACTTAAAAAAATGTTAAAAAACCACAATAAAGAAGCTTATTTTTCTTATGAAAAAGATTATAATAAAAAAGCTATTGATAGAATAGAACATTTTGAGTTAATAGAGGTTGATGAAAATGTATAGAATACTTCATTTACCTACTGGAACATATATGTATTATACTTTAGATAATGGTAAAATAAATACCCAAAACTTTTATTCTCAATATGAAGTAGATAATAACTTGTATGATACTAATAGTTCTGATGGGTTATTACAGTCTTCTTTCAAAGATAAATCTATGGCGCGTAGGTTTTTAGATCGCTGGGAAAGAATGAATAAATTAGAAAATAATGATGGGATAGACCCTCTTGTATTTGATGAGGGTTGTTCCTATTCTTTTAATAAGCTACATTTCTCTGTTGTAAAAGAGATTAAAAATGGCTAAATATAAAATACTTCATTTACCAACAGCTTCTTATTTATATAAAGAGATAAATAAAGATTATGAAGACGATGATTGTTTTACATTATACTCTGACAGTGAAGTAGCGTCATCTATAATAAATAATACCTATAATTTAAAGTTTTCATCTTTATTTAAAAACAAAAATGAAGCAATAAAATATATAAATTATGCTATAGGCCATAATGCTTTTTGTTTTACTGAATTTGATTGTGATGATTTGCTCAAAGAGCATTGTGAAATAATAAAGGTGGATGATGTATAAAATTTTATGTTTAACAACAGGTTCTGAAATTAGATGGCCAAAACACTATCTGTATCCATCACAAAAACTTGTCCCCAGAGAAGTTCAAGAAGATATAGCACATTTTAGTGATACAGCTATACAGCAAGGGATTATATATTTTAGCACGTATGAACAAGCTGATTGGTTTGTCCGTAGAAGGTTGTCATATAATCCAGCAAGAACTGATTATCAAAAACTGTCTTTCATGAATGCTGTATTCAAAGCATCTGATATGGAAGAGGTTAGTAATTACACTAAAAAGTATATGTTTGATATAATAAAGGTATGATATTATGGCAAAACGTCTTATATATCTTCCTGATCCTACTATTAAGTTTTACACTCGAAGCACTATGTATATTTCAACATTTTCTTCTGTTGAATTAGAAAGAATGTTTTTAAATGGCAAATCTTTAACAGATATACAGACTGGTTATTTTGAGATTGATTTAGATAATGATGATATTAATATATTTAATGGCGGCGATAGATTTACGGATAGATTTAGTTTTATAAAAGAGAGAGTAGATAATGGAGAATACTTTCCAGGTTTACTAAATAAAATAGAACTGTTCGAAGTAATGGATTTTCCTGAATAGTATTTATTATAATTATAGGAGTATATATGTCAGTTAGACTTAAACACAGAGTAATTGGAAATAATGATTTTATACAAGTTGATATATGTGGAGATTGGGATGATAACTATGTAGAATTGTCTGAAGAGTTGCCAATTAAAACCTTATTAGCTTTAACAGCTTCTATTATAGACAATAATTCTTTCTATAAAGATTTGTTTGACAGTAGGCTATTGAGCTAATATGACTACTGAAAAACTAACCTGTAAAGCCTTGACGCGATACGCTCTTTTATATTTACCGTGCGCCAGTTATCTTGTCGATTCGGCTTCTATAAACCGAATTAGAACATATAAATCAAAACAAAAGGCTTTTAAAGCATTAGCAATTTTAGCTGGTTATGGTAGCAGAGCATTATATCTGGAAAACGGAGATAAGATATCTATACCGGTAGGTAGATTAGAAAGCTTTTATAGACAATTTGAATGTGTAAAAGCTTTTACTTTAGTTGATTTTAGAAATGGTGATAAGCTTTTACATACATATATACCAATTTATAATCTCTCTCGATTAGTGGATAGTTCTTCTATTACTCTTAAAGATAAAACTTATTTTACGGAAAATCCAAAGAGGGTATTGTATGAAAATACTGTTTAAAAGTATACATGGTTCAAGATTATATGGAACAAGCCATGAAGGGTCTGATACTGATTATAAGTGTGTCTTTAGTAAATCTCTATCAGAACTTATCGTGGACGCTCCAGACTGTTATAGAGAACATAGTCCAGATGATACCGAATTTTTTTCATTAAAGAAATATGCTTTATTGTTAGGACAGCAGCAAACTAATGCTATAGAGATGTTATTTACGCCAAACGAATTCATCGTCGAGACTTCCCCAGCTTGGGAACAGCTTCGTGAGAATAAACACCGTTTGGTGAGCAAGAATATCATGCCTTTTGTGGGTTATGCGAAACAGCAGGCGAGGGTTTATTCATCAAAGGGCAGTTCTCTTAATATGTTAAAAGCTCTTAATGCTATTCTTAAAGTTTGGTTAAGCAAGAACTCAATTACAGATGAGACGAGAGCATTAGAGTTTACAGAAGATAAGTATTGTTTTGATGACCTTTCAGATTTAATGGAAGCATATCCGCAATTGCTTTCTCGCGGAGAAAAGCTTTCTACTGTTGGAGAGCCTATTCCATATATTAATGTGTTAAACAAACAATTTGAATGCTTTGTTCCAGTTAAAGAATGGGCTTCTCGCATTCAAAAAATGATTGATACCTATGGAGAACGCGCAAAAGATGCTGCTTTAAGCGGTGCTTTTGATAGAAAGGCCATGTATCATGCTTGGCGCATTATTGATGAAGCTGTTGAACTACTTGAAACAGGAACATTAACTCTCCCAAGACCAATAGATGCTATTACTATAATGAGAGCTATTAGATTTGATGAAGATGTATCTTTTGATGAAGCACAGAGCCTTTTAATGAGTAGATATAACTATTTAATGGAAGATGCTCTTATTAATAGCACCTTACCAGAACAGCATGACAAATCTTTATTGGATACGTGGTTTAAGTATACTCAACAAGAACAAGTTAAAAAAGAATTAAAGCTTGGTTAAGGGTTTAGAAGTAATAACTTCTTTTAATTCTGGTATTAGTTTGGTATTCATATAGTTTTTAAGAAAAGCAAACATGTTTTCTTTTTCTATTGGACCAATATCTATACGATATAAAGTATAACCTAATTCTTGAAGCTTTTCTTCCTTACGCTTATCACGCTCTTGGCTTTCAGCAAACCTAACAGCACCAAAGATTGGGCGGCTGTGAGTAATACCGTCAATTTCTATAGCTATTTTGTAGTCTACCAAATGAATATCAATTTCTTGTCTACCAAGAACCGATTTATCATTTCGTTCTATTTTAATTTTTGGGAAATTGATGCGCAAGAGAGCAATACACAATTCCTCAGCTTGTGATCGCCCAATTCCAACAAGTTCATTAGTAAGAAGTTTAGTTGGTTTTTTGGTAGGTTCTTTTTTCTTTTTCATATAAATATAATTCATGGAGGCTTATTTGTGAAGATAATGGTAGCTGGAAAAAAGGGTTCAAGAAAGTATAATTAAATGTATGAAACTTTCTAAAAACACAAATCCAAACTCATTTCCACCAATTATAATTGCTCCTTGCGGAGCAGTAAATAGTATTGATTTATCTAACCAAATTTTTGGTAGATTAATAGTATTAAAGCCAATAGGCAGAAATAAAGACAGTAGACTTGTATGGCTTTGTAAATGTTCTTGTGGAAATTACGTTTCAGCGTTGGGAAAAACAATTAAAAACGGTGGAACAACGAGTTGCGGGTGTTTTAGAAAAGAACAACGAGACAAACAAGGAACTACCGCCAAAGATATATCTGGACAAGCTTTTAATAGATTAGTGGCTTTGGAGCCAACTAAAAAACGAATAGGCGGTTTAGTAGTATGGAAATGTAGCTGCTCTTGTGGAAATACTCATGAGGCTACCACTTCTGATTTATTAACTGGTAAAGTTCAAAGCTGTGGTTGTTTACTTAAAGAGATAACAAAAGAAAGATTTAAAACATATAGAAAATTAAAAGGGTTCCCAGAAAATGAATATATGTCAACCGTATATACGCACATTCATGGGATGTTAACACCACTGACTAATTTAATATACCCAAGAGATAAAAGACAATGTGCTCTTTGTAATTACACTGGTTCTAAATTAGAAGTTCACCACATAGTAAAAAAATCCGATAATTTGTTGATAGCAGCAAGCCCAACAAATTTAATAACTCTTTGTAAAACTTGTCATAGAGAAAAGGCACATAAAGGGAATTGTGCTGGAGCAGTTGATGAGCAAATAGCGGATTATTTATTACAACTCGCTTACGAAAGAGAAACAAAAACTCCGACAAACAAAAAATTAGTTGAGGAGGTTAGAGTAAAAATAGAACAATATCTGGAGAGTTTAAATGAGAATAATGATGTGTGGCCGTAAAGGTTCCGGCAAAGATGAAGCAGTAAAATATTTGATTAGTAGGTATGGTGGTAGAAGTATAGCATTTTCTGAACCACTGTATACTATGATGTATTCTTGTCAAAATATAATGGGAATAGAAAGGCATAAAGACCGTAAGTTTCTTACAACTATGGGAGATTTCTTTAGAGCTAAAGACCCAAATATTTTTATTACCCATTGCTTTAATGTAGCAACTCATTATTCTATAATGTCTGATACACCAAATATTTATATTACAGACGGAAGATATAAAAATGAATTAGATGCTGGCAAATATAATGGCTTTAAGTTAATACAAATAGTAGCATCCGATGGAAACAGGCAAAATCGAAGGCCAGGAGAAAATATTTTAGATAGTCATTCTTCTGAAAACGGTTATCCTGATGATTATGAGTTTGATGCTACTATACAAAATAATGGAACGTTAGAAGAACTTTATAACAACCTGGATAATGTTATCCAGTCCTTTAATAAGGGGTAATAATGCAGAGTAGTAGAACACAAATTCTTTCTTTTAGTGAAGTTGAAGAGGCCATTAGGACTTTTGTAAAACAGAAGTATCATGAAAGAATTGATAAAGACGATAAGCTTGTTTCTGTAGTGGTAAATAATGAAGACAAGTCTATTTCTTTTACTTTTACAGAGCTTGTAATGCCATACGTGAAACATAAGTCAAAGGTTTAATAATGGGTAAAATTAGAAAACCTGTTTATACTATTTTAGATATAGTAAATGCTGAAAGATTAGCAGAAATTATTTACGATTATGGAAGTTATAATCATAAAACGCATAAATATGAAAGATTTGATACAAAAACATTTATATTTAAGTCAGAAGAAGATGCTTATAAACATCTTTTTAGACAGCATTTTTCAAATTATATGTCTAATGAAAGAAGTTTACAAATACTATTATTGGTATCCGAACTCTCTAAAACCGATGAGGATATTGCTTATAAAATATTTTTAACTGAAGATAAGAAAGTTAAAACATTTAATCATATGACAGTAATAGCGTATCTAAAAGAAAATAAGATGTTTAAGCAAGCTTTTAAAGCATACTGTGATATGGTTGCTGTTATGGGACTTGGAAAACGCGGTAAAAACGGTAAGGTATGTTTTGAACATTTTGAAATAGAAGAACATCCTGCTGGAACAGATATTTCTAAACTTTAAGAAAGATTAATCAATGTCAAAAAATGAAACACCTTACATAGCAACAGTTAATGGAATTAACATTGGCTCTTTTAGAACATTATCAGAAGCTGATGTTGCTGGCGGTCAAGCCGTTAGTAGAAATATTGCCGGACCCTGGGTTCAGGGTAAACCACGCATCGTAGAGGTAAGAGATGCGAATAATGGATATATGGTAGTATTATCAAGGCAATACTAATTAATACGAGTTATTATTAATAATCCCGAAACAATTTTTAAGGAGGTCATAATGACCCTATCTATTTCTCTTGTAAATACCGGAACTGAACGCTCTAATATGTCAGTAGCTATTAATGGAAATACTAATGCTAATGGGCAGATTACTGTGTCTCGTAAGGGTATTGAAACCCTTCGTGGCGTTATTGAAATGGGAGAAAAGTTTGCTGCTCCCGCTGAAAAGGTGGAAGAAACTCTTGTTAGTCGTCTAAAGGGTTTTCCTAATGGCGGTGATGTTCTTTCTTTTCTGGAAACCAAGAAGGTAAGTGTAGCTGATTATGTTAGTAGTGCTACTGAAGCTCTAAAGGCCGCAAGAATTAAGGAGCCTGTTGGACGTGCCAAGAAGGGTGATGGTAATAAGACCAAGCAGAACAAGTTCCTGCTGGCCTCAGCAACAAAGCTTACTTGTAATTTTATTACTCCAACCGAAACCGGGGAAGTTACGGAAGAAATGCTTCTCGCTGGGTATAATGCTGCCCTCGAAGCTTTTAAGGATGTAGATACAGATACTGTTGTAGCTGCGGCCATGAAACTCGTAAAGGAGCGCGGAATTGATAGCGATGGCAGAATTCGCTTGCGCGGTGAAGGTTCTAAGTCAGAAGAATAATTAACGTTTTCTGGCTGCTTGCATTTTGGCCTGTTGCTCGGGAGAAATTGTTCTTTTTTGGCTCTTTGCTATTAAAGATAATTTCTCCCGATGCTCTTTTGACGGGCTTTTTATAGGTTTACCAAGTTTAGCAGCAGAAATTTTTTGTTTGTGTTCTTCTGATTTAGGTTTACCTTTAACAGATGCAGATATTTTTAATTTAGTTTCTATAGATTGCTTTGTACCTAATTTAGCCTGAGCGCATTTATCAATGTGTTCTTGAGTATGTTTTTTACCTACCATAGCTAATTTAAACTTAGCTATATGTTCTTCTGTATGTTTCTTACCGGTATGCCAGAGTGATATTTTTCGTCTGGTTTCTTCAGATGGTGCTGAGCGTCCTAAAGGACTACCAGCCTTTGGTGCTTCATTATATCCATTAACATAAGCATCGAAAACTTCAATTGCTTTCTGCTCATATAATAAAAGCAATGATTTTTCACAATATAATAAAACTTCAAAAACAAATTGAGATTTTCCATGCTTATTATAAGACCTTTGAAGTTTAGAAGAGTGGTGTTGATTTAATTTTAGATCTGAAAAATGTTCATAATATCTTCTGCGAAGATTTGTGGTAGAGCCAATATAACACTTTTTAGTTATAAGATTTAGTATTTTATAAATACCGGGCTGTAAAGAAATTAGTTTCATATATTTAATTGTAAAGTTAGTCTATTCTGTTAGGAGAAATAATGAGGTTTCCGTCAAGTGTTAGGTTTGAGACTCAGTCGCTGGAAGATGCTTTTAATGAAGCCATTAAGGGCCCATTAACAACTGATATTATCCAGAGAAATTATGTTTGGCCCAAAAATCAAATAAAGAGTGACCGTATTGGGCCCTTTATTGATGATTTCTTTGACCAAGCACAGGATGTATGCTCGTCTACTTCTAATTCAGTAGGTCAAGTTGTTTTTCTTGAGAACAAGAAAGACGGGACTTTCGCTGTATTAGATGGTCTTCAAAGAATGACTACACTATATAGTTTTATGTTTTGTATTATGTCAGCTACGATGTTTAAAAAGTCCTATTTTACTCCAGATGACTGGAGAGAATTGAAATATGAGCTAATTCCTCAATTTAGGATACTCATTAATAAGTTTAAACTGCGAAAGCTACCACAAACATTCATTACTGAAAATAAAAGTGCATTAAACGAGGCACGAAACCTAATTAATGGTAATACAAAGTTTATAAAGTGGTTTAGTGAAAATAATAAAACTAAGTTTGTTAATTCTACTCGGAATTTAATCGCTGCTATCCTCAAGTCTAAAATCTCTTATTGCTGTGTAGATGACAGAGATACAGCATATAGGTTCTTTGAACTACTCAATTCTGGCGCACCACTTGACTCATATGAGTTCTTAAAAGTTAAGATTTCTGGGTGTCCTGGATATACCAAGTCTGTAATCTCGGAACTTAATAAACTCTTCGTGTCTGCTGATAAAGACGGAACGCCAGAAGCGAATGAAGAACTTATTCAGTGCTGTTTATATGCTACTGGTAAGCCTTTATTTAAGGGAGATGAAATTAAAATCCCAACAAATCTAAAAGATACCATCCAAAGAACTACATTTCAAGAATATACTTTGGATATGAAGAATTGGGTTCCAGGAAAAACATCATTTCTTACACATTGCCAAGCAGTTAAAAAGCATGTAGATGATATTGATGACTATTTTACAACTGCTTATGGTATTGATGATTTGTTTGCTTCTTTTACGGTGAAGAAGTTTATGTCTTTATCTTTTAAAGATCCTAACTATACAGCAACTATTTCTGATTATTATAAACTATTTCTTTTAGTAGAAGTCTTACAGCAAATCCCAAAGAGTGGACAAATCTTCTCTGGCTCACTTTGGAACGAGGGCTTATCAGTCCTTCGTAGAGAGTTAGCTACGAATAATAAGAATTATTCTATTTCTTTGGTTAAAGACCAACTCAGACTAATGTATAAAAAGCATTTGCGTGGGTGTCTAATCAATGAAGCTGGTATCCCAAGAGCGGAGTTTCTTGACCAGAAATATGGTAATAGCCAAACAAAGAAACTTAAAAAGTTGTTTCTGTTAATTGAAACTGCTCTGAACAATAACAGACTTCCAACTCCGGGTATCTATGAGTTAGACCACATTGATGCCGTAAATCAAGAAAATAAAGTAGGTAATTTGGTTCTCTTAGAGAAAGAGATTAACAATAATTTAAGAGATGACCCATGGACTACAAAATATGTAGGTAAGCCAGCCAAAAATTGTGGTTATGCTAACTCTTTACTACAACTACCAAAAATGATTTTTGGGCATTTTCCACAAGACTTGTTAAGTCAATCTACTCTCTCTTATTTACAACAAGATACAGTTAATGATTTAACGAATATGGTGAAAGCTGGCCCAATAACAAACCCTAAAAATCGTGTAGCAGGAACAGAGCAGCATTTGGCTCTACTTCTTGACTTTACGGTTCAACGCATGCTTGAAGGGATTTAAGCAGAATTAAGTAGTAGATGGCGGGATGGGCGTCAATGTTAGGTTTCCATCCCGCCATAACTATTTTGAGGAGTTTTATATGAGTGTTCTTGATTTACTAGAACAAAAGATTAAAAGTATTATCAAACTGAATGCAATACTTGCTATTACACCAGTATTAGTAGCTGGCGCTGGTTTTTATGCTTACGAGCATGTAATGGCATCAATTCGCACTCAGAATGACAAGCAAGCTTTAATCCTGGTTGCTATGGAAAAGCAGGGACTACCTGGAAGATTGCTTAAAGTAGTGGATGAAAAAATGGGAGATAAAGCTCCTGTAGAAGTTAAAGTAGACGTTACGAACACAATTCTTATGATGTGTTCTGCTAAAGGTATTCCAGTTTATATCGCTTGTGGATTAATTGAAGTTGAAAGTGGTTGGAACCCTAAAGCAATATCTTCTTGTGGAGCTAAAGGATTAACACAAGTCATGGCATCTACGGCAAAACCTTATTTACGAGTAGAAAGGAAATCTACTAATTCAGACGAGTTGTATAATCCCGTGACTTCTGTAATTGTTGGATTAAGCTATTTAGCTGATTTACAAGCACAATATGTTGAACTTGAAGTTACTGAGCCAAACGACTTTACTTACGCTTTACATAATTTTTTCTGGGGAGGACAAAATACTGCTATTCTTTTAAGTAAGAAAGATATCAAAGCCTCTGTGCCAAACATGGCATATCCTATAAGAGTTTTAGAAGCAAGTAAAAAATATAAACTACTCGGTCTTTAATTGTTTTTTAAGCTTTCGAAGTGCTTGAGCAAGTTTTAATTTTTCACGGTGTTCTGGTGTAGGAAATCTATTGGGCCTCGTTTTATTAGATAAAGCTATTCGTAATTTTGCTTCTTCTGACTGTGGCCCGTGTCGTTTCCCCTTCGCAGACTCGGACATTTTTTGCTTTGTCTCGTCTGAAAGTTTTCTTCCAGTAAGTTTTTTACTAACTTGTTGCTTTTGCTTATCAGAAATAACTTTTCCTTTATGATAACTTCCTATTAAAGTTTTTGTTTCTTCTGAAATTACTTTACCACCAGTTCCGCCAGAAGTTAAATTATATCCATTAGTAAAAGAGTTATGTTTAATGATAAAATCTATCTCTAATGTATCTAAATACTCGGCAGAAATGTTAATATCTTTTATTTCAAACAAAACTTGTATTTCAAAATCGTTTGGTGTATATTTATTCCAAGCAGCTTGTAATTTTGAGGAATGGTGCGTATTTTGATTGAGTTTTCTAATATGGTCTTCCCATCGTTTTTTAATGCCACCAAGACACTTTGTCTGTCCTATATAGTATTTATTAGTCGTTTTACAGTATATTCCATATATTCCATATATCTTTGAAAGAGAATTAATCACAGTATCACCTATTTTTGGGGTATCATATTTAATTATGCTAAATATAAGGAGTTATAATGAGTTTATTGGGCTCTATTGTAGGATTACAGGCAAGTCTTTTAAAAGTTAAAATAGAAGCTTTAAAAGAAGATAATAAAGAAATAGTATCTTTTGTTGATAAAACTTACAAAGAAACCGAAACACTTCTTAAAACCGAACTTGACGGGTGTAATAATGTCAGATATAAAAGATAAAAAGATTAGGCATCTCAATGAGTTGCCAGCGAGGATACAAAAAGGATTTGAGGCGGCGAAAGCCGCTTCATTTTATTCTGATGGTTCTTTAAAAAGAGAAAGAATGGGAGCAGCTATTTTTGCTGGCAGTAGGCTTCTTTCTATTGGATTTAATCAGTATTATAAAAGTAGACCAGATAACAGATTTATTAAAATTGGACCAAACAATAAAGTAATAGAATATAGAAAAGCAACACACGCAGAACAGTGTGCTTTAGATAAGATTAAATATAGCCCAAATTATGTAAATAAAAAACTTATAATGTATATTTATAGAGAAGGCGCTGATGGGCATCCAACAGCATCAATGCCTTGTCAAATCTGTCAAAGCACTATTAAACGTTCTGATGTAGCTATTGTTAGATTTTTTACACCAAATGGTGAGTATAAAGAGTGGAAAGTTAGTTAATTGAACTAAATTATAGAGAGGTGTTTATGTTAAAAAAAGAGAAAACAGAACAAGAACCTCCTATTTCTCCTACAATAGCTTTAGAGGAGTTAGACGAAATTGTCGTTGAGATGATTTCTGTTCTCAAAAAATCAGGTTCTTTATTTTCTGTTGGTTCTCTTAAAAACACAACACTAACAATAGAACTTAAAGAACTTTTACTGTTTGTAGGTATAACATCTAAACAGGTTGGTAAAAATGTTTTATTTGTTTGGACAGAAGCTTTAAACATAAATAAATCTGGGTGGCCTGATGAGACAAAATAAAAAAATTATTGTGTTAAAGATGGAATTTGATTTAGTAGATTGGAAAGACGATACTTATGTTCCAAGTTATGACGAAATCTCATCAACATTAAAAGTTTTATCTGCGTATAGACAAGAACCAGAAGGATTTACTAAATCGCAAACAAAAATTATAACTAAATGGCTAAAAGAAAACTCTATTGAAAAGTTTTTAAAAGCCAAACAACTTGCTGAACGGCATCAAGCAATGCTTGCGGAAGATAATGAAATTTCTTCAGATTATAGATTTTTTAAACGCTTAAATACAAATCATTAGGTGGTATATGGATGATAGTGAAGTGGCTTCTTTGAAGCCGTGGGAAGTTTTTGTAGCAAGACTGCTTAATGTCTTATTACCAGCAGGTTCTGTGTTTACTTTTATTTTTGCTCTTTTAAAAATGGGAACTATATCTCTACCACAAATAGGTATACTTTGTTTAATCTCACTCTCGCTTATAGTATGTCAAAAGCGAGTATCCGCTATTATGAAATGGGTAAAAGAACATGAAAAATCAGACGATAACAGTGGGGAATAACGGTTTTGTCGAACTTATTGATTATATGGGTTCAGACTTATCAGTAGTTAATGCTGCCAGAGTATCTATGGGCAAAAGACATGAGGAATTTACACCGGAAGATGAAAAACTCATTAATTACCTTGCAAGAGAAGGACATACAAGCCCTTTTAGGCATGCTTTTTTGAGTTTTCATGTAAAATGTCCGCTCTTTGTTAAAGGTCAGTTTGATAAACATCAAGTTGGTATTAGTATAAATACTATCTCTGGTCGCTATGTCCAAACGGCAGAAGATTGGTATGAGCCCGACTTTTTACGCAAATCTTCGGAAAATATTAAACAGGGTAGTAAAGATGACTCTATTGATGACCCTACAAATGAATGTCTTGAAGAAATGCGTTGGTGGTATAAGGATGCTCTTGAGTTATATAATATGCTTCTTTCAAAAGGGGTATGTCGTGAACAGGCAAGAACAATTCTACCACAAGGTATGAATACAGAGTTTTATATGTCTGGTAGCCTTCAGGCATTTGTTCATTTTATTAAATTACGAACAGATAGTCATGCCCAGAGAGAAATTCAAAATTATGGGTTTGCTTTTAAGGAAATTGTTGAAAAGCTGTTTCCAATTTCTATGAAAGCTTTATTGGAGCATTTATAATGTATATTATAAATAAAGCTACTACTGGAATTCCTCAAATTGATTTCAGTATAGATAATTATATTAAGTATTTAGCTTTTATTAACGTTCTTCCTAATGGAGATTACGCTCTTGCTGGTGGTTCTATTAGGTCTATTTTGGATAAGTCTGAACTTAAAGATTTAGATATTTATATTCTTGGTGATGAGGCACACCATAATCAAATAATTTCTTCTCTTGAAGAAAAGGCATTTCAAACTCTACCAATCAGATTTTGTAATCCATTTGCCTTTTTTAAAATGTTAAATATTAGACCAGAAAAGGTTAAACACTTCAATAGAGATATTATAACAGAAAAAGAAGAGGAAAAAGACCCATTTTCGCTTGATGACTTTGATAATAGTATAAATCATTTGTTAAATGGTGTAAATGGATTTTTTAAAGCTCCTATTCAGCTTATTTCTTTTTGCTACGACTCTCATTATTATGAAAGAATTCCAACAGAAGTAAAAAAAGATGAGAGGTTTTCTGATACATATGTATCTTCATTAGAAGAAGTTGTTAACTCTTTTGATTTAACTATTTCAAAAGGTGGCATTCATTTTACTATTACAGATACAAGTATAATTGTAAATACTATTACAATCCCACACGATTGTTTAATTGATATTTGTACTAAAACTTTAAGATTAACTAATAGTGATGGTGTTGTTCCACAACAATTATGTGGAATTAAGCGTTTTCATAAGTTTATTAAACTTGGTTATGATGCCGATGAAATATTTTATAACACTTGGAGAGAGCGATTTAATCATAATCCTCATGTATTAGGTATAAGCTATGATTAAATCATTAAATATAGAACTTGCGTTTAAAAAAAGTAATAATTTTAAGGGTATTTTAAGAGCGCAGCCCTATAAAAAATCTCCTGTTTATACACACGATAAGTATGACGTAATCCAATTACAATATACTTTTGACGAAGAACATGAGATATATTCAGATAAACTAACAAGTTTTTATAAAGAGTATATGCCAACTTTTATTAAAAATAAAAACATTAATAATAAAAAACAACACTTATTGGAAACAGTTTCTTATTTTATAGCAAAATATTTTACTGATACATCTTTTGATTATACAAAATACTGTATTTCAGACTCATATGCTTATTTTTGTTTTTCTGATGAAAACGATAAGTTAGTTTTTTCGGCTCCGCATATAACATCACCTATATTGTTTAATCCAAATGATATAAAAAACAAGTATAGTTTAGTAAATCATAGTCAGAGTAAACCTTTTATTGGATATCCAGGAAACAATTTTACAAATATTCATAAAAGAACTAATTTATTTATTCTTAAATATGAAGATACTATGATGGAGCTTTTTGAAGCAGAAAAAAGAAATAAAGTATTTGATATGAAAGCTATAATAAGCTCATTAATAGATTATTATGAAAACAAAGCGTCCTATTCATCTAAAACTTTTGAACTAAAGTCGATTTATGAGGACCAAAAACCAACATCTGGTTTGCCCGATATTTTAGTTTTTTCAAGTTATGAATTAAAAACATTTACATACGAATCTGGTTTTTACGAAATCGGATAATTTTTAATATTGGAGTATTATTATGACACATAGGCAATGCCTTGTTGTAGCAAATATGTCTAATCTCGTAGGATTTCTCAATAAAATGGGAGATACAAAGATTAGACTTGATTATAAAGACCTTCTTAATTATGCGGCAAATGGTAGGGAAGTTATTGGCGCATTGTGTGTAAGTCAATATGATTTAACATTTATGGCAAACAAATCGGTGGAATATAGGACTAAAAACAAAAAGTTTTTATTTTCTTTACAAGCTTTAGGTTGGACACCGCTACAGGTTCCTTATGACGCAAATACAAAAGACATGAATATTGTATTTGAATCTGTGTGGAGAGCTATGTATGGTATGCTTATGAATGAACAAGACCAGCCAGCATATGATTTTGCGAATGTTGATCTTGTATTTATTACAGGAACATCTTTATGGATGTCTGTTATTAGCCCATTCCATACAAACGGTTTTAATATTGAAGTCTTATATCCTAAAAAATCAACTTCAGCGGAACTATCGTCTACTTTTATTTTCAGAGATTTACAAGGGTTTGTAAATAAATCAATCGGAGCTACTAATGCGGTTAAAAAGTAATTTATCTTTAGAAGAACTGTTAGTTCTAATCAATGATGTAATGACTGGACCATCAGCTACTTATAACTATTCTTTTATAGATATGCCAGAAGTGGCATATGTTTCTACGCATGAAGCAATCTCTGAATCAGAGCAAGATTCTCTTCTATTTACAGATAAAATAACTGCTTTTTTGAAAAAGGTATTTAACAAAAATATAAATGCCTTTTCATATGATAAAACAGCAGAATATTCCGTATTTAATAACTTATTAACTACTCAATCTGGATTAGTTAGAATATTATGGTTAAATAATAAGATTTTATCTGTTTTAGTTGGGTCTAAACCCACTATAATTCTTCCAGAAGAAGAGTTTTTAGATAAGAGAAAGCTTAAAACAAAAAATAATGGGTATTCATACTCACCATATTTCTTTGGGTTTTCAGAGGCATCTTCTGTAAATAATTCATTATCAGAAGAAGATAAAGAAAAGTTGATGGCTCTACCAAAAGCTTCTTGGTTTGTTTCCGAAAAGAGCACTTTTTCACAAGCAAATGTAGACTCCAATAAGTCCATGTCTATTTCTGAAAATTATATTCGACATGGGAGTATAGAAAGAAACTTAAGTTCAGATACATTAGATTTTCTAATTTATCCAAGAAAGGACACCTCCTTTTTAAATAAAGGTGGTTCTTATGGAAGTTGTCTACCATCTCTTGTAAAAGAGTTATCTGACTTTAGTTATAGTGCTTTATTAAATCTAAAGCATTTAGATGGAGAATCTGATAGATATAGAAACGACTATGCTAATAGTATTTTTATAAACTCTCCTGATATAGAACAGCTTATCAAAAACAAGTCGTATTTACGAATTTCTATTAACTCCGCTTCAGATTTTTATAAGCTTCGAATGAAAGAGCGCGGAAGAGACATTATTACAAGAAAACATTCTATCTTAACGGATGAAGATAGTCAAAAATATACTGATAATCCAAGATACGATTTGATTTCTTCACAAGACAATTTATTATATTATGTTCGTAAAAGCGATAAGCTAAAAGCTACTGCTTTACAAACAAGAATTACTAAATCTTTAAGAGAAGATTTTATTAGTTTTATTAATTGGCTTGGTTATTATCAATTTGCTGCTGATTTAGATAAGGCAAATCTTGATACTCATTTCATGCCAACTAATTTATACTTTATGAAGTTGGCTACTTGGATAGAGCCTGCTTTTAATACTTTTATAAATATGAGAAATACTGTAATATCTGTTGCTACTACGAAGTATAAAGAACTTTATTTAGAAGCAGATTATGGTGGTTCTGTGAATGTTTATAGAGATATGGAAATTTTTAATTCGGTATTTTCTCAATATTCTTCTTCTAATAGATATAATATTGTTGAACATGACCCTATAAATTTGCTGAAAGAAGCAAGAACTATAAGAGACCCTTTATTTTCTTTTAATAAAAAGTTTTCATTGGAGATTAATATTGGTTCTGTTTTAACATTATTTAGTAGAGGAATTAACGAAAGTCATTATAAAGAAACAAATAGAATTTTTTACAACTCCCCAAGCGGTATTATATCTTTCTTGGCCACTAATTTTTTGTTAAGTGATGCTGTTGAGCAAGATATAGAAAAAGCTGTGTCAAATAAACAAAGAACATTAACACATGATAATGGAACTTTTGTTTGTTCACAGTATGATTACGCTTCCCGTTCAGAAGAAATTAAAAACGGACAACTATTAAAGAGTTGTATTACTTTAAGTCCCGAAGCATTAAACATTTTCAACTCTGTTGCTACATTAACAACACCAGCTGATATCATTTCTTGGTTAGATTTATCTTTTAATCACTTTACAAAAACTCTACCAAAACTTTTATCAGATAAGTATGGTGATACAATAGCGTCAGAAACCAGAATTTCAACTTTCTTGGCTCTTGGGATTTCTTATTATAGAGCAATCTTAAGTGGCGCAGAACCGTATTCTGCTAAATTGTCGCAAGAAGATGACAATTCAGATACAACCACACCTTTTTAATAGGAGAACTAATGACAATAGTTCCTTCAAGGGTATTTGCGGCAAGATATAAACTTGCTTGCTTTTATATAGCAAATCATTTATTCGAATCTGTTATTATGAAAGACCCAGAAATAGATTTACAAAATGTAAGTAAATTACAACGAGATGGTGGCTTTTTTATGGCAAGCCTTCGTGTTGTAGAACAGCTTACAAAGTTCGATTCGGACAGCGAAATAGAACTTCTCCAAAATAAAATTGGGGCTACTGGAACTATGTATTTTCGTAAATCAATTTTAACAGCTGTTATTAAACAGGGTCATACTCCTGAAACAGATGAAGATAAGAATATCAAAAAGCCGTTAGAAAATCTTTACGATAAACATTTTGTAAAGCTCATATACGATAGTTATTTTTCAGCTTACGTTGAAGATACAGAACCAATTGAATATTTAGATAAACCAACTACTAACCAAGGAATGGAAGATTTTGTATCTATTTATGAACTTGGTGTATTTGATAGTGATATTTTGAAGACTATTTCTAATATTCTTGATTTTGATAATAGAACAGAAGCAGAAGCAGTAATCAAAGATCTGTCTAATAATCCAAGATTTAATACATACAAACAGTTTTTTGTTATTATTAATAAGTGTCTATAAGTAATTAGTTTTAAATTCTATTAAATCTGTAATAGATACTACATTTCCATATTTTTTATGAAAAGCCTTGTGTATATGAGGTTGTAATGCTATCCCATTACAAGGATCAAATAAAATTTTTAAGTTTATAGGTTCTTTATAATTATCTTTTGTGATATTAAAAAGTTCTATAAGTTTGTGAAGTGGTGTTATATGGTGAATTACAAGAGAACGCCCTTTAATTTTAGATATAATACAAGTATAATCAGCGTTGGCTAAACATAATTTAACCCATTCAGAATATTCTGGTGTTTGTCTAATAAATTTATTAAGCTGTTTAGTCTCATAAGGAATGCCACTACAACCTTTACCTATGGAATGGTAATAGCTGGATAAACAACCGCAAGATTTAGTAGTTCCTTTTGCCACATGATTACTTGAAACCATAATTTCTTTTCCACAAGAACATTTACATCTAAATTTACCATTATTAGTATAACTAATAATAGATAATGAGTTAACAGTTTGCCCAATCAGCCCCTCATATTTTCGGCTTGCCTTTTCAGCGGCAAGCTTTTTAGGGCTTCGCGTGTTTAGTTTTCTCGCACAACTATTACATCGTTGTATTTCTCCATTTCTAATGGCATAAAAATTACTGTTTTCTACAACTTTTCCGCACTTACATTTATAAGTGGCTTTAATCTTCTTTCCTATTCCAGTATAATTTGGATAAATATCAAGAATTATAAGCCCATTAATTTCAGTATTAATAAAGGTTTTTGCCTTTCTTATAGTTTTCTCTAATATAATTGGTTTCATATATTTAATTGTGAAATCTTTTCAACCAACTTTGGACTTATGTCCATATAATTTATGTATAGGAACTCTTTATGGCAAATAAGACTGAAAGTATTAACAAGGATTTCTTTTCTACCGCTACTCGTATGTCTCTATCTCGGTTGAAGAGTTTCCTTCAGAATATTGTATTGAAGGGAGACACAGCAACTTGCCCTCCCATTATTATTTGGGGAACTCCTGGGATTGCTAAAACGGCCATCATTGAAGAAGTGTTTGGCAAGCATGAAAAGGGCCTTATTACTGCTATTTGTTCACAGCTTGGTCCATTGGATTCTAATGGATTGCCTCACATTGAAAATGTTCCTCTGCCAGAAGGCGGTAGCACAGCTGAAACTCGTTTTACTCCTACTGATGTGTTTGGTCGTGGTAAGAAGAACCTGTTTCTTGACGAGCTAAATAATTCAAGCCCTTCTATGATGGCTGCTCTTCAGAATCTTCTGTCAGCAAAGCGAATTGGTGGTGATGATTATAGTGGCGTTTACATTGTAGCAGCTTGTAATCCTCCTTCGACCAACTCTCTTGCTAATGATATCAATCATCCTACTATTTCTCGTTGTATCAACATTATTCTTGATTATACGTTAGATGATTTTATGAGTTATGCTGTATCTTCTGGAACTATTCACCCTGCTGTCGTGACATTCCATAAGAAAACTTCTGGTCAGTATCTTCAGGCCAAGTGGGATGTTCTAAAGAATAATGCTCACGGTTATCAGGTTCCAGAACCTTCTGCTAACGAACCTTATCCTTGCCCACGTTCTTGGAGCATCGCTTCTAACTTCTTAAATCTTATGGCCAAGAATGGCGGTGTTGAGTATTCAATGCTACAGCCTATTGTTGAAGGTTGCGTTGGTGTTCTTGCCGCAAGCCAGTTTGCTACTACCTATGCTTATATGACCAAGCTTCCAGATATTGAAGCGGCGTTTGATGGTAAGCTTTTTGCCAAGGATATTAAGATTAAGGGTGAAGTAGCAGTTGAATATCTTACTGCGTTTGCTTGTATTTCTTATGCGGCTCATCAAATTGATAAGGCCAAGGCTGATGGTATTAAGTGTATTATGCCTAAAAGCAAGGAAGATAAAAAGACAGCTGCTTGGCATCTAATTGCTGGACTTCATCGTATGATCCAGTTTGTTGACCAGTCTTGTTCTCCTGAACTTGCTCAAATGATTAGTAAGGCCGTCACTGAACGTATTAATGTTCTTCCTGAAAAGTTTAGTGTAGAGCTTTATTCAGATCCCGATCCTGAAGCCGGTCTTACGAGAGTAAAAACATTTCAAAAAATGGCTTCTCGTGTAGCTGTTAACGCTAACTCTATTCAGAACTCTATTGGATAATTCATGTTAGCATGGAAGTTATTTAGATTAATGAAAGATGGCTCAATCGCACCGCTGTTTATTAATAAGCGGTTGCGATTGGAGCTTAATAAGTGGTATGAAGCCGAATGTATTCCAACAAAAGGCTTTGCTGTAAGAAAAGGTTGGCACGTAACGGCTAAACCAATTGCTCCACATTTAAGCAAAAAAGGTCGTATTTGGAAACAGGTAGAAATTAAAGATTATACTGTATTACAAAGACCAGAAACACAGGGAGGAACTTGGTATTTAGCCAACAAAATGAGAATTATAGATACAAATAAGGTGGTAATCTAATGGATTGGGATGAAATTGAATACAATCAAAACCATAACTATAAAGTAGGAGAAGAAGTGAATCGCAAGGATTGGGAATTTGAATATACTGCAAAGCAACTTGCTGACGCTGCCGCATTAAAGCGGGATCATAGACAGAGCCGAGTAGAATGGTGGGAAAAGCAAAAAGAAGCTGTAATGGCCGAAGTTAAAGAATCTGGACTTGAGATTCAGGAGTCTATGGCTAATTCTTATACTTCTAATGCTGGTCATGCGCCACAACTTGGTGTTAAAGCAGAACTACAAAAGAAACTTCAGGAATGCCATACTCGTATTCAAAAACATATAGAAGCTGTTCGTGAGTATGATGGTTGGACACAAGTTCTTGAAGCTCAATTACCACAAAGCACACTAAAGCTAAAGCATGCTGATTGGTTGTTCTTTTTTGGTAGAGATTAACTAAAAACACTTTTGGAGGTATTAATATGGCAGCGAAACAATCTGCTAAACAGTCATTTAAAGAGTTGTGGGATGAAACAGAAGCTCCTGAATTGGACCTTCCCTCAATCAGGAACTACCTGATTAAAAAAGTCCCGTTCTATACCCAAGCTCTCCAACGAGTTGACATCATTATTACTGATAAAGAAGATTGCCCTTCTTTTGGTTGGACTAACGGATTTAAAGTTTATCTAAACCCTAAACTTTATGCTGTTCATGGTAAAATGGTAATTCAGGAAGGTAAAACTTGGTTTGCGACCCCTATTCTTGGGTTAGCATTTACAATTATGCATGAAATTGGTCATATTGTATTTGATAGTTTTGGCCGTCTTGGTCATCGTGATCCAAAAATGTGGAATATCGCTACTGATTACCAGATTAATCAGTTTATTGCTAAGCTTATGGAACAGTCTGGAATGTTTCAAACAAAGGAATCGTTTACAGCTTTCTTAAAGGTTATTAATGAAAATCTTTGTTTTGATCCGGCAAAGTTTGAAAGATTAACTTCAGAAGGAACATATGATGACCTTTATCGCGTATCTGTAAGTAAGAGTGGTAAGTGTCCAGGAGATGATAAGTCTCTTGGTGGTGATATGCAACACGAAGAGGATGATAAGCTTTCAGACGATGAAAAGATGGATAGGGATATTGTCAAATCTGAACTATCTAATTATGCCGAGAAGAATGCTAATAAGCTACCGGGTAATGGAACTGGATTTAGAGAGTTTGAGTTTCTTTTAGAACCACCTAAAGTTAATCTTCGTATGGTTTTGAAGCAAATTACAGAACGAGAATGCACTGATGATTGGGGATTTACTTCTCGTCAGTCTCGTATGGATCATATGCTTCCTAATAATATGAGACTTCCTGTTATTACTCAAACAAACCCAGACCTGATTAAGAAGATTTTCTTTGTTCTTGATAGTTCTGGTTCTATGGGTCCAGAACAACTTAATGATGCTGCTAATATCGCTAAAGAGCTTATTGAAAAATATACGAGACAGCCTGTTTACTTTATTGTTCATACAAGCGATATTGTGTTTTCTGGAGATATTAAAACCCACAATGAAGCCATCAGTTCGTGGTCTGGTGGAACAGCCTTTTGGCCAGTAATTGAAGAAATTAAGAGGCTTAAGAAGGAAGAGCATATTGAATGTTCTGTTTGTATTTGGCTTACCGATTATTACGGAGAAGTTGATTTTACAGCACACGATTTGCCTTTCAAAGAAAAGAAAATGAAGTGGATTATTTCTGGTAGTAAAGCAGAACCAAAAACAGGCAAGACTTTCTACATTGATGAGGTGTAGAATGAATGATGGGTTTATTTGTGTAGATTATACTGAGGTCAGTAATTTAGACCTCAGTAGCTACAAGGATGGAACAGTATTTGGTATTTTTATGGATAAGACGGATAGAAAAAGTCTTATAACAGTGCTTGCGCACGAAAAAGGTATCTTATCACATGTTCAAAATTACGTCTCTTTTAGAGAGTTTGCTACTATTGAAATGAAGCAAGTTTTAACTTTATATGTTAAAAGAACAGTAGTTAGTTTAGATGATAACTATTATACTATAGATGACCCAAAACTTCATAACTTTATTAGTAAATTGAGTTATGAAGGCATTAAATATGTTGCTGAACATGTAGTAGAGTTTGCTGAAGCATTTAAAAATAATAAAACAAGCGAAGTTTTAGATATCCCAAAGCCGGGTAAAAAACATAGGAGTTAATATGTATATATTTAACCTTGTCTTAGCTTGTTGGGTATTGGAAGATGATGACACTGGTCGTCCAGGTAATTTTTTACGAGATAATGGAAATGATTATCGAACATTAGAAGAGCTTGTAAAGCATTGGAATAACTGTAATGATAGGTGGCCAGATATACATGTTCCGTGTATTAAAGAGCATTTTGAATTGTATGAAACCATTCCAGAAGAGTTAAATCCAGTAGGAGGTTTGTATGACGAAGCCGAAGTACCCTAAATTAGATGAAGTTAATAAGCTTATAGAAGAGCGTATTTTAGTATCTTCTGCCGTTACGAAATCTACTCCAGAATATATTATAGAATCTGTAAAAGGATTTCTTACTCAATATTACATGATTAAAACTGGATTAATTTCGGTAAACGAAGACCCTAAAGCATTAGAATCCTCAATGTTGTTATCTTCTCTCGATACAGAAGATTTTACAGCATTGCTTAACGGTTCTCTTAAATCTCTTCAGGGACAGGTTGGAACGGCTACTTTTGCGTCAGAGAAAGACGATGCTACTATTGAAGAAAAAGCAAGAGCTAAAACTCTTGAACAGCTGGGTGAAATGTCTTGTGATGCTATTATAGACCATACTAAAGAATCAATAGGAACTCCAAGAGTATATTTCGAAAGTAATTTGTTTGCTATTAAATTGTTTCAAGAGGGATATAAAATTGGAACAGTAGTTGATATAGGTGAGCACTTTGATAAAACAAATAAGAAAACTCTTTATATCAAAAAGCCAGCTGAAATTGATTATACGCAGTTAAATCTTGATAATATAAAAGGATTAGATGCTTGGATGCTCTTTGATTGTATTATTAAATATGAATCAGGGTTTCTTGATATGCTTGCTATTCCAGAAGAGGCTCTTTCTGACGATCTCAAAAAGCTTCTAAAGAAAGTTGATGGGTGGTCAAAAGGAGCGGTTGAATTAGCTAACAATTCCGAGCATAATAATACTGTTTTTAATGTGGTTGAAGACCCATTTAAGGCTTTATTTAACGCTCTTTAAGGATATTATGATTGACCTAAATACTCTATCAGTGTTTACACCAGAGAATGGTATTTATGGCGGAATAAATAAAAGTAATTTTAAGAGTATAGAACTTTGGCTTCAAACAATTAAAGAAAACCAAGGACAGCCAAGCACTAAACCAAATGTGCTTGGTTTGTTTGGTCCAGCCTCAACAGGTAAAACAACAACAGCTTCTGTTGTAGCTAAAGCTTTATATCAACCTATTGTTTCTGTAAATTGTTCAGCAATTCCACAAAATACAATGTGGGAATATATTTATTCTACTACAAAACAACAACATCCAGATAGTAGAATACATGATGTTATAGTTCCATTTTTTAATAGTGGTTCTAATAGAACATTTTTACTTCAAAACTTTACATTACTATTAGATGAATGCCATGAGTTAAATAATAAAAATCAAGGACAATTATTATCTTTATTTGATGGTTCTATTACTACATTAAATAATGCTATGTATAAACAGTATTCATTAGCTTTTAGAAATATGACTTGGATATTATCTACCACAGATAGTGGAAAATTGTCATATCCTTTATCAACAAGATTACATTCTGTTGTTTTTAATGAATATACAGAACAGGATGTTGTTGAAATAGTTAAGTTAAATTATCCTATCTTATCAGAAGATTCCGTATTAGTTTTAAGTAGAGCTGCTAAATTGGTTCCAAGAATAGCTATTGATTTGGCTAAACAATATATAAGTATTTTCAAATCAATAGGTTATAACAGAAAAACAGCATTATCTTATGTTAGTAGTATTAGGCAAACTGATGAATACGGACTTGATAATACTGATATGAAGATTTTAGACCTGTTAAAAGAATCTAAAAATCCTCTGCCAAAATCAAAACAGCTGGAAAAAAATCTAATATCTAAAAAATTAGATGCTTTTGATAGTATTGTAAATCCTTCGGAAGAAGAACTAACAGAAGCAATTAAATTACAGAAAGACCTTGAAGAATATATAGAATATGAAACAGCATCACCATATATGCCGAGGTCAAGACAAGATATTTCTACCTATTGTAGACTTTATGATATGAGAGATTTAGAAATAAGGCTTGGTTATATGGAAAAGCTTGGCGTTATTGCCAAAACAAAATCTGGTATTCTCTGGAAAAAAGATATATGTCCTTAATTAATGAAATAATTTGCGACCACGAAGATTTTTTTAAAGTAAAGCTATTACAAGCTACCTTTCTGCTTAAAGCAGACTCATCTTCGTGGATTAGAATAAGAAACAATCTTTCCCCTAAATATAAGTTTACGGTAGATTTAGACACTTTTTGTGAAATCTTGGGGGCTGGGATTTGTGTATTGCCATATCGGGGAGCGATTTATAAAAAAAATGCTTCGCTCATTGATTTCTACATCCGATATAACTTTGAACACGGGCAAGACGCCGCTGTTAAAGAAATGGTATCTTACGGGCTATCAGAACGAAACAAGTTAGAGTTTAATCCTTCTTTGACAATAAAACATCTTAATCATAGGTTTGCTTCTTCGATATCAACTGATATTTTAGGTATAATGAGACTTAAAACGGATGATATGACAGAGAAACAAATCAATAACATTATTAATACGTGGGAATACGTTTATAAAAACGCGTATAGCCTAAACCTATCATACGATGGGTATCATTCATTTTTGGAGAATACATGAATAAGCCCACAATAATGGTAAGTGGAAAACTATTAATCCAGAATTAGCTGCTATGTTTCAAGAATATATAGCAAACTTGGGTTAATAAAAATTAATAATAAAAATATTTAGTGTCCTATAGGACACAGGAGAATTACGTTGAATAAACATGAAGTTTCTGTAGAACTCGCTAAGCGTTTAGATATTACGCAAAAGGAAGCATCTGTAGCCGTTGATGGTCTGCTTGATGTTTTAAAGGACGCTCTTCTTAATGACCACAAGACAATCACTCTTCGCGGATTTGGGGCCTTTGAAGTTAAGGAATCCGCACCACGAACAGGACGCAATATTCGCACTAATCAGCCTATTGCTATCCCAGCTCGTCTACGCATTAAGTTTGATGCCTATATCAGCCCAGAAGCTGAAAATTAATAACTAATAAATTAATAATTATTTACTGATGTCCACTAAAACCAATAGACTTTAAGCAAAGTCTACCTTAAAGGTAATAATTATGCGAGAAATCCAGTCAGAAAATTTAAGTAAGCTAATGGTAAAGAAGGTTCCATATACCAAAGCTATTGGACAAGATATTATTTATACTTGTTCTGTGTGTGGGTATTCAGAAAAGGAATATGCGCTTACAAGCAGGAACCACAAAAACTGCGGAAAGTGTTCTAACCTATCTGTAAAATCTAATTTATTGGCTACTCTAAACTGGGTTGAATCTGATATTCAGCCACCAGATTTTAATGGTGAATAATGTCATTATTAACACAAGAACTTTTAAAAAAGAAATTATCTTCTTGGACTTTAAGTTCTAAAACCCCAAGTATTTTGGGATTTGATGAATCGCAAGCGGATGAGATAAAGAAGGAACTACAGGCTCTTTGTGAGCTTGGTTTGGTTGAAAAAGAAGGTGAGCGAAGGGGACTTAAATACAGATTTAAGTCAGTCAATAACACTTCGGTTAGTGAAGATGAGCAAGACAGCGAAATTAGTGATGAAGCTGAAGAAGATATTACAACAAATTCGGATGCGTCAACTAAAATTAGTCAATCTGCCTCACTACGAGCTTTCTTTGCTGATAGGGATATAGTCAAGTCTGAAACGACTGGAAAAACCCCATTAGAACTAATGTCAGTTATTACTGACATTCAAATTAAAGACCCTTCGATTTTATCTCATACGCTTGCTTACAAAAGAACTGCAGAAGGTAATATTATCGTGACTTTTTGGTCAGGTTGTGTAAAACAGTATGAGAAAGAATATACTGTTTCGGCTTTTGTAAAAGTTTTAGCCTCGGAGCTAAAAGCTCTTTCTAAACAGCCATCAGTGGCTTAATACAAGGAATAAGAATGTCAACTCTAAAATCCTTTTCGGGTGCAAGAAAGGCTTTACAGGCTAATCTTGCTGCATTACTAACGCAGTTCAATTATACTGCTACAACATTCAGTATGCGTTTAAATCAAGCAGCTTTCGTTGGAGGTAGCACTAAACATGTAGCTTCTTCTGAAGATGTTGATGCTTGGATTAATGGAACTAAACTTCCAAGTCTGTATGCTATTTATAAGCTTACTGATTTCTTTAATATTACTATTGATGCTCTATTATCATCAGAACCTATTGCTACTAATCTTGTAGCCGGAAAGTCTTTTGCTAAACAGACAGCAGCAAGTCCGAAAGTTATTAATACAAATACAACCACTACAAAAGGAACCCAAATGGCTACAAAGACAACTACTACAACTAACGCCAAGATGCGTGAACTAATTAAGACCCGCACTACCTCCACAGAGTATAACCTTAATCTTGCTTATCGTATGCTTAATACTGATATGCAGCTAAAGGATATCGCCGCCAAGGTTGGAGTTTCTACTCGCAGTCTTCGTGATTATGCTTATTATGGCACCAGCATTGACGCCGATGTAGCCAAGTCTCTGGCTTCTGTTCTAAA